>Ga0181580_10001933_pt1 | contig 16729 bp, 17 predicted proteins | sample 071ome_23_FD_132413 | JGI IMG/M metagenome (GOLD analysis project Ga0181580, IMG submission 132413) | Coastal salt marsh microbial communities from the Groves Creek Marsh, Skidaway Island, Georgia - 071403BT metaG (megahit assembly) | ecosystem: Environmental > Aquatic > Marine > Intertidal... | reverse complement strand
TCACCCTGCTTGCCTTTGCCGGTCCGGCCATCTGTTTCAATATGGTGATGCTCGGGGTGTTCTTCGGTCTTCAGCGGATCAGACACTGCATGATCCAGATTGTTGTGATCAACAGTCTTAATATCATCGGCAATCTGGTTCTTGTCTTTGGTTTCGGGATGACCATTGCGGGTGTTGCTCTGGCCAGCGTGTTGGCCCAGTACGCAGGGTCAGTGGTCAGTCTCGCTCTTTTATTCGGGGTTCTGGGATGGCCATCCGGCTGGCCGAGACCAGCCCCGAGGGAGATCATGACCTTTCAGGCGTTGCGGCAATACGCCTCCCTCGGCCGTGATCTGACGATCCGGACAATGGCTATTGTGCTGGCAGAAGTGCTGGTGCTGAATGTGGCGGGCGGCATCGATGATGTCACGCTGGCGGCCTCGCAACTGTGTTTTGTCGTCTTTGGAATTCTGTCCTATAGCCTTGACGGTTTTGCACATGCTGCGGAAACCCTGACCGGGAATGCAATCGGCCGACGTGATCCGGAGGGGCTCAAACTTGCAATCCGGGAGAGCTCACTTATGGCCATGCTCACTGCGGTGGCCATGGCAGTGGTGGTGGCGCTTGGTGGCGGGGTCTTCATGCGTTTCCTGACCAGCCTGCCGGAAGTTCTGGAGCTTGTTGACAGCCTCATGATCTGGCTTGTGGTGATGCCCGTGATCTCGGTCATGGCGTTTCAAATGGATGGTGTTTTCATCGGTGCGACCGAGGCGCGAGTGATGCGCAACGCCATGCTGGTCTCCCTGCTGATTTTTGTCCCGCTCCTCTATCTCGGGGAGCATCTTGCCGGAATTGACGGAATCTGGATCGCTTTTCTTGTTTTACTGGGCTTGCGCGGGCTGACCTTATGGCTCAATCTTGACATTGTCTTTCGCTCAGCCGAGCCTGGGCCATCTTAGAATGTAGCTATGTTTCAAAAAGGATAGATGATCATGCCCGTAGTTGCCCCCACGCCTACATCTCGTCGTATCTTCCGTCTTCTGCCTGATGAGATCGCGGCCTGGCTTGAGGAAAGACCAGATTCCTGTCGGCGCTGGACTGAAGATCACGGTTTCAACGCCAAGCCCGGCACCCATCTTGCCTTCCCCGGGGATGAGGGCGGCATTGCTGAGGTTGTGCTGGGGAAAAAGGATGCTTTTGTGGATGGTGCCAGGGCCGGAAATCTGCCGGCGGGTGTCTATGCGCTTGCGGATCAGGATGAAGCCGAGGAATTCGCCATCGGCTTTCTTCTCCAGCAATACAGGTTTGACAAGTTCAGGCAGAAGGCACCGGCGCCAAAGGCTGATCTGATCATTGAGGATGAAGCCTTACGCCATCGGGTTGAGGCTGTTTCAGGAGGGATCTGTCTTGCCCGGGATCTCATCAACATGCCGGCCAATTACCTGAACCCGCAAGGGATGGAAGATGCCGCGCGTGATCTGTCAGTGGCGTTTTCGGCTGAACTGAATGTGACCATTGGTGATGAGCTGACCAAAAGATTTCCGGCAATCGATACCGTCGGCCGGGCGGCGGAATGCCCGCCACGCCTTCTTGATCTGCGCTGGGGGAATGAGGGGCCGGCCATTACCCTGATCGGCAAGGGCGTTACCTTTGACAGCGGCGGGCTTGATCTCAAACCTTCGGGCGGGATGGAAATCATGAAGAAGGATATGGGCGGGGCGGCGCATGTGCTCGGACTTGCCCGCATTATCATGGCGCTGGGGCTGAAGATACGTCTGCGCGTGCTTGTTCCGACCGCAGAGAACGCCGTATCCTCGCGCTCCATGCGGCCTCTTGATGTGATTGATACGGCGGCGGGGATACCGGTTGAGGTGGGAAACACGGATGCGGAAGGCCGGTTGATCCTGGCTGATGCCATCCATCTTGCTACCCAGGATGAACCAGATTTGCTGATCGACTTTGCGACCCTTACCGGGGCGGCGCGGGTAGCCGTCGGAACAGAATTGCCGGCGCTGTTCTCAAACGATGAGGCCTTAAGCAAGGAGCTGGTTGCCGCCGGTGAGGCAACATCCGATCCCGTATGGCCCCTGCCGTTACACGCACCTTATGATCGTTATCTTGACGCCGGATATGCGGCGCTGTCCTCCACCGGCACCTCGCGTTACGGCGGGGCCATTACAGCGGCATTATTTCTTAAGCGTTTTCTGGCACGCCCGGTTCCCTGGGCGCATCTCGATGTGATGGCATGGAATCTCGGGGACAGGCCGGGGCATCCCAAAGGCGGGGAAGCCATGGGGCTGAGGGCCGTATTCAGGCTGATCGAAAACCGCCTTAAGGCTTAATAGCCGCGTTCCACATTGACGGCGTTTTCCGGCTCCCGGTCATCACGTATGGCGATAATGGCATCGGCCACTTGCCGTGCCGCTGTATCGGCATTGGTCTGGGCGGAGACATGGGGCCAGATGCGTATCTGCGGATGCTCCCAGAGCGGATTTTCTGCGGGCAGAGGTTCAATACGCGTCACATCAAGGGTCGCGCCGCTGAGCGGGCCGTCGTTGATCGCCGTGATCAGGTCCTCTTCGACGACCTGCAAGCCGCGGCCAGAATTGATGAAGAAGGCTCCATCCTTCATTTTCGAAAAGGTCTGCGCGTTATAGATATCACGGGTCTCTGATGTGAGCGGCAGGATGGAGACCAGAAAATCAGCTTCTCTGAGGCAGGTGTTGAAACCGTCTTCGCCGTAATAAGCGGTAACGCCGGCAAGGGATTTCGGGCTCCGCGCCCAGCCGATGGTCCGGAAGCCCATCATCGCCACTTTTTCAGCCACATGACCGCCGATCGCACCAAGCCCCATCACCGCAACACAGGTGTTTGGTGCAACACGTGGTCTGAGCCGGATCCATTCCTTGCGTGTGGATGCCTCGCGGTAGATTTCGGAATCCCGATGCTTTTCCAAAATAGAAAAGAGAACCCATTCGGCCATGGCTTCGGACATATAAGGATCAATGAGACGCGCGAATTTGAGGTGATGGGGAAAAGTCGGATCCTTCAGAATATGATCAACGCCCTGGGCAAGGGAAATGACTCCCTTAAGTGAGGGAAGCCCGGCTATTGTCCCTTCCGGCGGATTCCAGGTGATGATGACTTCAGCCTGTTGTGCTTCGGGCGCATCGGGCGCAACCAGGCGGATATCAGGCAGCAGAGGTTCAAGCCCTTTCTGCCAGTATTCCATGGGATCATCATTTGAATGATAGGCAATATATAAAGGCGCACCCATTTTTACCTCCGCCGCAAAAAAACCAGCTCAGGCCAGAATGGCCATGGCTTCATCATGCAGGCTCCGTGAAGCCGAGGCAAGGGCTGTCCCGTCATAATCGTCAAGAGTTATAGGTTTGCCGTTCCACTGGCTGACTACCCCGCCCGCTCCCTCAATGACAGGGATTATAGCCATGATATCATACGTCTTCAGATGAGTTTCGGCCACCAGATCACACCAGCCTGCCGCAAGATGGGCATAGTTGGCGCAATCACCACCATAAGAGGTCACCCGTGCAACCTTGTTAAGTTTTTCAAATTTCGGATAATCGTCTGCAAGGGCGCTGGCGCTGGTTGTGGCGATGCGGGCATCGTCAAGGCGGAGCGTGCCGGCGGCCTTAACAGGTTTGCCGTTGAGCGTTGTTGCATCACCTGCAATGCCGAGCCAGGTTGCGTCAAGCATCGGCAGATCAACAACCCCGATAACAGGTTTTGATTCATGAAGAACGGCAATCAATGTGCCGAATAGCGGGTTGCCGCAGGAAAACGCTCTGGTGCCATCAATAGGGTCGATCACCCAGGTATAGGGGCCTGAGCCGCTGGCGGAACCTTCTTCTTCACCTATGATGCTGTGGGAAGGGAAGGTTTCAGCAATGGCTTTGCGTAAACTGGCCTCAACACTTTTGTCCGCAATCGTAACAGGGGAGGCGTCGTCTTTGCGCTCCACATCAGGCAGTTGCCGGAACCAGGTTTCAATGATCGGGCGGCTGATACTGGTCAGCGAAGATGCAAATCGGGCAATTTCCGATAAGCTGCTCTCTGCCCCCGTGCCAGTCATCAGTTTCCGGCAGTTTCGGCAGCAATCTCATCTGCGGTTGGCAAGGCGGCAGGAGCACCGGACAATGTCCGCAACCAGGCGATCAGATTGGCTCTGTCCTCGGGTTTCTTCAGGCCCGCAAAATTCATCTTGGTGCCGGACAGCCAGGTCTTCGGCTTCTGCAGAAATCCGTTCAGGCTTGCGTAATCCCATACACCGCCTTTTTCGGCAAGTGCACCTGAATAGGAAAAGCCGCCATCGCGAGCCATGCTGGCATTGACGATGTTCCAGAGATTAGGGCCTACCTTGGCTGGCCCGCCTTCATCAAAACTGTGGCAGGCCGTGCATTTCTTGGCGAGTTTTTCGCCGGCCGAAACATTGGCCTCAGCCAGAAGGGCAAAGATAGGTTCAGGGCCCTTAGGGGCCTCGGCTTCAACCGTTGCACCGGTGGTTTCGGGAACTTCAATCGGGTAGGCGTTTTCAGCCAGATGTTGATGTGGAAGCATCACCTCAGCGACTTTTATTCCGCCCATGATCAGCAACCCGCCGCAAAGCACACCTGCCGCAATTTTGTTGAATTTAAGTTCGTCCATCGTATCCCCCAAAGCCGACACGGTCTTTCATATACTATTTGTCATAGCCTGAACCAGGATATCTTCACAAGCCTTGACGAAGTGGAATATACTCCAGATTACATTCAATTCCACCCCTTTTGACCAGTGTGAGGGCCCGCATGCGACCAAATGTCCCCCAAGATGGCAGATCGACAAGCTCAGGCCCGGTGGTTGTCGTGATACCTGCACGCATGGCATCAACACGTCTGCCCGGTAAACCGCTGGCCATGATCGGGGACGCACCCATGATTGTGCAGGTGATGCGCCGGGCCCGGGATGCCGGTTTCGGGGCGGATGAGCAAAGCCGGGTTGTCGTCGCCTGCGATGACCAGGCCATTGCCGATGCGGTCACGGCCCATGGAGGTGAAGCGATTATGACGCGGCCGGATCACCCGTCAGGCTCCGACAGGGTGGAAGAAGCACTTGAGCAGATCGATCCTCAGGGAAAATTTGAGTATGTAATTAATCTGCAAGGGGATCTGCCGGAAATTGATGCCCGGATTCTCCCGATGCTGGTCAAAGCGCTTGAGCATGACGGGGCGGATATCGCAACGCCGGTGGCGCCTGCCAGCGCAGATGAAGTGCCTCTCCCCCAGGTGGTCAAGGCCGCAATTTCCTTTGCCGATGGCAAAACCGGCCCGGGGGCGGTGGGAAAAGTGCTCTATTTCAGCCGTCATCCGATCCCATATGGAGGAAAGTCCGTTGACACGGACAGAAGCACCGAAACCCCGATATGGCATCATGTCGGGATCTATGCCTGGCGGCGTGCCGCTTTACGTCGTTTTGTGTCCCTGCCGCCCTCACCTCTCGAGATGGCGGAAAAGCTTGAACAGCTGAGAGCGCTGGAGAATGGCATGCGCATTTCCGCACTCGTTGTTGACAGCGCGCCGGGAGGTATTGATACTCCCGAAGATCTTGAACAGGCACGTGCCCGCATTCAGAAAATGTCAGGGGCAACAAAGGAATAGTTTCATGACCAGCACAAGCCCTGATAATATCATCGCCTACCAGGGTCAGCCGGGGGCGTATTCGCATCTCGCCTGCCAGCAGTGTTTTCCTGATATGGAAGCGCTCGCCAATGCCTCATTCGAGGACATGCTGGCGGCTGTTACGGATGGAAAAGCACGTTACGCCATGGTGCCGGTGGAAAATTCGGTGGCGGGACGGGTTGCCGATATTCATCATCTGTTGCCTTCTTCAGGTTTGTATATCATCGGGGAACATTTTCAGCGGGTTAATCATCACCTGCTGGGGGTCAAGGGCGCATCGCTTGATAATTTGCGTGAAGTGCACAGCCATGCTCAGGGTCTGGCACAATGCCGGGAAACCCTGCGTGAGCTTAACCTTACACCGATTATGCATCCGGATACTGCCGGGGCGGCCGCGGATATTGCCGCGCTTGGAGATAACAGCATTGGTGCCATTGCTTCACGTCTGGCCGCCGAAATCTATGGTCTGGATATTCTGAAAGAAAATGCAGAAGATCAGGATCACAACACCACAAGAATGCTGATCATGGCCCGTGAGCCGGAACAGCCGCCGGTGGATAACGGGCCGGTGATCACGACCATGATTTTCAGCCTCAGATCCGTGCCCGCAGCGCTCTACAAGGCGCTTGGTGGTTTTGCCACCAATGGTATCAATCTTACCAAACTTGAGAGCTATATGGTGGGGGGGCAGTTTATCGCCGCCCAGTTCTATATTGACGCCGAAGTGCATCAGGACAGTGATGCCTTCCGCTTTGCCATTGAAGAGCTTGAGTTTTTCACTAATCCGGGGTCAATCCGTATACTCGGCACCTATCCGGCGGACAGGGGAAGAAACGGGAGCAACCGGTAAGCTTTCCGCGATCCGGGCTTGCTCTTTTTGCCGGATTATCCCATACAGAAAGAAGGAAGGCTGGGTGGACGGTCGCCTTGCCTAACCGGTCAGGGCCGAGAGGCAGCAGCCAGGGCTTGGGTCAGGTCGGGTCGTCCAGTCTTCCGCCTCTTTATGCCTTCAGAGGTATTCCCCCTCAGATGATGTGAGGAGGGTGCAAGACTGATCAGGAGCGGTGCATGGTCTCTTCCGCGGAGCCGGAAAAATTTGGAAACTCTGCTGCCGATATGGCATATCGCGTCCTTGCCCGTAAATACCGCCCTTCGACTTTTGATGAGCTGATCGGCCAGGAAAGCCTCGTTACGACCTTATCGAACGCGCTAAAAATGGGCAGGCTGGCCCATGCCTTTGTACTGACAGGCCTGCGCGGTATCGGCAAGACAACCACCGCCCGGATTATTGCCCGGGGGCTCAACTGCACCGGCGAGGACGGGCAGGGCGGCCCTACTCTTTCGCCTTGCGGGGTATGCTCTTCTTGTGCCGGCATTGCTGAAGGTCGTCACGTGGATGTTATTGAAATGGACGCCGCCAGCAATACCGGTGTGGATGATGTTCGTGAAATCATTGATGGAGTTGGGTACAGGCCGCTTTCCGCGCGGTACAAGATCTATATCATCGATGAAGTTCACATGCTGTCCAAAAGTGCGTTCAATGCCCTTTTGAAGACTCTCGAAGAGCCGCCCGAAGCCGTCAAATTTATTTTTGCCACCACCGAGATACGAAAAGTTCCGGTCACCGTTCTGTCCCGATGTCAGAGATTTGATCTGCGGCGGGTGCCGGTGGACCGGATGGTGGCCCATCTTCAGCAGATTTGCGGCAAAGAGAATATCACGGCTGATGACATGTCGCTCTCGCGCATAGCCCGGGCCGCCGAAGGATCGGTGCGTGACGCGCTTTCCATGCTCGATCAGGCTGCGGCTCTTACCGCGGATAATATCACGGATGAGGCTGTTGCCGGTCTGCTTGGTCAGGCAGGACGTCAGGACGCGCTTCGTATCACCGAAGAGGCACTGTCCGGTCAGGCACCAGCGGCCATGGAAAGCCTTGCCCAGGCGGTAGGGCGCGGGGCGGAACCACAGATGGTCCTGCGGGATATGCTTGATCTTTTGCATCTGGCATCCCGGCTGGCGGCTGGCGGTGCGGCGACGGACCTGCCGCAGACAGAACAGGAAAGCCTTGCCCGTATGGCGGAAACATCGGGCATGGCACGACTGGTCAGGGCCTGGCAGATCACGCTCAAAGGTCATGGGGAACTTGCGCTTGCTCCGGATCCGAAAGCCGCCGCTGACATGGTGCTGATCCGTCTTGCCTATGCCGCCCAAATGCCCAGCCCGGCGGATCTTGTGCAAAAGCTTGAAAAATCCGGTGTGGCTGACGGCGTCGGAACCCATACCGCCACATCACCCTCTTCCGCATCTACGGCTTCCCTCGTTCCGCATGATGAACCGCAAAAATCTCCGGAGAGGGAAAACTCGTTTGCGCCGCCGCCACAGCCGGAAGAACAGGGGCAACATGTTGAGAATGTTCCACCTGTCCCGGCCGATGAGCCGCCGCTGACAGAAACTCTGCAAGAAAACGGCATGAAAGATGAGTGGCCTGTTCCGCCTCCTGATACCAAAGATGCCGAAGACGTCGATATGACCGCGGATCAACCCGAAGGGGTGTCATCTGTTCCGGTTCCGCCACCTGAAAACATGGCTGCGATGGCGAGTTTGTTTGAGGCCCGGGGCGAGCTTCTTCTCGCGGCGACAATCCGGACACGTCTTCGTTGTGTCCGTTTTGAGCCGGGTCAGTTTGAATTTTCAACAGATGCCGACATCGACCCTGCTGTGCCCAGGCAGATCGCGTCCCAGTTGCTGGAATGGACAGGATTGCGCTGGATTGTTTCCATCAGCAACGAAAAGGGCGGCGCCACGATTGATGAGCAGGATCAGGAGAAAAAGGCAAAGGATATCGCGGCAGTCTCCGAACATCCGCTTATAGCCGCTACCCTGACGGCGTTCCCGGGGGCAAGCGTGACGGAGATCAGACCGGCTGAAAATCTGCCGGAAGCTCCACCTGAAGACGATGATGAATTTGAAGAAAAAGGGGAAGCCAGTCATGCGTAATCTTGCCGGCATGATGCAGAAAGCAAAGGAAGTGCAGCAGTCAATCGCCCGGATGAAGGAAGAACTGGCGGAAATGCGGTTCCATGGCGAGGCGGGTGGCGGTGCCGTCGCAGTTGAGACGGATGGCCGCGGCATTGTGCATAACGTTACGCTGAGCCCGGATATTATCGGGCTTTCATCACCTGAAGATGTGGCCATGCTTGAAGATCTGATCCAGCTGGCCGTCAATGATGCGAAAGCCAGCGCTGATCAGGCAAGAGAAGAGAAGCTGAAATCACTGACAGGAGGCCTGCCACTTCCTCCCGGCCTTGATCTGCCGTTCTGATACGGGGTCAATCTGATGTCCAGCACTGACAGCCCACTTGAGAATCTGATCCGTCGGATGGCAAGATTGCCGGGGTTAGGCCCCCGGTCAGCACGGCGGGCTGTTCTGCATCTTCTGCGTAATCGTGACCAGCTGATGCTGCCGCTGGCTTCGGAACTTGATCAGGTGGGACGCTCCATCCGTAGCTGCATCGAATGCGGTAATTACGACACGCAGGATCTTTGCCGGATCTGCCGGAATACCAGCCGGGACAAAAGCCGGATTTGTGTTGTTGAAGATCTGGCGGATTTATGGGCGATGGAAAGAGCGGCTGTCTATACGGGCCGTTATCATGTTCTGGGCGGGGTGATGAACGCAATAGATGGAATCGGGCCGGATGCTTTGCGTATTCCCTATCTTGTGGAAAGGGCTGGCGCCCCGGAAACAGAAGAAGTCATTCTAGCAACTTCCGCCACCGTCGACGGGCAGACCACCGCCCATTATATCGCGGAAAAGCTTCAGCTCTGTCAGGTCAATATCACACGGCTGGCCCATGGTGTGCCCGTTGGCGGGGAGCTTGACTATCTTGATGACGGCACACTTGCCCAGGCGATGAAAGCCCGGCAGACGCTCATCATTTAGGCGCTGATTTATCACAGGCTCAGATATTTCAGGAAAACGAGCGATACGTCTCTGTAGCAGGTCAGTCCAGCAGTTTTGGCTGATCTCCCGGGGTTGGCGGGGAGGGCGTGCTTTCCTCCACTTCAATACGTTCTATAGCTTCGCTGCGCTGAGTGATCTTGCGGGTTGAAGTGGTGATTTCACTGATATCCTTCTGGGCCATGGCAAAATGCTGGCTGAGATTGCCAACCCGCTTATCCAGACGCGTGATATCTTCAAGAAGTCGCGCAACTTCGGCCTGAATCACCGTGGCCTGCTCCCGCATTTTCACGTCTCTCAGGATGGCGCGGACCGTATTCAGCGTTGCCATCAGGGTGGTTGGGGAGGTCAGATAGACACGTTTTCTGAAACTGTCTTCCAGTACCTTCGGGTGGTGGGTGTGAAATTCGGCATAGACAGCCTCGGAGGGCAGAAAAAGCATGGCGCTTTCCGCGGTCTCTCCGGTGATGATGTATTTGCTTGCGATTGCATCCACATGGGTGGCAAGAGCGGCGGCAAGTTTCTTTCTTGCGGCAAGCCGGGCGGTGTCATCCTCGGCTTCGCCAAGTTCATACCAGGCTTCGAGGGGAAATTTGGCATCGATGACGATCGGCCCCGGCGGATTAGGCAGGAGCAGAAGGCAATCCGGCCTTGATCCGTTGGCAAGCTTTGCCTGAAATTTATAGGCGTTCGGCGGCAGCACCTGCCGGACAAGGTTTTCGAGCTGCATCTCTCCATAGGCACCACGGGCCTGTTTGTTGGAGAGGACGTTTTCGAGCCGCGTGGTCTGGGCCGAAAGCTCGGTCAGGGAAGCGTGCGCCTTGTCGATCACCGCAAGCCGGGATTGCAGATCCCCGAGTTTCTGGCCGGTGGCCTCCGCCTGTTTACGCAAGGTCTCATTAAGGTTGCGTTCCTGATTCTGTAATTGGGTGGACACCTGGGCCTGAAGGGCGCCGGCCATCTGGGAAAGCTGTTCCAGCTGACCTTTGATCTCGCCGACATGCAGGCCTGCCTCGGGGGTGGTGTTGGGGCGGCGAAGAAGAATGATCGCAATGAAAACGGCCATCATCAGCATCAGAAGTAGCAATATGACTATCAGGTTGTCCATCTTATCCGCATCGTCAACGTCTCAGGGCTTGACCTAGTGTGACGCTTCTTCTACCCCATTGACAAGAGATTTGATCTCCAATTGCGAGAAAGGCATTTCAGATGGCGATCCGACCCATAGTTCTTGTTCCTGACCCGGTGCTCCGCCAGAAGGCAGCACCTGTTGCCAGGGTCGATGATACGATCCGGGAGCTGATGGACGACATGCTGGAGACCATGTATGACGCGCCCGGGATCGGGCTTGCTGCCCCGCAAATCGGTCTTTCCTCCCGGGTGATTGTCATGGATTGCAGCGAGGATGACGAAGAACCGCAGCCGCTGAAAATGGCTAATCCTGAAATTATCTGGTCATCGGAGGATACCGAGACCATGGAAGAAGGATGCCTTTCCATTCCCGGACATCGTGGTGAAGTCACCCGGAAACGGGCCGTTTCTGTCCGTTATCTTGATGAGAACGGGACGGAGCAGGAGCTCACCACCGAAGGTCTGCTTGCGGTGTGCATCCAGCACGAAATCGACCATCTCGACGGCGTTCTGTTCGTGGATTATCTCTCGCGCATCAAACGTGACATGATCCTCCGGAAAATGGCCAAGGAAGCCCGCCAAGGGGTTTAGCAAAGAGGGCAGAGGAAGCATATGGCAGCACGTCGCAGCATTGTCTTCATGGGAAGTCCGGATTTCGCCGTGCCGTCGCTTGTGGCCTGTGCACGGGCGCATGATGTCAAGGCGGTGTTCAGCCAGCCGCCACGCAAACGTGGGCGCGGCATGGCCGTTCGGCCGTCACCGGTTCATCAGCACGCAGATGAGCTGGGGATAGAGGTTTTCACCCCCACGAGGTTTGATGATACGGCCCTTGCAGAACTAAGAGATATCAGGCCTGAATTCCTTGTGGTTGTGGCTTATGGGATCATCCTTCCCCTGAGGGCACTTGAAACGGCGCGAGTGGCGGCGATCAATGGCCATGCGTCACTCTTGCCGCGCTGGCGCGGGGCCGCGCCTATCCATCGGGCGATTGCGGCGGGTGACCCGGAAACAGGTGTCACCACGATGCTGATGGAAAAGGAGCTTGATGCCGGGCCTATGCTCCTGAAACGGGTAACGCCTGTCCTGCCCGATGATACCACCGGCCGTCTTCATGACAGGCTGGCTGATATGACCGCTGAAGCCCTGCTTGAAACACTTGATCGATACGATGAGATTATCCCCGAGGTGCAGGATATATCCGGGGTCACATGGGCTGAAAAAATCACCCCTGCTGAGGCGGAGATCCATTTCAATCAGCCCGGGGATGTTATCGAACGCCGGATACGGGCGTTTGCCCCATTCCCGGGTGCGTGGCTTTCCTATGGTGATGGCAGGGAACAGCGACGGCTCAAGGTGCTTGCCGGCAGGATCAGGTCTTGCGGTGATATCAGTAAAAAGATATCTGCCGGTGAGGTTCTGGGCCAAGGGGATGAGGGTGGACCTTTGATTGCGACAGCTGATGGTGCGATTGAGCTGGTGCGGGTTCAGCCCCAGGGCAAACCTGCCATGGATGGTCGTGCTTTTCTCAATGGCAATGCCCTGCCGCAGGTGATTTTGCCATCGGAGACCTGTTGATGCCGCGTTATCTTATTCGCATGGAATATGATGGTGCCGGTTTTGTCGGCTGGCAGCGTCAGGACAACGGACCCTCGGTTCAGGCCGCACTGGAAGATGCGGCCAGCGCCATTATAGGCGGCAGGCAGAAGATTGCTGTTCAGGGTGCAGGGCGAACCGATGCCGGTGTTCACGCTACCGGCCAGGCGGCGCATCTTGATCTGCCGGATCCATTTGATCCTGATAAATTGCCGCTCGCCCTGAACGCGCATTTGTCGGCAGATATCCGCGTCTGGTCAGCTCGTGAAGTCAGCCCGGAATTTCATGCCCGTTTTGATGCGGTCGGGCGTGCGTATCGGTATCGTATCTCAACCCGGCGCGTTGCTTCTGCGCTTGAGCGGGGGCGTGTCTGGCATGTGCCGGCTGATCTCGATATTGCGGCGATGCAAGAGGCGGCGAATCATCTGCTTGGCAGACACGATTTTACTTCATTCCGGGCGGCCCAGTGTCAGGCGCAATCGCCTCTGCGTACATTGGATCTTCTCTCCCTTGAACGTGAGGGGGACGAAGTGGCGCTCATCGCTGAGGCCAGGTCTTTTCTGCATCACCAGATCCGTAATATCACCGGCACGTTGGTACTTGTCGGCAGGGGTAAATGGCAACCCGGTGATGTTCTTACCGCGCTTGAGGCAAGAGACAGGTCTGCCGCCGGGCCGACCGCGCCGCCCGAAGGGCTTTATCTTACGCGCGTGGATTACCCTGAGGCCGGACCGGCTAGCTGAAGCTGAGCATGGGATGGATGAAGGTGACGATCAGCATCCCGTTGATCATTTCGACCGCCATCATCAGAATGACCATGGCCGCACCCAGCCATCCGCTGCGCCCTAGGCTTAATGTTGCCGCTGACCAGGTGGCCCAGATCAGCCACAGCGCCACCATAAGAAGAATGATGTTGCCGGCACCGACGCCAACAGCGCTGATCGGGCCAAAAATCAGCATCACGGTCATGAGAACAACAATGCGAAGATTGCCGACCCAGGTCACCGACAGGATGAAGGCAACAAAACGTGGCATCAGCCCAAGACGCGCGATCACCAACTGGCTGATAACGGGAAAGGACAAAGCATCAACAAGGGCAAGCAGACCGAGGAGCACAACCGTCCACATATTGCCAAGACCAAGTATCAGGGCGCCGTTAAGAAGGGTGACGAGGAAACGAAACCAAAGCGCATCCCATATAGCATCGGGGGCCTGACGGATGGCATCGGTGCTCGCGGGATCAACACGGCGCAACGCCAGATTCATTCCGTAGGTAATGCCGTTGATGATGGCGCCAAAGCCTGGAGGTGCTGGTATCATGCGGACTCGCTTTGCCGGTATGCGTCGAAGAAACGATCAAGCATCTCGACATAGATGTTTTTCAGCAACGTGATATCGGAAAGAGAAGCATGCTCATTGATCTGGTGCATGGTCTGGCCGACAAGCCCGAATTCCACCACATCGGCATAGTCTGCAATGAAGCGGGCATCTGACGTCCCGCCTGATGTCGAGAGTTCCGGTGTGTGACCGGTCATTTTTTCTACCGCTGCGCTCACGATATCGGTCAGTTTCCCGGGGCTGGTGATAAAGGGCGAGGCGGACTCATGCCAGGAAATGGTGTAATTACCCCCGGTTTCATCGAAGTGACGGGTAAGCCAGGATTTAAGACTATCCGCGCTATGATCAGATCCATACCGGATGTTGAACATGGCCGTGGCTTTATGCGGGATGACGTTCCGGGCCGGATTTCCCGTATCAATACTTGTTATGGCTGCGGTACTCGGCCCGAAATGGGCATTTCCCTCATCTATCTTTCCTTGGGCAAGGGGCGCTAGCATCCGCATCAGATGTGGCAGGGGGTTATCGGCCAGATGGGGATAGGCAACATGGCCCTGGCGGCCTTCAACCTCGAGTGTGCCGGAGAGTGAGCCGCGGCGTCCGTGTTTGATCATGTCGCCGATTTTATCCGGATTGGTCGGCTCACCCACCAGAAAGACGTCGGCCATCAGCCCTTTTTCCTTCACCCACTTCAGCACCGGCTTCGTGCCATTGATCGCATCACCTTCTTCATCGCCGGTGATGAGCAGGCTGATCTGGCCTGTCGCCTCCGGCCGGGTTTCAATCCGGTGTGCGACGGCGGCAAGGAAAGCCCCGATAGCACCTTTCATATCCACCGCACCTCTGCCGTGGATATTTTCCTTACTTATGGCGCCGGAAAAAGGATCATGCGCCCATTCTTCGGCCGCCCCCGGCGGAACTACGTCGGTATGACCAGCAAACCCGAAATGAGGCCCGCCGTTTCCCCGTATAGCAAACAGATTCTGCACCCGGGCCTCACCTTCACCAAAAGGAAGCCGGTAGCAGGTAAACCCAAGGGTTTTGAGGAAGGTTTCGATCAGCTCAAGCGCCCCACCTTCCGCAGGCGTTACCGAAGGGCAACGAATAAGGTCACGGGTCAGTTCATGTTCAGGGGCGAGCGTGGTCATGCGATATTCAATCCCTCAGAAGATCATTGATAGAGGTCTTGGATCTTGTTTTCTCATCCACTTTCTTGATGATCACGGCACATCCGAGATTTGGTCCGGGTGTGCCATCGGGGAGCGGCTTGCCCGGCATGGACCCCGGCACGACCACGGAATAGGCAGGCACGCGGCCCATATGGATTTCTCCGCTCTCACGGTCAATGATCTTGGTGGATGCGCCGATGAAGACGCCCATGGAGAGAACAGCGCCCTGTTCCACCACCACGCCTTCGACGACTTCTGATCTGGCGCCGATAAAACAGTCATCTTCGATGATGACCGGCCCGGCCTGGAGAGGTTCAAGCACGCCGCCAATGCCTGCACCGCCGGAAAGATGGACGTTACGGCCGATCTGTGCGCATGAACCCACGGTTGCCCAGGTGTCCACCATCGTGCCGCTGTCGACATAGGCGCCAAGATTGATGAAGCCCGGCATGATGACAACACCCGGCGCAACATAGGCGGATTTGCGCACGACGCATCCCGGCACAGCACGGAAACCCGCGGCACGAAAACGTTCGGCATCCCAGCCGGAAAATTTCGACGGCACTTTATCCCACCAGGTGGCGGCACCAACGCCGGGATAATCCGGTCCGCCGGGGATCACGACCATGTCATTCAGACGGAAAGACAAAAGCACTGCTTTCTTGAGCCACTGATTAACAACCCAGTCCCCCGGGCCACGCTGTTCGGCAACCCGGGCTTTGCCGCTGTCGAGCAGCTCAAGCGCGTCGTCAACAGCTTCCCGGACAGCCCCGCGTGTTTCCAGTGTCACGCTGTCCCTGTTTTCCCAGGCGTCGTCGATGGTGTTTTCAAGATCAGTGCTCATGCGTCTCTCCGTTTGTTCTGTCAGTCCGGCCCGTCATATTTGTCTTAAAAAGGTTTTAAGGTCATGGGCGATAAAATCAATGTGTGTGGTATCCGTCTCTTTCCCGGGGCTGTCAGGTTCATGTTTCAGCAAAACCGTTGTTATGCCCATTTCAGCCGCAGGTTTCAGGTTAACAGCCATATCCTCAATCATGACAGCGGTTTTTGCTTCAAGCCCGGTCAGGTCCAGCATTTCCCTGTATATGACCGGGTCCGGCTTGGGCCTGTGCTGCGATTCGATAATATCGTAGACGTAATCGAAATGATGCCTGATGCCATAGGCGTCAAGAATGCGCGTGGCGTGGCGCGTGGTTCCGTTGGTGAAGATCACCTTACGCCCGGGCAGGGCGCCGATCCTTTTATCGAGTTCTTCGTCATAAGAAAGCTCTGAGAGGTCAATTTCATGGACAAAGGCCATGAATTCAGCGGGGTCCATCCCATATTCCTTCATCAGCCCCGAAGCTGTGGTGCCGTAGCGGTGAAAGAGGTCTTTCTGGCGGGCAAGGGCGGAGTTCCGGTCAAGATCAAAGAGATTCTGGATAAATAGCGTCATCCGGTCGGAAACCTGGCTGAACAGGCCGGAAGCCGCCGGATAGATCGTATTGTCCAGATCAAAGATCCAGCCGGTATATCTGTCGGTGTTAAAAAGGTGCTCGGAGTTTTTCATCTCAACTGTGCCAACAGGGGTTCAGGCTTTGGTTTTATCCCCGGGTAATGATGGTGCCGATGCCGTGTTCGGTGAAAAGTTCAACCAGCACGGCGTGGGTTTCGCGTCCGTCGAGGATAACCGCACCTTCACATCCGCCCGTCACCGCATCAATGCAGGTCTGCACCTTGGGGATCATGCCGCCGCTGATCGTGCCATCAGCAATCATGGCTTTAGCCTCGGTAATCGATAATTGCTGGATCACGTGGCCGTCCTTATCCATCACGCCGGGAACATCGGTGAGCATAAGCAGGCGTGTTGCCCCCATTGCCGCGGCAATGGCTCCGGCGGCGGT
>Ga0181580_10001930_pt1 | contig 16738 bp, 17 predicted proteins | sample 071ome_23_FD_132413 | JGI IMG/M metagenome (GOLD analysis project Ga0181580, IMG submission 132413) | Coastal salt marsh microbial communities from the Groves Creek Marsh, Skidaway Island, Georgia - 071403BT metaG (megahit assembly) | ecosystem: Environmental > Aquatic > Marine > Intertidal... | reverse complement strand
GGCGGTGAAAATGCCGCTTGGCCAGTTCGGCCTGTTGTCCCTGTTCATCGAGTACCTGTTGGATAGGCGTCGGATCGATATCCCGCATCACCCTGCCAATATACTGCAACTGGCGTTTTCGGGCGCCACGCTTCTCCGGTATGCGCCTGTATTCTTCAATGGCCTGTTCAAGTTCTGTAGGCAACTGGCATTTGGCGAGCAGGTTGGCAGGCAGCGTGATGAGTTTTTCACCCAGCTCCTGGAGTGCCAGCATTTCCTTCTTGCGCTGGGTCTTGCTGACGGGTTCTTCCTGGTCGAATCCAGGCTGCTCGTTATCGTTCATGCTGAAGTGCCAGTGCGTATTAGTAGAAGATGGTGGCCAGGCCAAGAAAAGCGAGAAAGCCCACCACGTCAGTCACTGTGGTCATGGCCATGCTGCCGGCGAGGGCCGGGTCGATTTTCAGTGATTTGAGAAACAGGGGAAGAAAAGCACCTGCCAGTGCCGCTGTGAACAGGTTAATCACCATGGCGGTGGCAAAAATCACGCCCAGTTTTACATCGGAAAACCAGAGTGTAGCTACGCCACCGGCCACTGCGGCGAGAATAAAACCATTGACCATGGCGACCTGAAGTTCGCGATTCATCAGCCAGCGCTGGTTGCTTTTGCCTATCTGGCCGATGGCCATGCTGCGAATAACCAGGGTCAGGGTCTGGTTACCGGCCACTCCGCCCATGTTGGCCACCACGGTCATGAGAATGGCCAGGGCTACGACCTGGTCAATGGTTTCAGAAAAACGGCTGATGACAGTGGCGGCAATAAAGGCGTTGACCAGGTTGATGCTGAGCCAGATAGCGCGACGCCTGCTGGTTTTAAGCACCGGGGCAAAGGTGTCTTCTTCCTCGTCCAGACCGTGCATACCCAGCAGGGAATGTTCAGCATCATCACGAATGACATCGACCACGTCGTCAATGGTAATACGTCCGAGTAACTTGCCTTCTTCGTTGATCACAGGTGCCGATACCAGGTCCATGCGTTCAAACAATTGCGCTACTTCCTGCTCACTCATTTCCACGGGAATGGCGTTGTAATCAGTCACCATGACGTCTTCAACAGTCGTCGTCGGATCGGAGACCAGCAGGGTACGCAGCGGCAGGATGCCGACCAGGTGATCGTCGCGGCTGGTGACCAGGATGTTGTCGGTCATCAGGGGTATTTCGTTGTGGCGACGCAGATAACGCAGGACCACGTCCAGGGTAAGGCTGCGTCGTACGGTAATGGTATCGGTATTGAGCAGGCCACCGGCCGTGTCTTCCGGGTAGGAAAGCACCGCTTCAAGGCGATTGCGGTCCTGCTCGTCCATGGCGAGCAATACCTGGTAGATCACCTGCTCCGGCAATTGCTGGAGAATGTCGGCAATATCATCAGTCTCCAGGCCTTCGGTCAGGGAGGCAACTTCCTCCGGGCTCAGCTTGCCAAGAATATCGGCCTGGATTTCTTCATTCAGGTAATTGAGAACCTCACCTTCATTGGCCTTTTCCACCAGTTGCCACAGGACTTCACGGGCAGTATGGGGAGAGGATTCCAGCAGGTGGGCAATAGTGGGCGCTGGCAGGGCGTTGAGCATGCGCCGGACACGCACAAAGGCACCACTTTCCAGAGCCGTACTGAGCTCGTGGAGATGATCCTGTATCTGGGTGCTTTGTTCCTTCGGATCGAGCATGGATTCAGCCTGACTGCGTTAAAGGTTCATTATAACCCGGAGGTTATAAAATACGGCTGATCCACGACTTACTACATCGGTGTGAATTAGCTGGTCGGCAGGATCCTGTCGGGTTATTCCTCGCCGAAATTATTGTTTACCAGGGCAATGATGGCGTCGAGTACTTCTGATTCATCATTACCGTCTATCTTGAGGGTCAATTCGCTACCGGGTGATGCGGCAAGCATCATGACCGACAGAATACTTTTGCCATCAACAGTCTTGTCACCGTTACTGATTTCTATATTGCTGTCATAGCTGGAAGTGACTTCCACGAACTTGGCAGCAGCACGTGCGTGTAAACCGGTCCGGTTCTTGATGGTTATTGCGGATTCAATCATAAGTTGCTTCTTAAAAGGCAATGGATAACGGTTTAACGTATTTCCTTGTGCCTGACCTGTATATTGATCTTGTTTTTACTGAAATGTGACTTTAGTTTTTCGCACAGGTAGACAGACCTATGTTGCCCTCCCGTACAGCCAATGGCAATGGTAATGTAGCTTCGATTATTGTCTTCGAATCGGGGCAGCCAGCGTTCAAGATAGTCACGAATATCGTCAAACATTTCACCGACTTCATCCTGTGAATCTAGGTAGTCAATGACCTCCTGCTGCAGGCCGTTCATGCTGCGCAGCTTGATAACCCAGTAGGGATTGGGAAGACACCTGACATCAAAGACAATATCGGCATCCACCGGTATGCCGAACTTGTAGCCAAAGGACTGGAACTGCACCGCCATGCCGCTGGCATCATGCATGGCAACACGATTCTTGATGATATCCCGCAACTGGTGCAATGACAGCGTGCTGGTATCGACGGTGAGATTGGCCAGCGAAATAATCGGAGACAGCAGTTCACGTTCCTTCTGAATCGCTTCCATCAGGCCCAGTTTTGCATCGCTCAGGGGATGCTTGCGACGTGTTTCACTGAAGCGTTTGAGCAGTGTGTGGTCTTCGGCATCCAGGAAGATGATCTGGCGATCGATTTTTTCGGCATCAAGGTTTTCAAAAATGTCGGGAAATACTTCCAGGTCTTCGGAAATATTCCTCGCGTCTATACTCACGGCAACCTGCTGAAACTCGGGGTGCAGGTCATGACTGACACGGTCTGTCAGGGTGCCCAGCATGCTGGCAGGCAGGTTATCGACACAGTAATACCCGAGATCTTCAAGTACATGCAGGCATGTACTTTTTCCCGAGCCGGATCTGCCGCTGATAACGATGAGTTTCATGGTGTATTCAGATTATTCCTGTACTTTCTTCCAGCTGTTTAGCTGCTGATTTGCCTGGCTGCATTCATGGCAACCTTCACCCCTGGCATGCATTACCTGGTTGCATCACAGAATTTACGCCCGGTGAATGAGTTTTAAATTAAGAAAAACGCTACGGCTGACAGTTTATTCGCTGTCTTCTTCCGGTTCCTGCAAAGGCGCAGTTGCTGCATCAAACAGGCCCTGGTTGCTGGTGCATCCCCTGAGGTCGGTGCAGTAGTTGCTGTTGTTGAAGCGTTCGGCAAGGTTACGCAGTACCTCAAGATGTCCTTCGATGGTGTTTTCAGGCACCAGCAGGAAAAACAGCAGGTCAACCGGTTTGCCGTCAATGGCGTCAAAATCAATACCTTTTTCCAGTTTTACCAGGCAACCAATGGTCGACTCGCACTTGGGTACACGACAGTGAGGGATGGCAATGCCATTGCCAAGCCCTGTGCTGCCAAGCTGTTCCCGGGCTATGAGGGCATTGTAAATCTGGTTGGCGTCCACTGACTTTACCTGTTCGACAATCAGTTCAGCGCTGGTTTCAATCAGCCGCTTTTTGCTGACACCCTGCACATTGCAGAAAGTAAGTTCAGGCGTCAGGATAGTTTTGATGTCCATACTGTTTAGTCTCGGAATTCTCGTTTATAGCGGCAAAATTACAGTAATCGCTTCCTTTCGTTGGAAGGAGCAATTGACAGGGATTCCCGGTACTTTGCGATAGTGCGCCGGGCAATATTGATGCCCTGGTCGGAAAGCAACTGGGTAATTTTGCTGTCGCTTAATGGCTTCTGGGGATTTTCGGCAGCCACCAGTTTCTTGATCAGCGCCCTGATGGCGGTGGAAGAACATTCGCCGCCGCCTTCGGTGCCAACATGGCTGGAGAAAAAATACTTCAGTTCAAAAATGCCGCGTGGCGTGTGCATGTATTTCTGTGTTGTGACACGGGAAATGGTGGATTCATGCATGCCAACAGCTTCGGCAATATCATGCAGGACCAGTGGCTTCATGGCCTCTTCGCCATATTCAAGGAAACCCTTCTGGTGCTCAACAATCTTGGTGGCTACTTTCATTAGGGTCTCGTTACGGCTGTGCAGGCTCTTGATGAACCAGCGTGCTTCCTGCAGGTTTTCCTTGATGAAAGTATTGTCCGCCTCGGAACCTTTGCCATTGGCCAGCATGGCATATTCAGGGTTGACCCGGATTTTTGGAGCAGTTTCCGGGTTGAGTTCCACATTCCAGCGGCCATTGCGCTTGGTAACAAACACATCGGGCACGACATAGGTGGTATCGGACGGTGTAATTTCCGAACCCGGCTTGGGATTCAGTGAAAGAATGATTTTCAGGGCTTCCTTGAGTTCAGGTTCCTTGATTTTCTGGACCTTCATGATTTGTGCATAGTCATGGCTGGCAAGCTGTGGCAGGTGATCATTGATGATGCGGGCAGCCACATCGATGCCGGGAAAGTTCGGATCCAGTTGTTTCAGTTGCAGTGACAGGCATTCCTTCAGGTCACGATAGCCCACGCCAACGGGATCAAATTGCTGAATCCGGTGCAGCACGGCTACGACTTCTTCCTCATCGATGTCCAGTTCCCGGATCAAACCGGCATGAATGGACTCGGTAGAAAGCGTGAGCTGTCCATTGGGGTCAATGGCGTCAATGATGGCCATGGCGATGAGCCGATCACCGTCTGACATGGGAGTCAGGTTAAGTTGCCAGTTCAGGTGATCCTGGAGTGTGCCGGACTTGCTGTTGCGCGATTCGAAGTCGAAATCGTCATTGTCGCCGCTGCCTGATGAAGGCGGCGGGGTGTTGTTGGTATAGATATCATCCCAACTGCTGTCGACAGACAGGTCATCAGGAATATCCTTGTCTTCCCAGTTATCACCACTTGAGAAGTCGTCACTGCCTTCCGGGTCACTGGTATTGGGATTATCGCTGAAATTGTCCTGGTTGGTTTTAGGTGCATCGCCATTGGCAGTGTATTGATCACCTTCCTCAAGTTTTTTTTCAGTATTGTTGTCACTGCCTTCGCCCGCCTCGCCTGATTCGTCGACTTCCAGCAGGGGGTTGGATTCCAGGGCTTCCTGGATTTCCTGCTGCAGATCCAGCGTCGACAATTGCAGCAGGCGAATGGCCTGTTGCAATTGCGGGGTCATGGTAAGTTGCTGACCCAGTTTTAACTGGAGCGATAATTTCATAAAACAGTGTTTTCCGGCAGCATGTATTGCCTGTGATTACTGGCTGCAGATGGCGGAATTCCGGTCTCGAGGTGCCGGAAGAAGGGCGGAAGAATAGCAAATTTCGGCGTTTTGTTACAGCAAATCCTTATATTGGGAATGAATATTGCATTCCTTTCCCGTCAGTGTTACATGCTGAATTGTTCGCCCAGGTATACCTCTCTAACCTGTTGATTTTCCAATATTTCTTTTGGTGTGCCGGCTGCCAGGATAGTGCCCTCGCTGACAATATAGGCCTTTTCACAGATATCCAGGGTTTCTCTGACATTGTGGTCTGTCACCAGGATGCCGATACCCCGTTCTTTCAGGCTGCGAATGATCTGCTTGATGTCATTGACAGAAATGGGGTCCACACCGGCAAAGGGTTCATCAAGCAGGATGAAGGCCGGGTCGGTAGCCAGGGCGCGGGCTATTTCAGCCCGTCGCCGTTCCCCACCGGACAGGCTCATTCCCGGCGTATCCCTGAGATGGCTGATATGGAATTCGGCCATGAGCTGTTCGGCACGGGCATCCCTTTCCTGGCTGTCCAGGTCCTTGCGGGTTTCCAGGATGGCCAGGATATTGTCGCGCACAGAGAGTTTTCTGAAGATAGAGGCTTCCTGGGGAAGGTAACCCAGGCCTTTGCGGGCGCGTACATGCATCGGGGCGCGGGATACGTCCTCGTCGTCGATAAATACCCTGCCGGCATCGGCCTTGACCAGGCCGATAATCATGTAAAAGGAAGTGGTCTTGCCGGCACCGTTGGGGCCCAGCAGGCCAATGATTTCGCCGCTGTTAACTTCCATTGATGCATTGGAGACGACTTTGCGGCCCTTGTAGGATTTGGCCAGGTTCTCAGCCCGTAAGGTCTTCATGGTGATGGCTGCATCAGGCTTACTGCTCGTTCCGTGGGCCAAGAATGGCTGTGGCCTGGGTGCCGTCAGTACATTTCGGCGTGCTGAGCCGGCGTGTTTCCAGGTAATAATCCACCTGGCAACCGGTCCACTGGTCAGCACCCTGGGAAAAACTCACGCTGCCGATGGCCTGGAGATGTTGGGCATCATAGTCAAGGATGATGGTTTCTCCCTCGGCCATAACCAGAGCCTGGTCGACTGCAGGTTGCTGCTGGTAATGGGCAGGATTGCCCTGCAGGGTGACCCGGGAAATTTCACCATCAATGCGTTCGACCGTGATTTCCTGGCCAGTGACTTTCAGGGTGCCCTGGATAATTTCAGCCGGTGATTCGGGAGACCCGTAATACACTTCCTTGCCTTCATCCAAAAGCAGCAGGCTGTTGTCATATTTGACATCGACCGGTTGCTGGGCATCTTCGGGCAGTGCCAGGGCACAGTGAAAACCGGTAATTGCCGCGACGGCTGAGAGAATCCGGATTGTGTGCATGTTATTGCGCCTGTCCTGTGGTTTCATTTGGCTCATATCGCATTTGCCCGTCAGACAGTTGCCTGATGACATTGGTATTCATGTCTGCAAACAGGCCCTGGCTGGTGGTGGTAAGACCTGATGAAACCAGCTGTACCTGGCTGTCAGTTTGCATATTCCTGTCCTGGGGCCAGACTGTGAGCGACTCTGTCGTGATGTCCACTGGCCTGCCTTCAGCAGTTATGCCGTTGATAATAACATTTTCGCTGAGAATCAACCGTTCCTGGTTGCGCTCAGTATCCATTTCCACACGGCCGCTGTCCGCATTGATGCGCCAGGCTGAATCATCCTCAATGAAGATAATGAACCGGGGTGAATCCACCAGGCTGTATTCAGGGTTCGGGTAATGGGTGACGCGGTCGGCTCGAAAGCGGTAGTCAGCCCGGCCATCCAGTGTGTAATGCATGCTGTCCACATTGGCCATGAAGTAGTCGTATTCCTGCTCTGACAGTTCTATCAGCCTGCTGATATCCAGGACTTCCTCATCTGTTGCAGAATCAAACAGAAAGAATACGGCAATGGCGAGCATGGCAATGGCAAGATACTGGAGGGCACGGCTTTTACGTCGCACCAGGGGGGTTGGGTCTTGCTGTTTTGTGGGTATCTCTACCATGGCGTGACGGGGATTAGCGCTCAGAGAAAGGGGTCGACGGCGGCATCAAAATTATCCTGTGCCAGCAGTATCCAGTCACAGATTTCGCGTACGGCACCGGCGCCACCTTCCCGGGAGGTCATGGCATCGGCAGACTCGCGAACCAGGAAGTGGGCATTGGGTACGGTGATGCCCAGCCTGGCCGCCTTGATACAGGCCAGGTCAGGCAGGTCATCGCCGGCGTAGGCCACCTGGTCATAAGTCATGTCCAGTTTGCCCAGGATTTCATCCAGGACCACTTTCTTGTCATCCCGGCCCAGGTAAACAGTTTCTATACCCAGTGCGCTGGCCCGGGTGGCCACGATGTCAGAAGACCTGCCGGTAATCAGGGCTACCCTGACACCGCTCTTTTGCAGGAGTTTGACACCAAGCCCGTCGAGGGTATTGAAGGACTTGGTTTCTTCGCCGCTGTTGGCAAAGGTCAGGCGGCCATCGGTGAGGATGCCGTCCACGTCCAGTACCAGCAGCCTGATACCGGCTGCCAGTTCGCTCACCTGTTGTGGTAATTCCCTGTTGCTCATTGGACTTCTCTGTTTGCGAAACTCAGACCACGTTGGCCTTTAACAAATCATGCATGGTAACGATGCCGCAAAACTCCTCGTTGTCGTCCAGGACGAGCAATGAATAGATTTCGTTATCCTGCATGATTTTTGCTGCCTCGGAGGCCAGGGCCGAAGCATTGATGCCCTTGAATGTACTGGTCATGACAGCACTGATGGCAGTGCCATTGAGGTCCCTGTTGCTGTCAAGAAAGCGGCGCAGGTCGCCATCGGTGAACACCCCCCTGACTTTGCCATCGGCATTGATAACCGTTGTCATGCCCAGTTTCTTGGCAGACATTTCAAGCAGAGAGTCTTTCACACTGGTGGTCTCGGCCACACGCGGGATGTCATCCCCGGTATGCATGATGTCGCTGACCTTGAGCAGCAGCTGTCGGCCCAGGTTGCCACCGGGATGGGAAAAGGCAAAATCTTCCGCTGTGAAACCCCGGGCTTCCAGGAGGGCCATGGCCAGGGCATCACCCATGACCAGGGCTGCCGTGGTGCTGGTGGTCGGGGCAAGTCCCAGGGGACAGGCTTCCTTTTCCACGCTTGCATCCAGGCTGGCATCAGCTTCCCGGGCCAGCAGGGAGGACGGATTGCCGGTGAGGGCTATCAGGGCAACGCCCTTGCGCTTGAGAATCGGCAGTATGGTTTCTATTTCGGCTGTGGAGCCTGAATTGGAGATGGCAATGACCACGTCACGGTCGGTGACCATGCCGATGTCACCATGACTGGCTTCGGCCGGGTGGACAAAATGGGCCGGTGTACCGGTACTGGCCAGCGTGGCAGCAATCTTGTTGGCGATATGACCTGACTTGCCCACGCCCATCACAATGACCCGACCCTGGCTGTTCAAAATCAGTTCACAGGCAGTAAAAAAGTCGTCGTTGATCCGCTCGGCAAGACGCTCGACGGCATACTGTTCGAGTTCAATAGTGCGAAGAGCGCTTTGTTTCAGCGCGGCGTTATCCATGACTGGGAGAGCCCTACTGGCTGATGATCAGGGAAGCAGTGTAAGCGATATAGATACCCAATAAAACCACGCCGGCAGGGCGGCCAATCTGCTGATTTTTGCGGGATCGCATATACAGGAAGTAAGTCGTGCCCAGGGTGATGATCATCATGGTGGCATAGTCCCGGGTCAGGACTTCCTTTTCGACGACAAAAGGTGCCAGGAAGGCAGGTACAGGCAACACGAGCAGCATATTCATGATGTTGGAGCCGATGATATTGCCAAGGACCAGGTCATAGTGACCTTTGAAGGCACTGGTCAGCGATGTCGCCAGCTCCGGCAGGCTGGTTCCCACTGCCATCACGGTCAGGCCGATGATCAGTTCACTGACCCCCAGGGACAGGGCCACGCTGCGGGCTCCCTGTACCAGGATGTTGGCACTGATGATGAGCAGCACCAGGCCGAATACCAGCAGGGCGATTGCTTTCGGGGTGGACATGTCAGCGGAAATAAACTCATCAGTGACTTCAGCAGGATCAATAATCCTGTCTTCTTTTTTGTCGCTGCTTCCCAGGTTACTGATCACACGCCAGATAAAGACAACCGCTATAAGAAGCAGCAACAGGCCGTCAAAGTAGTTCAGGGTAAGATCGGCAAAAATGACAAAGCAGATGACTGAAACCAGAAGCAGGGCGGGCAGCTCTTTGCGCAGCAGTGAAATGGGGATGTCAATCGGTTTGATCAGTACCGTAATGGCGAGCACGATGCCCAGGTTGGCAATGTTGGAGCCCAGGGCATTGCCAATCGCTATATTGGGCGAACCCTGGAGCGAGGCGGTAGCGGAGGTAAAAATCTCGGGCGCAGAGGTACCAAAGGCGACGATGGTCAGGCCTATGATAAGTGGAGAGACGCCGAGGTTGCGCGCAGTGGTTGAAGCGCCCAGAACAAACCTGTCGGCACTCCAGATCAATCCCGCGAATCCAAAAACGATATAGACCGCGGCCAGGGAAATACTCATGTTCAATTCCAGGCCTGATACCTGAAGTACAGGCATCTGGCCAAAACATACAATTGCCCACAATATGGCAAGACTGTATTGATTAATCAAGTAATGTTGTAAACAGGCAATTCTATGCCATGGGCAATTTTTTTACACTGCAGATTCCTGTAAAATGCCGCGCCAGAATCAAATGAGGTTGAAACTTTTTACCGCTTTCCCGTTCTAGATACTGGCATAGTTGTAGTCATTCAAGGTGCTGGCCGGGTTCGGAGTACCAGCTTCACCTGGGTAAAGCCGTACGTTGGTCACCAAATTTTTACCACGCGTGCCCTGCTGGACGGGAACGACACAGACATATCACCACGGAGTGAACTCATGGAAACCTTGCGCAGGCAGGTTCTAGTTACTGGAGTCTTTTTAACCACCATATTTGCGGCATTGACGTCAGCAGTGGCGACGGCACAGCAAATCAGTGCTGAAGATGCCGTGGACCAGTATATTGGTGGATTGCTGGAGAGAATGGCTGAAATCCAGCCCTTGTATGAATCAGACAGTGCCGCCTATTTCAGCGCCGTGGAAGAAGAACTGACAGAGTTTGTGGATTTCCGGGAAGTGGCTCGCGGTGTCATGGCCAAGTATGGCCAGGGGCCCAACGGTGCTTCTGGTGAACAACTGGATCGCTTTGCTGTTGTCTTTCGCTCCTCCCTGATCGAGTTCTACGGTAGTGCCCTGGCAGAATACGGTGGCGTGGAATACGAAATCCTGGAAAGCCGGGAGCAGGACCGTGCTGCCAATGTCCGTATGGCAGTGCTGGGCGACGACGGTAACCGGATTGATATCCAGTATGCGATGTTTCTCAACAATGAGGATGTCTGGATGCTGCGCAATCTTTATGTTGAGGGGGTTAACCTGCGTCGGCAGTATTACTCCCGTTTTGACAGTCTCATGAAACGTAATGACTTTGATATCGATCGGGTCATAGATCTCTGGCAGATCGAGGAATAGTAAGTACGCAACAAACGGAGTACCCGAATGAATCCCGAAGATATTGAAAAATTACTGGCAGAGAGTTTCAGTGATGCCCGTATCATCGCAGCAGGTGAGGCAGGCAAGTACCAGGTAAGAATCGTCTCGGACAGCTTTGAGGGCCTCAATGCCGTCAAAAGGCAGCAGTCTGTCTACCGAATTCTCAACCCCCATATCGCCAGTGGCGCCATACATGCCATCAACATGCAGTTATTGACCAGTGGGGAAGATGCCAACGCCGGAAACTGAACCGGCACAATGGATTTTAAAAGGCCCGCAAGGGCCTTTTTTTATGGTGTATTTTCGCCTGGCTGGCCGAGGCCAAATTAGTTCAGCGACCCCGGGTGAATCTTGTTAGAATGCGCCCTGTTAAATCGGGGCAGGACCAGCCATTTGGCGACTTGAGGCAAGCTTCGCGCTATCCGTGCAGACGGCCAAATGACTTAATACAGAGACAATATTTTGGACAAACTCGAAATACACGGCGGTATTCCGCTCAAAGGTGAAATTCGCATCGCCGGTGCGAAAAACTCGGCCCTGCCGATCATGGCATCAACCCTGCTGACCACTGATACGGTGAAAGTAGGCAACCTGCCGCACCTGTATGACATCACCACCATGCTGGAATTGCTGGGCTGCATGGGCGTGGAGTCCATCGTGGGTGAAAACCTGGGTGTGGAAATCAATAGCGGCACCATCAAGCATTTCAATGCGCCTTACGAGCTGGTGAAAACCATGCGCGCGTCCATCCTGGTGCTTGGCCCCATGCTGGCCCATTTTGGTGAAGCCGAGGTGGCCCTGCCGGGTGGTTGTGCCATCGGCAGCAGACCGGTCAATCTTCACCTTGCCGCCCTGAAAAAAATGGGTGCGGATATTATTGTTGAAAACGGCTATATCAAGGCCCGGACCAATGGCCGCCTCAAGGGGGCGCATATCTTCATGGACCTGGTCACGGTGACTGGTACCGAAAACGTGATGATGGCCGCTACCCTCGCAGACGGCGTTACGATTATTGAAAATGCTGCCCGTGAACCTGAAGTGGTTGACCTGGCGAATTGCCTGAGGGCCATGGGTGCCGATATTTCGGGTGAAGGCTCCGATACCATTACCGTGCGCGGGGTCGAGCGTCTGCATGGCTGTGAATACAATGTCATGCCTGACCGCATTGAAACCGGTACCTACCTGATAGCCGTGGCTGCCACGCGCGGCAGGATCAAGGTCAAGGACACGCGGCCTTCCATCCTGGAAGCAGTACTGAGCAAGCTCGAGGAAGCCGGAGCACACATCGAACTGGGCGAGGACTGGATCTCCCTGGACATGGATGACAAGCGCCCCAGGGCCGTGTCCCTGACCACTGCGCCTTACCCGGCATTTCCCACGGATATGCAGGCGCAGTTCACGGCCCTGAATGCCGTGGCTCAGGGCACTGGCCTGATCACTGAAACCGTTTTTGAAAACCGTTTCATGCATGTGCATGAAATGAACCGGATGGGAGCCGACCTGAAAGTTGAGGGCAATACGGTGCTGGTCAATGGCAAGAAGATACTCAAGGGTGCGCCCGTCATGGCAACAGACCTGCGTGCTTCCGCCAGCCTGATCATCGCCGGACTGATGTCCGAAAACCAGACCACGGTTGACCGTATCTACCATATTGACCGTGGCTACGAATGTATCGAGGAAAAACTTCAACTGCTGGGCGCAAAAATCAAACGCCTGCCGTCGTGAAAATATCGTCATGAACTCTGAGAAACTGGTTATTGCCCTGACCAAGGGGCGAATTCTTGATGAAGTACTGCCCTTGCTGGAAGCGGCAGGGATCACGCCTGCCGAAGACCTGGAAAAAAGCCGCAAGCTGATCTTTGACAGCAACCTGGAAGGCGTCCAGTTAATTGTACTGCGCGGTTCGGACGTGCCCACCTACGTGGAACTGGGCAGTGCCGACATCGGTATCGCCGGCAAGGACGTACTTATGGAAAAGGGCTCTGAAGGCTATTATGAGCCGCTGGACCTGAAACTGGCTACTTGCCGTCTGATGACAGCGGCGCCGGTTAACCAGACCAACACACCGAAGCGCCTGCGTGTCGCCAGCAAGTTCGTCAATATTGCCAAAAATTACTTTTCCGAACAGGGCAGGCAGGTCGATTTCATCAAGCTCAACGGTGCCCTGGAACTTGCCCCCATCATGGGACTTGCAGACTGCATCGTGGATATCGTCGATACCGGCAGTACCCTGAAGGCCAATGGCCTGGAGTCGCGCGAGCACATCGCCGATGTCAGCACGCGGGTGATCGTGAACAAGGCCGCCATGAAAATGAAGCATGACAGCATTCAATTGCTGCTTGAAAGGCTCGCGGCAGCGGTAAACGACAAATAATGAAAATCTTGTAGGGCGGAAGAAGGCCACAGGCCGATATCCGCCGGAAGAAACCAGCAATGACCCTCAATATCAAACAGCTCAATTACCAGGACGCAGACTTTCGCCAGAACCTGGAGAAGGCCCTGGCCTGGGATGCTATTGCAGATGCCGGTGTCCAGGAGACTGTGTCCAACATCCTGGCCGATGTCAGGCAACGTGGTGATGCAGCAGTCATCGAGTGGACCAACAAGCTTGACGGGCTTGAGGCAGCTTCCATGGATGACCTGACCATCAATAAGGATGTGTTACAGGCTGCCCTGGACTCATTGCCGCAAGACCAGGTAAGCGCGCTGGAGAAAGCCGCTGAGCGCATCCGTGTATATCACGAAAAACAGAAACAGGGTTCCTGGGAATACACAGACGATGATGGTTCGGTTTACGGCCAGAAAGTCACCCCCATTGATCGTGTCGGTATGTATGTGCCCGGTGGCAAGGCGGTCTATCCGTCCACGGTACTGATGGATGCCATTCCCGCCCGTGTGGCCGGTGTGCAGGAAATTATTGCCACGCTGCCCACCCCGGGCGGTGTGAGAAATCCCATCGTGCTGGGTGCGCTGGCCCTGGCCGGTGTGGACCGGGTGTATACGATTGGCGGCACCCAGGCCGTTGGTGCCCTGGCTTACGGGACTGAAACTGTTCCGCGCGTGGACAAGATTGTTGGTCCGGGCAATATCTATGTCGCCACCGCCAAGAAGGAAGTTTTTGGCCAGGTGGGTATCGACATGGTGGCAGGTCCCTCGGAAATCCTGGTGATCAGTGACAGCCACTCAAATCCCGACTGGATCGCCATGGACCTGTTTTCCCAGGCGGAACACGATCAAGATGCACAGTCCATCCTGGTCTGTACCGACAGCAGTTTTATTGACCAGGTGCTGGTCAGTATCGAAAAACAGCTTGTCGAAATGCCGCGCAAGGACATCATCAGTGCGTCACTGGCTTCCCGCGGCCTGATCATCCAGGTGGATGACCTCAAGCAGGCGGCCGAAGTGTGCAACCTGGTAGCCCCGGAACACGTGGAGCTGTCTGTTGATGATCCAAGGGCTTTGCTGGAAGACATTCGGCATGCCGGTGCCATTTTCCTGGGGCGTCATACTTCCGAGTCGCTGGGCGATTATTGCGCAGGGCCCAGTCATGTTCTGCCCACCTCTGGCACCGCGCGTTTTTCATCGGCGCTGGGGGTCTATGATTTCCAGAAACGTTCTTCCATTATCGGGTGTTCGGAAAAGGCGGCCAGGGAACTGGCAAAGACCGCCTCGGTGCTGGCCAGGACGGAAGGATTGATTGCCCACGCCAGGGCGGCTGAAATCCGGGATGAAGACTGATTAATCTGAGGCTCTAGCGCAGCAGTCCGTCGCTGAACGGGTTGGGGTCAAACAGGGGCTCGTTGTTTTTCCAGTACATCACCGCCTCGCCCACACCCAGGACAATCGGAATAGTCAGGATCTCTCCATCGCGGTACACCTTGGCGATGACGGTTTCGCCTGGACCCAGGCTACTGGTGGTCTGTATTGCCTGTGCAGCTGCTTCGTAACTGTCAATCTCGATGCCTGCCAGGTTCTGGATGAAATCATTTACCTTGACCCCGGCCTTGTCCGCCGGTCCGTTTTCTGAAACCTGTTCCACCCACAAACCGTAGACATCCTGGTCCATCAGCATCTTGGCAGCTATCCGGGTCAGGGGACGGCCGTCTATGCCCATGAAACCGCCCGGGCCCTGTTCGATATAGGCCAGCATGAGGTCATAGGCCTTGTGCGCGGGTATGGCAAAACTGATCCCCTCCGAGCCGCCGGATTCCGTGACGATCGTGGAATTAATGCCGACCAGGCGGCCATCCACATCGATGAGTGCTCCACCGGAGCTACCAGGGTTGATGGCGGCATCGGTCTGGATGACGTAACTGTCGCGGGTACGCAACAGGGCGCTGATAATGCCCAGGGTGACTGACTGGCCGATATTACGCGGGTTACCGATGGCCAGCACGACGTCGCCGGCATCCAGGGTGCTCTCTGCTGCCTGGCTCAGGTAGGCCATGTCAGTACCGTCCACCTTGAGCAGGGCCAGGTCATTCTGGGGGTCCAGTGAGACTATACGTGCCTCCATGATCTGGCCATTGTAGAGCGTGATGGTAATTTCAGGCAGGGAGCGGTTGACGATGTCGCCGCTGTCCTGGATTTCAAAAATATGGTAACTGGTGATGATGTAGCCGTCCGGTGACAGGATCACTCCCGAGCCCAGGCTGGTGCTTTCATCGTTCAGGACGATGGGGCGACGGAACGGGGACAGGTACCTGCCCACACCACCCAGGCTGCCAACACTGCGCTCCACGTCCGAGGTGGAGTTGATACTGACCACGGCCGGCGCTGCCCTTGAGAAGGCATCGGAATAGGAAAAAGAAAGCACGTTATCTTCAGCGACAGGTTCGGGAGGCAGGTAGGCCTGCAAGCCCGGAATGACCTGCGCCATTCTCGGCATCTGCAAGAGCACAAAGCCGAAGACGAGTCCGGCAATAGCCGGCCAGAAGATGAAATTGATAACCTTGTTCATGACAAGCCGCTGTTCTCCCCCAGAACAATTCACTGTCTTCTTCCCGAAAGCCCAGTGTGACTTCTCTCGTGGCGAGGTAATGAGTCTACTCACGCATAGAGAGCCCATAGCGTCTTTGCTATGATGACGGACCGGCAAGTATAACCCAAATCCTTGCGCGACACAGTGGCAGGGCACTGGGGTTGCGGGGGTATTTTTTCAAAAACAGGAGTTTGAATCCCATGTCCGTCAGCCTGACCGAGATGCATAATGCACTTACATCACTATTGAAACCGGATGAATTTCGCGATTATTGTCCAAACGGTCTGCAGGTGGAGGGACGTGATGCCATTGCGACACTGGTGACAGGGGTGACGGCAAGCCAGGCGCTGATAGATGCCGCGGTGGAAAAGGGGGCAGATGCCATTCTTGTTCATCACGGCTACTTCTGGCGTGGCGAGGATCCGACCGTGACCGGCATTCGCAAAAAACGTCTGAAGCTGTTGCTGGAGAATGACATCAGTTTGCTTGGCTATCACTTGCCGCTGGATGCCCATCCGCAACTCGGTAACAATGCCCAGCTCGGATTGAAACTTGGTTTCAGGACCGAGGCTGACCTGGACCCTGCCCACAAGAGCCGGGTCGGGGTCTGGGGTGAACTGGAAGAGCCCTGCACTGGTGAGGAACTGGTTGCCCGGATAAACACGCAGTTGTCCCGACAGCCGCTGCATATTCCCGGCGCCGCAAAGCGCATAGAAAAAATCGGCTGGTGTACAGGTTCAGCCCAGAATTACATTGAAATGGCCCATGCCGCCGGTGTGGATGCCTACCTCACCGGTGAGGTCTCCGAGCAGACCGTACACTTTGCCCGGGAAACCGGCATGCATTTCTTTGCCGCAGGTCACCATGCCACGGAACGTTACGGGGTGCAGGCGGTGGGGCAGTTTCTTGCGAATGAATTTGGGATTGAGCAT
>Ga0181580_10001919_pt1 | contig 16781 bp, 13 predicted proteins | sample 071ome_23_FD_132413 | JGI IMG/M metagenome (GOLD analysis project Ga0181580, IMG submission 132413) | Coastal salt marsh microbial communities from the Groves Creek Marsh, Skidaway Island, Georgia - 071403BT metaG (megahit assembly) | ecosystem: Environmental > Aquatic > Marine > Intertidal... | reverse complement strand
TTGATTTTCTTAATAATTTACTTATTTATGTTAATAATAATAAATTTCTAATAATTCTATTAGTTGTTTTGAGGTACCTAATAAATTACTCACAAGCATCAATCTTAAAAAAATTAGAATTAGAAGTACTAGTAAATCTTAGAGTTTATATTTTTAGTAAAATACTTAAGGAAAAAAATTATTCTAAATCTGATTCTTTTTACTATATAAATACTTTGTGTGGTCATATAGCTTATTTCTATTCAAGCTTTGCTCAATTGCTTAATCATTTATTACAAGCTTTTGTCTATACAGTCTATTTAACAATTGCGGATGTAACTCTTATGACTTTTTTTATATTAGGAGTCGCTTTATTAGCTTTTCCAGTAAAAAAATTAATTTCTAAAAGTCGTGAATTTATGCATCAAACTTTTATTTATGGAAAGGATTCAAATACTGAAATAGAAAGAATTGTTGATAATTTATTTTTAATAAAAATATTAAGAATGGAATCTGAAGAACTTTCTCGATTTTCTAAAACTATGAGCAGGATTTATAATTTTACATTCAAAAATTATCAAATTTCTTTTGTAAATTCTCAGCTGCCTAACTTTTTTACACTTTTTGTTTTTTCTATTATTTTAAATTTTGAAAAATTTTTAAAATTTTTAACTTTAGATTTTCTTGGTGTTACTTTGAGATTATTTCAATCTTTCTCAATAGTTACAAACTCATTAAACCAGGTTGCAAATTCTCATGTTCATATTTCAAAATTTGTTGAACTTGAAAATTTAATACCAAGTAAAAATGAAAATTATTTTAACATCTCAAATAAAAACAAAATTGAAGTAAAAAATGTATTTTTTAAATATAACAATAGTGATGTATATATTTTTGAAAATCTTTCTCTTGAATTTAAAAAAAATACTCATAACCTAATTTTGGGTTCAAACGGAACAGGAAAGAGTACTTTATTAGGAGTCATAGGAAATGTTTTAATCCCACAAAAAGGTCAAGTAACTTCTTTTTCGAGTAGATTTGGATTTATAGGTGCTACACCATTCATTTTCAATACAACATTGAGGGAAAACATTTTATATGGAAATGATAAAAGTATTGAAGATAATTTAATTCTAGATTATCTAGAAGAATTAGAAATGTTTAAAGAAAAAAATTTTTATGATTTAAATAGGATTATAGACAACACATCTTTATCTTCTGGACAAATGCAAAAGTTAGCTTTTGTCAGGTCTTTATTATCAAATACAGAAATTCTATTACTTGATGAAGCTATGGCAAATTTAGACGATAATTCAAAAATAAAGATTTTAAACATATTAAGTAATAAAAATGTAACGTTAATTAATTCAACCCACGATCCGGATAGATTTCAAAATGTTGATTCTGTCTTTAAGATAGATGTAATAAAAGATAAGAAAATAATTAACAAAATTTTATGAGTATGAAAAAAATACTAATTGTTCATAATTTTTATTTAAATAAAGGTGGTGAAGATGTAAATATTATTGAGGAGTTAGAATTTTTAAATGATTACTTTGAAGTTTCTTTTTTTTATTTAAACAATTCTAGAAGAATAAATATTTTCGATATATTTGCATTTTTTTGCAACTCAAATTTTATATCTAATAAAAAATTCAATGACAAATTAAATGAATTTCAACCAGATTTAGTTTACGTTCACAATACTTGGTACAAGATTAATTTAGGAATATTCAATATTTTAAAGAAAAAAAGCATAAAAACAGCTCTAAAAATCCACAACTTTAGATATGAATGTTCATTGCATATGTTTGCTAAAAAACACTTGAAGGAATTTGACGTTTGTAATCAGTGTGGCTTTAAAAGTAAACGACTTCAGTTATTTAATAAGTATTTTAAAAATTCTTACTTAAAATCTTTTTTAATATATATATATTCTAGAAAATACTTTAAAATTTTAAAAAATAATCCAATCTCTATCATTGCATTAAATGAATTTCATAGAAAAAAGTTAATAGATTACGGTATTGATAATTCCAAAATTAATGTAATTTGTAATCCTATAAATTTTCAAAATTTTAAAATTTCAAAAGAAAAAGAAAATATAGTTGTTTATGCAGGAAGAATTTCCGAAGAAAAAGGTGTAGATGAGATTATAAAATCTTGGGAAAATACATCTTTAAAAAATTTTAAATTACTAATTATTGGCGATGGTGAGGATAAAAAAGCTTTAGAAAACAAAAATAAAAGAGAAGATATAGTTTTCTTAGGAGCATTAGATATTGATATTGTTCTGGATTATATATCAAGAGCTAAAGCAGTTGTTACAGCAACAAAATTGTTTGAGGGTCAACCCAGGTTATTGTGTGAAGCATCTAGTTTGGGAACATTGTCGATTTATCCCTCATTTGGAGGAATGGATGAATTTTTTCCTGAGAATTATGAATTTTCATTTGAGCAATTTAATTACAGTGATTTGGTTACTAAATTAAATAAACTCAATGATCTTAAAAAAAATAATTTTAATCAATACGATGTTCGTAAAAATATACAAAAAAAATTAAGTAAAGATAAAATTTTTGAGCAATTTAATGATCTAATATAACTAAATGAAAGTTTCAGTTCTTATGCCAATTTATAATGATGAAAATAATTTATTTAATTCTATAAACAGCATATTAAATCAATCATATAAAAATTTTGAATTAATAATAGTTAATGATGCTTCTACAGATAATACTCTTGAAGTATTAGAAAAATTTAAAAATTTAGATAGTAGGATAAAAGTCTTTACAAATAATAAAAATATTGGTTTAACAAAATCATTAAATTTAGCTCTTGCAAAATCAGAAGGTGAGCTAATAGCAAGACAAGATTCAGATGATTTGTCCTTAGGTGAAAGACTTAAGAAACAAGTTGAGTTACTTCAGAATAGTAAATACAGTTTTTGTGTTTCCCGAGCTATCAATTCTAAGACACAAAAGCCAATCCCTAGGTATTCTTATTATTTTCCTACAAAATTAGTTATGAATTTTAAAAACCCATTTATTCATGGAACTTTGATGATTAAAAAGAATGTTTTAAATAAACTTGGAGGATACAATGAAAATTTTTATTATTCACAAGACTTTAAATTATTTTTTGATTTGATCAGAAAACATTATAAATATTTCTATATAAAAGAACCACTATACGTTTTAAATCTTGAGAATAATATTTCAACATTTAAACAAAAAGAACAAAAATATTATTTTGATTGCGCTAGAAAGAACATAACTCCGAATCTAATTATTTAATTTTGACTTTACTATTTTCTCTATCATTTTTTCAACAGAGGTTTCAGTTTTCCATCCGATTTCTTTATTAATTTTTATAGGATTGGCAACCATTCTAATTGGGTCATTTTCTCTTAAGATCTTTGGATTTATATTTATATATTTTTCATAATTTAAGTTAAAAGTAGTAAAAATAATATCTACAATATTTTTAATTTTTGTTTCTACTCCAGAACCTAATACATAATCAAAACTTTTTCCATTTTGTGTAATACTAAATATTCCTTTTGCTATATCACCAGCGTAAGACCAGTCTCTTGTAATTTCTAAACTACCAATAGTAAAACTTTTTGATTTCTTTTTTTGTATTTGAATTGCACTATTAATTAGTTTCATAAATAAATAATTCTCTTTTCTGTATTCAGATTCATGATTAAACATGATTCCAGAATATATATCCCACTCAAATTGTGTTCTTAGTTCACTAATTTTTAAATGGTTATGCAGCTTACCTCTTGCATACGGAGAATTTGGTAAAAATTTTGATTTTTCATCATAAACAATTTCTTCATTATTTAGGCCAAACATTTCAGAAGTTGAAGCTTGAAAAAATTTACAATAATTGTTTGTCTTTATTAGAGCTTCAATAAGGTTATTAAATATATTTATAATTTCGTTTTCATAGTTGGGAAATTTAATTGACTCATAAACTGAGCTGGGGCCACTTAAATTGAATACTAAATTTGGTTGAAAATCTTTTAGAAATTTATAAACATATTCATAGCGGTTTAAGTCTAAATTTATAAGATTAATTTTTTGAGAATCCAGTAAGTTACCAGTTGAAATCATATTTAAAAAATCAGATGTTTTATAACTTCTTGATATACCAAAAATATTTAAATTTTTATATTCATTTAGTAATTTTTGTAATAAAAAGATTCCATCTTGACCCGTTATGCCAGTAATTAGTACATTCATGAATATAATCATGATAAGCTAGCTAGTGTTAAAATAATAGTTCTATATTAAAAAATGAAAATTTATACTACAAAAATTAAAGAATCTTGGATAATTGACAGAATTAAAGATGAATGGGAGATTTATCAAAAAAAATATGTTTCTAAAATCAAGCTCAAGTCGGATATTATTTGGGTCATAGCCCCATGGGCCATTGAAGATAAAATTCTAATTAATTCTAGAAAAAAAATAGTCTACTCTGTTTATCATATTGAAGATTTATCAAAAGATAGTTTAGAAATAGCAAAACTTAAAAATATAGAGCAATTTGTAGATGCGTTTCATGTTATTTCAATTCAAACAAAACAAATTTTGTCTGAATTAACAACAAAACCAATATATTTCTTACCACTTTGGGTTAATCAAAATATTTGGTTTGAAAAAAATAATAAAATTGATTTAAGGAAAAAATATGGGTTTTCTGCGAATCAGTATTTAATTGGGAGCTTTCAGAGAGATACAGAGGGTAGTGACTTAATTTCGCCTAAGCTTGTTAAGGGTCCAGATATATTTATAAAAATTGTAAAAAAGTTGTATGAGCAGAACAAAAATATCACGGTTGTTTTAACAGGTACTCGAAGGCAATTTATAATATCTGAGTTAAAAAAAAACCGAATACCATATAAATATTTTGAGATGTCTGATTTTAATATACTTAATGATTTGTATAATATTTTAGATCTTTACTTAGTTACTTCAAGACTGGAAGGCGGACCTCAAGCTATTGTAGAATGTGGTTTAATTAAAACTCCAATAATTTCTACTGATGTTGGGATAGCACAGCATGTCTTACCTGCTAAGTCTATTTTTAGTTATAAAAATATTGAAACTTTTTTTGAATGCTCAACAGATATAAACTTAGTTTACGAAAATGTAAGTCACCTTCAAATACCTGATGGAATGAATGGATATGTAAAGATGTTTCAAGAAGTTTATGAAAGTTAGTATTGGATCTTCTGTAGTAAAAGGTCCTTGGGGCGGAGGAAATTTATTTATTATAAATTTCAAAAACTTTTTACTACAAAAAGGAATTAAAGTAATTCATGACTTGTCCGAAAGCGATATAGATGTAATATTTTTAACGGATCCAAGAAAAAGATCAGAATCCTCTTCAACATTTAATCATATAGACATAGAAAAATATAAAAAATACGTAAATCCTAATGTATTGGTTATTCAAAGAATTAATGAATGCGACGAAAGAAAAGGCACATCTGGAGTTAACAGTCTGTATCTTGAGGCTAGTAATTCTGCCGATCATGTATTTTTTGTAAGTTCATGGTTAAGAGATATATATTTAAAACTTGGAATGCCAAAAGAGAAGACCTCAGTAATCATGGCGGGAGCAGACACGAGTATTTTTAATAATTCAAATATGAATGAATTCAATACTGAAAATATTAAATTTATTACACATCACTGGAGTGCTCATTACAACAAAGGTTTTGAAATTTATAAACAATTTGATGAACTTTTATCACAATCTAAATATAAAAACCTTAGTTTCACTTATGTAGGAAATGTTAAAGACTCAATTAAATTTAAAAATGTCATAGTAAAAAAACCAATAAGCGGATTAGACATTGCAAAGGAGCTAAAAAGACATGATATTTATATAACTGCTTCAATAAATGAACCATCTGGAAATCATCATATTGAAGCTGCTCAATGTGGTCTTCCAATTCTTTATAAGGAAAGTGGAGGAATAACCGAATATTGCAAAGGTTATGGTGTTGGGTTTGATAAAAATTTTGAAGATGCTTTAAATGAAATTATTCAAAACTTTAATCTTTACAAATTTAATTTAAAAAATTATCCTTTTAACTCAAACAAAATGTCTAAAGAAATATTATCTTTAATTAAATTATTAAAAGATAAAAAAGAAAAAATGGAATATATAACAGATTTTAAATCAAAACTACTTTATTTATTCAATCAAAAAATTTTAAAATTTTATATACAATTAGATTCTTTGCAAAGGAATATTAAAATATTTATTAAAAAGTTAATCTTAAAATCTTAAAATTAATGTTAGTCGGAGAATTGTAGTGATTTTAAATAGCCTTGTTTTTAAAAATATATTTTTGTATTCAATTAAGATATTTATTTTTTTAATTTTTTTATTCGGAAGAACCTTTATGGGTATAAATTTTTTTGGGTTTAAGCTTGGCGAATTGCTTATGGGATTTACTGCACTTATTTTAATAATTATATTTCTAATATTTCCCTTGATATTTAAAAAACATTTATTTAATAAAAAAATTTCAACAGCTTTTATTATTTTAATTTTTAGCTTTATTTTTATAAATTTTAAAAATGATGTAACTTTGTTAAATTTAACTATTTACAAAAATTCATCTTATATCTGGACATTTGGGGGAATTGCAATAGGATTTCTCTTATCTAAAATTCATCCAAAAATATTTAATAAAATAGATATTTATTTTTCGTTATTTTGTTTATTTCTTATTTACATTTATACAACAAAAGGAATAAGTGAAAATCGACAAAATTTTCTACTAAATTTTTCGGATAAGTTTGAATACCTTAAAGGATCCGATGTTTTACTAGCTTTGATAATTATTTTGTATTTTGTTCTTTTTAAATTAAATTTTTCTAACAGTGCATTTAACGTTCTATTAATTTCTTCAGCTTTATTTATTCCATTGTTTTTATACAAAAGTAGAAGCTCTATTTTTAGCTATATTATATTTTTAACTTTTTTATTATTGTTTTTTAGAAATAAAAAATTGCAGTTAAATAGAGTTAATAAAGTATTTTTTTTGATTGCAATACTTGTTTTTCTTATTTCAACAAACTGGGTTGTCAGTAAAGATATTGTTTTAGATTCAGATATTTCGGAAGAATTAAAATACGCAATTACTAATAGATATTCAACAATAAATGATAATAAATATGAAAAAGAAGTTTTAGAGTTAAGCTTGTTTTATTTTAAAAATAATAGAATTTACACAACGGATGGAAACCTTAATTGGAGGTTTCAAATTTGGCAAGATGTTATTGGTGACCTTACTTCTTCACAACAAATAGGTTTAGGATATGGATTTCACGAAATTATACCAGCAATGAATAGTGATCAGAGATATGGTGAAGATCAATTAAATATCCATGTTCATAATTATCTAATTCACATCCTTTCCAGAGGAGGATTGCTTCATCTAGGAATTATTTTTTACCTTTACATAAGTTTGTATCAAGTCTTTAAGTTAAAAAATTTAGAAAGAAATTATTTGATGTTGACAATACCAATATTATTTAATTCTCTTTTTGATCCAAGCATGGAAAACTCTCATTACCCGATTATATATTTTATTATGTTGGGTTTAATCATTAATAACGATAAAATATTTACGGAGGAACTTAAGACTTGAAAGCATTTATAACTGGAATTACAGGTCAAGACGGTTATTATCTTGCAAAACACTTACTAGAAAATCAATATGAGGTTCATGGTACGATTAGAAGATCATCCAGTTTTAATACTTCAAGGATTGATAAATTAATTTCAACATATTCTAAAGACAATCAATTAAGCTTGTACTATTCTGACTTGCTAGACGCCTCATCATTAAACAATTTAATTAATTCCATCAGGCCAGATGAAATATATAATTTAGCAGCACAATCACATGTTGCTGTCTCATTTAAAAACCCTTTATACACTACACAAACTTCTACTGTTGGACCTTTAACTCTTTTAGAAGCAGTCAAAAATTCAAAGTATGATATTAAATACTATCAAGCATCATCTTCTGAAATGTTTGGTGGTGTTGATGAAAGTATGCTTTCCGAAAACTCTGCTTTCAATCCAAAAAGCCCATACGCTGTTGGTAAATTATTTGCTCATGAAATGACAAAAGTTTATAGAGATTCATATGATTTGTTTTGTGTAAATGGTATTTTATTTAACCATGAATCACCACTCAGGGGAGAAACTTTTGTAACAAGGAAAGTGACAAGAGCTGTTGGTCGTATTTCTGAAGGCATACAAGAAAAACTAACTTTAGGTAATTTAGATGCAAAAAGAGATTGGGGATTTGCAGGAGATTATGTCAAAGGAATGAAATTAATGTTAGCTCATCAAAAGCCGGATGATTGGGTACTTGCTTCAGGAGAAACCCACACTGTTGAAGAATTTGTAAAGCTAGCTTTTGAAAGTGTAGGTTTGAATTGGTCAGAATATGTTAAAACTTCTGAAAAATATTATCGTCCTAATGAAGTAAATCATTTATTAGGAGATCCTACTAAGGCTAAAACAGAGTTAGGATGGGAGCCCGAATTAGATTTTAGAGGTTTGGTAGAATTAATGGTTGAGTCAGATATTAAGTTAGCCAAACAAGAAAAAATTTTGATGCAACAAGGCTTAATTAAGCCAACTTGGGAAAGCCCTAAATTAGTTTAGTTTTAAATTTCTTTTTGATACCATTCGTAAGTTTTTTTTAATCCTTCATCAAGACCAACTTTTGGTTTCCAACCAAGTGAGTTTATTTTGGATGAATCTAAAAGTTTTCTAGGGTTTCCATCTGGATAATCACTATTAAATATTATTTCACCTTCATACCCAATAGTATCAACTAATTTTTCAACTAACTGTTTAATTGTAACTTCTTCATTGCTTCCTATATTTATTAAATCTTCTTTTATGTTGTTTTGTATAATATACAATATTGCATCTGCAAGGTCATCAACATATAGGAATTCTCTCAGTGGCTTTCCTGTTCCCCAAACTTCAAAATTTTTAGTTTGATTAGTTTTAATTTTATGAAGTCTTGACATCAAACCGGGTATTACATGACTATCTTTATCAGAAAAGTTGTCATTTGGACCATATAGATTAGTAGGCATTAAGTTAACAATATTATGTCCATATTGATCTTTTAAAGATCTTCCAAGTTCAATAGCAGAAATTTTTGCCATTGCGTATGGTGAATTAGTTTTTTCAAGTTCTCCGGTCATAAAATACTCTTCTTTAATTGGATTAGGTGCGTTAAGTGGGTAAATACAGCTACTACCTAAATTAATTACGTTTATTTTGTTATCAAAGATTATAGATTCTAAGACATTTATATTAATTTTTAAATTTTCTAAAATAAAATCGGCTCTATAGGTGTTATTTGCTAAGATTCCTCCAACGCGTGCAGCTGCATTTATTATGTAATTAGGTTGAATATTTAAAATATATTTTTGTACATCTGAAAAGTTAAAAAGATCAAGTTCAGACCTATTTGGTGAGTGTATCTCAAATAAATCAATTTTTGACATTATTCGAATTAACGAGCTGCCAACAAGTCCAGTGCCTCCAAGAATTAATATTCTCATTCTGATAATTTTAATAAATTCTCATAGGTATCTTCATAAACTCAATTAAAATTTGATTTATGTGTGGTTTTACTGGTGTAGTTTCATTTAATAAGATCGATCAAAAATTGGTAGAAAACTCGAACAAAATAAGCATTTGTAGAGGTCCAGATAGCTTAACTAGATTAAGTGGTAATGAAGAATTAAATTATGAACTAATTTTTAATAGATTAGCAATAGTAGACCTTAACAATAATGCAAATCAACCTATGTATTCAAAAAAATTTAATTCTGTAATCATGTTTAATGGTGAAATATATAACTCAAGAGAGTTGAGAAATGAGTTGGATAATTTATATGAATTTACTACAAGTCACTCAGATACTGAAACCTTGTTTGCTGGCTTAAATATTTATGGAATAGACTTTATAAACAGAATTGAGGGACAGTTCTCGATATTTTATTGGAAAAAATTTGATCAAAAGATTTATTTGATTAAAGACAGGATTGGTCAAAAGCCTTTGTATTACAATTTATCAGATAATAAATTAAATTTTGGTTCAAATCTCAAATCTATCTATCAATTAAACCAAAAAAATACTTTAGATAGAGATTTAATAAATGAATATTTATTACATGGTGTTAATTTTTCTCCAAATACAATTTTTAAAGAAATAAAAAGCTTAAATGAAGGTTCATATTTAGAGATTGATTATGTTGGAGGTCGTTTTCGTTCTAAATTATTGAGTTACTGGGCTCCATCTAGTTTTGTTGAAAATAAAAATTTTAATGAGAAAGAATTTTTAGATATATTTCATTCATCTGTTAGCAAAAGGTTATTTTCCGATGTACCTATTGCATGTTTTTTATCTGGAGGTTTAGACTCTACAAGTATCGTTAAAAGTTTGAATGATTCAGGAAATACAATCAATACTTTTTCAGTAGTAACAGATAAAAGTGAAATTAATGAAAAAAAATACATTGATAAAGTAGTTCAAAAATATGATACAAATCACACTGAAGTAGAAGTAAGTAGTAAAATATCAAATCAATTGGTTTATAAATCACTCGATAGTTTAGATGAACCATATGGTGACCCATCAATAGTTCCAACATATTTATTAAGTAATTTAATATCTTCTAGTTATAAGGTTGCTTTATCTGGTGATGGAGGTGATGAATTGTTAGGTGGATACGAAAGAATGTTGAACCATCTTAAAAAAAGAAATAGATTTGATATATTTTTATCAAGTCTTGATAGATTTTATCCTTCAATTTTTGGTTCTGGTATAAAATTAAAATCAAGATCTCAAGATCTTCTAAGCTCATATTTTGGATATTTGAAAGATGAAAATTTTGGAAGTTTACTTTTTGAAAAAAATTATAAAGAAAATACAGAATTAATTGATTTAGAAGAACAAATTTACAAATCAATTATGTGTAATGAGTATAAATTTTATTTATCTAATCAAATGATGTTTAAAATTGACAGAGCTTCAATGGCTAATTCTTTAGAAGTGAGATCTCCATTTGTAGATCATAAATTAGTTGAGTATTCACTTGGGCATTCAGTTGATTACTTATCTCCAAAATTACCTAAAAAAATTTTAATACAATACTTGTCTTCGGATTTTGAAGATAATTTTTTACATAGACCAAAGCAAGGTTTTGTTTTTGATTATAAAACATGGGTATTTTCTAATTTGACTGAAATTTATGAACTTATAGAATCTAGCGAAATTGGTAATTTTTATAATTTAGATAGATTTTTTAAACTTAAGAATATAAAATCTAGAATTAATTCATTAAGAATTTGGAGAGTATTTGTTTTAGCTAATTACTTATCTAGAATTAAATCACAGTAATCTTTATACATAGTTTGAACTATATTTTCGATACTATTTTTTTTGACACTATTTTTTGCATTTAAAGAGATTCTTTCTTGAATTACTTTATTTTGAACAACCAAATTAAATTTTTTGATAAGCTCATCAATATTATCATATAAAATTCCATTCAATTGGTCTTTAATTAATTCTCTATGATTAGCTATATTGCTTGCAAAAACTATACATCCACTATTTAAAGCTTCTAAAATTGATTTCGGGTTTCCTTCAAAAATTGAAGTTGACAAAAAATAATAATATTTTGGATATAATTTAATTAATTTTTCATGATTTAAATTTTCTAAAAAATTAATTTTTAAATTATATTTATTTGCCACTGATTCAATTAATTTTCTTTCAGCTCCCGTTCCTACAATATCAATTGTATAAGAATTATTAAATTCTAAAAAATTAATTGCTTCCAAATAATTTTTTTGTTTTTCCAGCCTTCCTACCATTAAGATTCTGTTGGTTAGTTTTTTTTCATTATTGACTCTATTTTCTTCTATCCAATTTGGAACAATTGAAATTTGTTTTATTTTATTAAATTTATTTTTAAGAAATTGAAAATCTTCATTGCTCGTTACAGTATAAAGATCAGCATATTTGAGTGCATATTTTGTTATTATCCGATTAAAACTTCTATTAATAAAATTTTCTTTGTTATTTATTGAAAATTGATAAGCATCATAGCCAGTTCTGACTAATAATGGTTTTTTAGTTAAAAAATTAATTAATAAACTAATCCAAACCCCATGCAGTTGGTGTTGATGAATTAAATCACAATCTAATAAATTTTTTTTAAGCTTAAATGGAATTAAAAAGGAATTAATTAAGCGTAAATATTTGTTTTTTGGCCTGTTTATATGTTGATAAATTGAAACAAACTCAAAATTCTCATGGACGTAAGGGTTATTTACATCGTAGGTAAAAAACTTAAAGTCAATATCGTGTTTTTTATTTAAATTTTTATATACTTTTAGCTCTCTTTCAAAAATACCAGCTTTAATTAGAGTTTCTACTCCGTAGTCATATGTAAAAAATACTGCAATTTTCATTTTTAATACTAATGTTATTTTAATGAGTAATATTACTTATATTTTTACCTCTGGTAGATCCGACAAAGTTAACAATAAAAACTACGCAGATGATTTTTTTTATGGATGTAGATATTTAAGTAAAGATTTCGATATAAATATAATTGAATTTTCAAAAGTAAATAAATTTTTTAAAAAAATTGAGCATATACTTTCTAAAGTTTTAAGTCTGCCATTTTATGTATTTAGTTTACTTAGTTTTGATAAAATAAAAATTATTTTGAATAGCAACAAAATAGTATTGGTTTCTGAATCAACGGCTTTTGCGATTTTGCCAATTTTATTATTTTCAAAGAAAAAACGTAATATTCAAGTTTATTTGTTTGTTATGGGATTGTATTCAAAAAACTTAAATTACAAATTTGCATCTATGCTTCATAAATTTTTTATCAAATTTTTATACAAGTATATAGACAAGTTATTTTTTTTAGGATATCCAGAATATTTAAATGCAATAAATCTACATCAAGAAAATAATAAAATATTTTACAGACCATTTTGCGTTGATGTATCTTTTTGGACTCAATACAGTAATACTGAAAATTTTATGAACAGGGATATATTATTTATTGGCAATGATGGCAATAGAAATTATGAACTGCTTTTGGAGATTGCAACCCTAATGAATGATTACAATTTTTCTTTTGTATCTTCTAATACCAAATTAACCAACAGTAATCTTAAAAATATAAAAGTGTTTAATGGTAATTGGAGTGTAGGGAAATACGACGATTTATATATAAAAAATATTTATCAAAAATCAAGCTTAGTTATTTTGCCAATTAACAATTCTTACCAGCCATCAGGTCAAAGTGTTGCATTACAAGCAATGTCTATGGGAAAATCAGTAATGATTTCTAAAACAAAAGGTTTTTGGTCAGAATTTGATTTTCAACATAAAGAAAATATTATATTTGTAGATTCAAATGATGCAAATGAGTGGAAGAAAGAGATTGAATATTATTTTGAAAACATGAATATTTCAAATCAAATTTCTAAAAAATCTCGTAATTTGGTAAGAGAAAAATACAATTTAGAAAAATTTAACAAGCAATTAGTTTTGGATTTAAATTTATCGAATACAATCTAAGGTAGGCTTATGAAAATTAAAAATAGCACATTTTATAAAAGACACGAGCTTGAACTAGAAAAATACCTAAATCAAAAAAAGTCTTTACACATTTCTAATTTAAGTTCAAAAAATAAAATAAATTTAAATTCAATTGATAATATATTTTTAGATTTGGAGGATATAGGCAATCTTCAAAAATTAGATATTGTTAAAAAATACGAGAGAATTGTTTTTACAGATGTAATAGAAAACCATTATGATTTAAACAACTTATTAACCTCAGCTTTAAATTTATTAAATGAAGATGGTAAATTAATAATTAGCTCTTTAAATTACAAGTATTCGATAATATTTAAGATGTTTGAATTTTTTAATTTAAAAGATTCAAATAAAAATTATTCATATATAAATCCAAAAAAAATAGATCAAGTAACAAGTGGTATTGGACTGAGTTATCAAAAATATTATTCTAAACAAATATTTCCATTTAAATTTTTTGGCTTAGGGAATTATTTAAATTCGATTTTGGAGTCTATATTTTTTTATTTTAATTTAGGTATTAAAACATATATGGTTTTTAAACCAACTGAAAGATCTGTAGAAAAATTTTCTAAATCTGTAATAGTTCCTGCTAAAAATGAAGCAGGTAATCTTGAAGAACTTATAGATAGAATTCCAGATTTTGAAAACTTAGAAATAATTTTTTCATATGGTAAATCTGATGATAATACTTTAGAAGTTATGAAAAATATAATGAAATTAAATAACAAATATAATTTTAAATTAGTAAAGCAATCTAAAAATGGAAAAGCAAATGCAGTTTGGGAAGCATTAGATGTTGTAGAAAATGATTTAATTGCTATTTTAGATGCAGATATAAGTGTAGACCCAGAAACATTAATAGAGTTTTTTGAAATTATAGAAAATAATAGAGCAGATTTTGTAAATGGCACAAGGTTAATTTACCAAATGGAAAAAAATTCTATGAGATTCCTAAACAAGGTTGGAAATAGGTTTTTTCAATTTTTTATAGGTAAAATTATAAATGAGCAATTAACCGATTCTTTGTGTGGAACTAAAGTATTTAAAAGATCATTTATTTCAGATTTAAAATTATGGCAATCAGAATTTAATGTTACAGACCCATTTGGAGATTTTGATTTGATTTTTTCAGCAGCTTATACTGGACAAAAAATATTAGAATTGCCTATAAATTACAGAGAAAGAAAGTATGGTAAAACTCAAATTTCTAGATTTAGAGATGGTTTAAAATTATTAGTTTATCTTTTCATGAGCTTTATAGTATTTAATACTTCAAGAAATGAATAAAGTTTTAAAATTAAAGTACATTTATCATTTTTATCTATTCATTTCTATAGTAACTTCTTATTACATTTTTCAAATTTTTTATGACTCTTCAACAGGTTTAGATTTTGGGAATAAATACTTTACTTTTATTGAGTTTTTTTCATTTGACAAAAGCTTGAACGCTACAGATGGCCAAAGTGTTTTATATTATTATTTTATTTCAAAGTTGGTCAATTTTAGTGTTCACTTAATTGGTCCATATAATTTAAATGAAGTTTTAAATTACAGCATACAACTTGGAAATTTTATCTTACAAATGATTTCTTTTATCGGGTTGTATAAATTTTATCGATTAAGTGGAGTTAAAAAAGAAAACTTGTTTTTAATGCTTTCATTTCTTTGCTTTTTCCCCCCTCTAATATATTTAAGGTTAACTTTTAAATCTGAAGTTTTAGCAATGGCTTTATTGCCTTGGGTGTTATATTTTTATGAGAAATTAAGACTATCTAAATTTTTAAGCTACAGAATTTTATTTGTAATTTTTCTATCATTTCTTTTAACAATTAAACCTTCTATTACCGGTATGGTTTTGGTTAGTTTAGTTTTGTACATAAATAAAAATATTAAAAAAATTTATTTTGAATTATTTTTGATCTTCTTAATAAGTATTCTAATTTTACAGATCAATCAAGGAATTGTAGGTTTAAACTTCTTTTCTCATAATGATATAAATACTGACTATAAATGGGAAAATATTGCTACTTTGAGCTTTTTTCTCTCTTTTGATCTTAAAAGTTTACTTTTGGAACCTTTTTTTGATAAACAATCAGGGTCACTTCTATCAATTTTACTTTTGGACATGTTTTCAGATTATTTTACTTTTTTTTGGAAACACAAAGAAATTACCAATTATCTTGCTTTTAATACTTATAAAGTATCAAACAATTTTTATATTTCAAGATACTTAAGAGACTATATTGCAATTGCTTTGGCTCTAATTTTTTATACGCTACCACTTTATTACTTTTTTAAATCAAAATTGAAAACAAAATTTTTATTAATTTTTTTCTATAGTGGTTTACTTATTCTTATATTAAATTCTCTTGGAATACCATCCAAAAACTTCAATCCACTCACAGGAGACACTTTTAAAGTTCATTATTTTTCATTTTTATTGGTAATTTCAGTTGCAGAAATGTTTTTGGTCAACAAAAAAACAAGAGTATTACTAACTGCTTTTATTCCTTTATTCTTTTTCATTATGGGTTTCCCAAAATATGAATTGTCAAAATATAGCAATCATATAAATGATAAAATCAATATTTCTGAGCTTTGTTATGTAATAAAAATAAATAATATTGAAAATTGCAGAAATTCATTCATCACAACTTGCAAAGACTCACCAAGCTATATATTTTCTAGAGAGAACTATTTTTATTATACAGAACCAATCTTGTTAATTTCTGAACAAGAAAAAGTGTATGTAACAAATAGTGGTCAATGTTTTAAATTAATGCAAAGTGGTTTTGAATCTGATTTAAATTAGTATTAATTTATAGTTTTATTTTATGATTGGCTCACAGACAACTTTATTTAAAAATTACAAAGTAATATTTTGTGGAATTTCAAAAAACTGTATTAATTCAATTGAGCACAATTTAAAATTTTTAGAAAATTTTTCAAAACTCAAAAAGTTTGACCTTAGCGTAATAATAGTCGACTCAGATTCGGATGACGGAACAAAAGAGGTTATAAATTCTTATCAAAATAGTATAGATGAATTTTACAAATTTGATTTAGATGGTCTTGAAAGTAAATATAAAAACAG
>Ga0181580_10001909_pt1 | contig 16810 bp, 16 predicted proteins | sample 071ome_23_FD_132413 | JGI IMG/M metagenome (GOLD analysis project Ga0181580, IMG submission 132413) | Coastal salt marsh microbial communities from the Groves Creek Marsh, Skidaway Island, Georgia - 071403BT metaG (megahit assembly) | ecosystem: Environmental > Aquatic > Marine > Intertidal... | reverse complement strand
AGGTGAAGCCTTGCCCGACGCAACCCGTCGCGCGTGGCGCGAGGCCAGCGGCATGGAAATGGTGGACGGACTCGGCGGCACCGAAATGATCCACATCTACATTGGTTCGGCCAGCGCCGAGGTACGCCCTGGGGCCATTGGCCGGGTGGTGCCTGGTTATGAGGCCATGGTGGTTGATGAGAACATGCAACCGGTTGCACCGGGCACGGTGGGGCGCTTGGCCGTGCGAGGCCCAACCGGGTGCAAATACCTTGCCGACCATAGACAAACCGAATACGTGCAGCAGGGCTGGAACCTGCCCGGGGATTCGGTGACGTGCGACGCCGACGGCTATTTTTACTATCAGGCGCGCAACGACGACATGATTATTTCGGCCGGCTACAACATTGCCGGGCCCGAGGTGGAAGACGCCTTGCTCACCCACCCCGACGTGTTGGAGTGCGCGGTGGTGGGCCTGCCTGACGAGGCGCGGGGGCAAATCGTGTGTGCTTACGTGGTGGTGAAACCCAACGTACAAGCCGACGCCGGGTTGGCGGAGGCGTTGCAGCAGCACGTCAAGCAGGCCATTGCGCCCTTTAAGTACCCGCGCAAAGTGCATTTTGTTGCCCAGCTTCCGCGCACCGAAACCGGCAAATTGCAGCGCTTTAAGCTGCGCCAAGCTGCCACTTCGTAACCCGTGCGTTACCCAACGCCGATTGAACTTATCAAAGGACACGCCATATGCCAACCGTATTACAACCCGCCAGCTGGCCCACCCCCAAAGGCTACGCCAACGCCGTACAAGCCAATGGGCCCTTTATTTTTGTGGCGGGCATGGTGGGCTGGACAGGTCAAGGCGAGTGGCAAACCGACGATTTTGTGGGCCAAGCCAAGCAAGCTTTGCAAAACATCGTGGAGACTTTGGCTTGCGGCGGTGCCGGCCCCCAGCATGTGGTGCGCATGACTTGGTACGTTAAAAGCAAGGCCGAGTACCTGGCCAACAGCCAAGCATTGGGCGCGGTTTACCGTGAGGTCATGGGGCGTGAGTTTGCCGCCATGACGTTGGTGGAGGTGTCAGACCTGGTGGAAGACCGCGCCAAACTGGAGATTGAGGTAACCGCGGCGCTAGGGTAAACCCCAGGCATAACCCTGGATGACCCCAGTAGCGCGTGGGAGCCAGTGGTTATAGTATGGGCAGGTTTTTGGCTCTCACTGTATGGAGTACACATGAAAGTTTCGCAAATTGCACTGGTCGCGGCTGCCCTTGCCACGGCCTCGGTGGCATCGGCCACGGTCAAAATTGGTTTTGTAACCACGCTCACCACGCCGGCTGCCATCATTGGCAAAGACATGGAGAACTCGGTTAATCTGGCCATGGAGCATCTGGGTGGCAAGGCTGGCTCCACGCCCCTTCAGGTAATTTTTGCGGACGACGGTTTCAAGCCCGATGTCGGCAAACAAGCCACCGATCGCTTGCTTAAGCAAGACAACGTCGACTTTGTGGCCGGCTACATTTGGTCGCACGTGCTGCTTGCCTCGCAAAAATCGGTGCTCGATGCAGGCAAATTTTTAATCACCTCCAACGCCGGCCCAAGCCCCATGGCAGGTAAGCTGTGCAACAAAAACTTTTTCTCCACGGCTGGGCAAAACGATCAAACGCCCATGGCCTTGGGTGAGGTGCTGAACAAAAAAGGGGTAAAGTCAGCGTATGTCATGGCCCCCAATTACGCCGCAGGCAAAGACATGGCGGCAGGCTTTGAGCGCACCTTTAAAGGCAAGGTGGTGGGCAAAGATCTCACCAAGTGGGGAGCCGATGCGCAACTCGACTTCTCGGCTGAGTTGGCCAAGGTTCGTGCCAGCAACGCCGAGGCGATTTTTGTGTTCTACCCTGGCGCGGCCGGCCCGGCGTTTATTAAACAATACGAACAGTCGGGTCTAAGCAAGACCGTGCCCCTGTACTCGGTGTTCACGGTCGATTCGCTGTCGCTGCCGCGCCTGCAAAAGGCCAACTTCCAGGCAGCGGTTGGCTCGCGCACCACCCAACTGTGGGACCCCACGCTGGATAACGCGGCCAACAAGCGCTATGTGGCCGACTACAAAAAGAAGTTCGGCGGCTACCCCTCGTACTACGGGGCGCAAGCGTACGACGCCATCATGTTGATTGCTTCGGCGGTGAAAGCCGTGGGTGGTGATGTGTCCAATCCCGATAAGGTACGTGCCGCGCTTAAGGCAGCCAACTACGAATCGGTTCGTGGCAAATACACCTACGGTAACAACCACTTCCCCATTCAAAACTTTTACCTGCGCGAGGTGGTAAAAGACAGCGAGGGCAACTGGACCACCAAGGTGGTGGAGACGGTTTACACCAACCACGTGGATGCCTACGCAGCCGAATGCAAAATGTAATTGGGTAGCCTAAGGGCTACATGGGCGGGGGCCGGTGTTTTGCCGGCCCTTTGCATTGTTTAATTTATAAAGGCGCGCAGTGGACGGTTCGTTGTTGTTGATGCAGGTCATCAATGGCCTTCAGTTGGGGCTGTTGTTGTTTATGGTGGCATCGGGCCTGACGCTGGTTTTCGGCATTCTTGATTTTGTGAATCTGGCGCACGCCTCGCTGTACATGGTGGGCGCCATGATCTGCGCGTGGCTAAGCTATTTGGTGGGCGGCTTTGTGGTCGCGGTGTTGCTGGCCCTGCCATTAACCGCCCTGGTGGGGTGGGCCATTGAGCGATGGGTGGCACGCCGTCTTTATGCGCGCAACCATCTGGACCACGTGCTCGCCACATTTGGCCTTATTTTGGTGCTCAACACCTCAGCGCATTTGTTGTGGGGCCCCGAGGGCATCCCGGTGGCGCTGCCGGATTACCTTAAAGGCCAGTTGGTGTTGGGTGACGACTTGGTGCTGCCCAAATACCGCGTAATCATCATTGCTGCGGGCTTGTTGGCGGCTTTGGGCCTTTTCTGGTTGGTGACCCGCACCAAACTTGGCATGCTGATACGCGCCGGGGCATCCAATCGCCAAATGGTGGCGGCCTTGGGCATCAACATCGAGCTGTTGTTCACGGTGGTGTTTTCGTTGGGCGCGGTGCTGGCCGGCTTGGCCGGTATGTTGATTACGCCGATCACCGAGGCCTCGCTGGGTATGGGCAACGCCATCATCATTACCGCGTTTGTGGTGATCATTGTGGGCGGCATTGGCTCCATCAAGGGCTCGTTTGTGGCGGCGCTGTTAATTGGCATGATTGACACCTTGGGACGCTCGTTTCTTGACGTGGCCTTGGGCTGGGTTTTTTCGGCCAATGCAGCCGAGAATTCCGCACCCGCGATTTCCGCCATGTTGATCTACATCATCATGGCGCTGGTGCTGGCGGTGAAGCCACAAGGCCTGTTCCCACCAAAGGTTAGGTAACGACCGTATGACACGCTCCAACTGGATCACAACCCTGGTTTTGGCGGCGCTGGCGGTGGTGCCGCTGGGGCTTTATTACGCCGGGCAGCCGTTTTGGTTAGACATTGCCTCCCGTTTGGTGATACTGGCCATTGCCGCGGCCAGCCTTAACTTTATTTTGGGCTATGGAGGCATGGTGTCTTTTGGACACGCCGCCTATCTTGGGCTGGGTGCATACGCCGTGGGCATTCCGGTGCATCACTCCATATTCGGAGGCTTGGATGTGCTGGGGTTGGCCACGTCCAACGGCTGGGTGCATTTGGGCTTGGGTTTGTTGGTGTGCGCGGTGTTTGCGTTGATCACGGGGGCCGTGAGTTTGCGCACCAAGGGCGTGTACTTCATCATGATCACCATGGCCTTTTCGCAAATGTTGTACTACGCCTTGATTTCGATCAGCACCTACGGCGGTGACGATGGCTTAACCATCATGAGCCGATCCGAGTTGCCCGGTTTGGCGCTGGACGATCCGGTGCAGCTTTACGCGCTTTGTTTTGTGTCGTTGTTGGTGGTGCTGGCCTTGTTGCGCATGGTGGTGAATTCGCGGTTTGGGCAGGTACTGCAAGGCGCGCGTGGCAACCCCCAGCGGGTCACCATGCTGGGCTTCAACATTTTTCACTATCAATTGGTGGCTTATGTATTGGCCGCCATGGTTGCGGGCTACGCTGGCTTTTTATTGGCCAATTTCACGGCGTATATTTCGCCCGAGATGATGGATTGGACACGCTCAGGTGAGTTGATGTTTATGGTGATTTTGGGCGGTGTGGCGGTGTTGGTTGGGCCGGTGCTGGGCGCGGCGGCGTTTATTTTGGTTGAAGAGCTGCTCTCGCACTTCACGGTGTATTGGCAGCTGCCCTTTGGACTGATGCTCATGCTGGTTGTGCTTTACAGCAAGGGTGGCTTGGCGCAATGGCTGCGACTTAACCAGTCAGGCCCGGGAGGAGGCAAGCCATGAGTGAGCCGATCCTAGAAGCGGTGGGGCTGCACAAATCGTTTGGCGGGGTACATGCCACCGACGACTTGCATTTAAGCGTGCAGCCAGGCGAGTTGCACGCAGTGATTGGGCCCAATGGCGCGGGCAAAACCACGCTCATTGCGCAGCTGTGCGGGGCACAATTTCCAGACCGTGGTGTGGTTCGCCTGGGCGGGCGCGACATCACCCGCATGCCGGCGCATCGACGCGCCAAGCTTGGCATGGCGCGCTCGTTTCAAATCACATCGCTCATCATGGATTTGAGTGTGCGGGATAACGTTGCGCTGGCGGTTCAGGCCACGCAGGGCAGTTCATTCCGGTTTGTGCGGCCGGCACGCAGTGAGCAGGCCATACAGCAACAAGCCATGGACACACTGAACTTGGTGGGGCTGGCGCACAAGGCCAACGACCCGGTGGCGGCCCTCTCCCATGGTGAGCACCGGCGAGTGGAAATGGCGATCGTATTGGCGTCTAAGGCGCCGCTTTTGCTGTTGGATGAGCCCATGGCGGGGCTGGGCGCTGAAGAAAGTGTCAAGATGGTCGATTTGCTGCAAAGCCTGAAAGGGCAACGCACCATGGTGCTGATTGAGCACGACATGGACGCGGTGTTCGCGCTGGCCGATCGAATTTCGGTGCTGGTGGCCGGGCACATCATTGCCACCGACACGCCTGAAGCCATTCGAACCAATACCCAGGTGTTGGCCGCCTACCTCGGCGAAGACGAGGTAAACAATGAATCAGCCGGGGCCTCGCATGCTTGAGGTCGTTGGGCTTACGGCACACTACGGCGCATCGCAGGCGCTGTTTGGCGTAGACTTCCAAGTGGGCGAGGGCGAGGTGGTTACCTTGCTTGGCCGCAACGGCATGGGCAAAACCACCACCATTCACGCCACCATGGGCATGGTCAAGCCCAGCGGCGGGCGCATCAGTTGGCGTGGGCAAGACATCACCGGCCGCCCGTCTTATCAGGTAGCCAATTTGGGGTTGGGTTTGGTGCCCGAGGGCCGACAGATTTTTCCCAACCTAAGCGCACGCGAAAACTTGGTGGCCACCGCCTCCAATCATTTGGGTCATGCCTCGCCTTGGACGCTGGACTCGGTGTTGGATTTCTTTCCCGAGTTGGCGCCGCGCTTGAGTTCCATGGGCAATTTGCTCTCGGGTGGTGAGCAGCAAATGTTGGCGATTGGGCGCGCCTTAATGACCAACCCCGAATTGCTCATCCTTGATGAAGCCACCGAGGGCCTTGCGCCGCTGGTGCGGCGCCGAATTTGGGAAGTGTTGGCCCAGTTGCGTGGCACGGGCCTATCCATTTTGGTGGTCGACAAAAACCTGCACGACTTGCTCAAGCTTGCCGACCGCCACGTGGTGATCCAGCGCGGTGAGGTGGTGTGGTCTGGCACCAGCGCAGAACTCAAACAAGATTCCGATGCACGCCAACGTTACTTGGGCCTTTAATATCCAATCGTTTAAGGGGGTGGCACGATGAACGCATACGCCACATCAAATCAGGCGTTGCAATCACTGATTCGGTCGCACGAGGTGCACCGTGACGTATTTACCAGCCCAGAAATTTTTGAGTTAGAAATGCAGCGGCTTTTCAGCCGCACGTGGGTCTATGTGGGGCACGCTAGCCAGGTGCCCGAGGTGGGCGACTACTTTGCCACCACCGTGGGCGACCAATCGGTGGTGATGGTGCGGCACGCCACCGACGATATTCGGGTGATTTACAACCGGTGTGCGCATAAGGGCGTGCAGGTGGTGAGTGAGGGCCAGGGCAACACCGGCAAGTACTTTAGGTGCCCGTACCACGCTTGGACTTACCGCACCGATGGCCGTCTGCTGGCGATTCCGCTCAAACAGGGCTATGACGAGGCTGCATTGGCCCACTGCGAAGCCAGTCAGGGCATGAAAAGTGTAGGGGCGGTGCATGTGTACCGCGACTTTGTGTTTTGTCGGTTAAGCGAGCAGGGTGAGTCATTTACCGATTTTTTTGGCGATTCCCTCTCCACCCTAGACAACATGGTGGACCGCTCGCCCGAGGGCAAGCTGGCGGTAGTGGGCGGCGTTTTTCGGTACATGCACGCCTGCAACTGGAAGATGCTGGTTGAGAACCAAACCGATACCTGCCATCCCATGGTGGCGCACGAATCATCGGCTGGCACCGCGGTTAAGGTATGGAAGGCAGCCCCCGAGGGCACGCCCAAGCCGGCGGCGGTTGAGCTGTTCGCGCCGTTCGTGAGCCCTTATGAATTTTTTGAAGGTATGGGCATTCGCACCTGGCGCAACGGCCATGGCCACACCGGCACCGCCGACTCCATTCATGCAGCGTATTCGCCGATACCGGGGTACTGGGAGGCCATGGAGGCCGCTTACGGTGAGCAGCGTGCCAAACAAATCTTGGGCGAAGTCAGACACAACACGGTTTATTTTCCTAACATCATGGTCAAGGGGCCGATACAGTGTTTGCGATTGTTTAAGCCCATTGCCGCCAATCGCACACTGGTGGAGTCTTGGACATTTAAGCTGGTGGGTGCACCCGATGAGTTGCTGGCACGCACACTGCTGTATCAGCGCTTGATCAACGCCCCTACCTCAGTGGTTGGGCACGACGATCTGGAAATGTACGAACGCGCCCAGCGCAGCCTGCACACCCGGGCTGCACAATGGGTGAATGTTGGGCGTTTGCAAGAGCAGGGCGAAGGGCAACAACCCGAGGCGGTGGTCAACGGTACCAGTGAGGCGCAAATTCGTAATCAATACCGCGCCTGGCTGAAGTACATGACGCAAGAGGGTGCGGCATGAGCCACATCACATCCCAAATGCTGATCGATTTCGTGTACCACGAAGCCGACCTGCTCGATACCAAAGCACTGGACGCTTGGCTGGCCTTGTTCGCGCAAGACGGGGTGTATTGGATGCCGCTGCAGCCTGATCAACAAGACGCCCGCCTGATGGGCTCATTGATGTACGAAGACCGGGTGCTGCTGGCCACGCGGGTTGAGCGGTTGAAGGGCAAGCGCACCTTTTCGCAACAACCCGAAAGCCGCTGTCATCACCTGTTGCAGCAGCCCCGGGTGCTGCAGGTGCACGACCAAGGGGGACGCACACGCACCGCGTCTCATTACACCGAGACACGGGCTGATGAGCAGGTGATATACGCCGGGTGGGCCACGCACGATCTTCAAATAGAAAGTGGTGAGCTGCGCATACGCTGCAAACGCGTGGACTTGGTCAATTGCGACGCAGCATTTGGCAACATTCAACTTTTTATGTAAGGCTGATACATGGCACTCGCCCCCGAGATTGGGCCGCAGCAGCACACCATTTTTGAGGTCCTAAGCGGTGTGGCGCATGCCCGCCCCAACGCCGACTTGCTGGTGCTTGAGTCGGTGACCGCAGCCAGTTATGGCCTGAGTCCAGAGACCGTTTCTTATGCGCAGGCATTGGCCGCCACCGAAGCCCTGCGCGCGCGCTACGCGCAGGCGGGGTACGGTCATGGCCATCGGGTGGCTTTGTCGCTGGACAACCGACCCGAATTTTTCTTTCACTGGTGGGCACTGAATGCCTTGGGCGTGTCGGTGGTGCCGGTTCATGCGGCGCTGCGTCATGCCGAGCTGAGCTATTTGCTTGGTCACAGCGAATGCGCCTTGGTGGTGGCCCGGCCTGATCGGCACGCCGCGTTGCAGGCAGCGCTGGACGCCGCGTCGAGTGCTGCGGCCGTTTGTGCCGCCGATGACGCCGGCTTTGCACCGGCACCCTTTGCTGCGCCAGCGGCGGCGCAGCCGGTTGGGCGTGATACCGAGTGTGCGCTGCTTTACACCTCGGGCACCACTGGCCGGCCTAAAGGCTGTCGCCTGCTCAACGGTTACTTTTTGCGCGCCGGTCGCTGGTACGCTGAACTCGACGGACACTGCACCTTGCGCCCAGGCATGGAGCGCATCATTACCCCACTGCCCGTGAACCACATGAACGCCTTGGCGTTTTCCACCATGGCCGCGCTCATGACGGGCGGTGCTTTGGTGCAGCTCGATCGCTTCCATCCGCAAAGCTGGTGGGCCAGCGTGCGCGACAGTGGCGCCACTGTGGTGCACTACTTGGGGGTCATGCCCGCCATGCTGCTGGGCGCGCCGCCCAACCCCGCTGACCGCACCCATCAGGTGCGCTTTGGCTTTGGCGCAGGAGTCGGCGGCGAGCAGCACGGCGCCTTTGAAGAGCGCTTTGGCTTTGCACTGGTTGAGGCGTGGGCCATGACAGAGACCGGCGCCGTGGGTTGCGTAATTGCCAACCACGAGCCACGCCACATTGGGCAGCATGCCTTTGGTAAGCCCCAAGCGCACATGGCATGGCGTGTGGTGGACGACGACGGCCACGACGTTGCCTCAGGCACACCGGGGGAGCTGTGGGTACGCGGCGCGGGTAGTGACCCACGCCAAGATTTTTTTGCGGGGTACCTGAAAGACGACGCCGCCACCGAAGAAGCCTGGGCCCTTGGTTGGTTCCACACCGGTGACGTGGTGCGGGTAGACGCCGACGGGTGTATGTTTTTTGTGGATCGTAAAAAAAATGTGGTGCGGCGCAGCGGCGAAAACATCAGCGCGGTAGAGGTAGAAACGGTACTGGCCACCCACCCCGACGTAAAGGCCGTGGCGGTCGCGCCCGTACCCGATGCTGTTCGAGGCGATGAGGTGTGCGCGTGTGTGGTGCCGCACGAGGCGCCCGATAACGCCACCGAGTGGGCACAAGCCTTGGTGCGTTGGGCGCTGGAGCAACTCAGTTATTACAAAGTACCCGGCTACGTGGTGTTGGTGGACGAACTGCCCTTGACGCTATCGCAAAAAATTCAGCGTGGGCAATTGCGCGAATTGGCGCAAAGCGCGTTGGGGCAGCCACACGCGGTGGATACCCGTGCCATGAAAAAGAGTGGCGCATGACGCGGCGCGGCTACGATGACGTAGCCGTGGCGGTGCCGGTCACGGTGCCCTACATACGCTACAGCCCGCGCAGCGCGCATTGGTTTGTGGCGCGTGCGCTTGAAGATTTGCTGCAAGCCAGTGGCCTAGATAAACCCAGCATTGACGGCTTGTGCTTAAGCAGTTTTACGCTGGCACCGGATACCGCTGTCGGGCTGCTGCAGCACGTGGGTCTTAGCCCGCGTTGGTTGGACCATATTCCAACCGGTGGTGCATCGGGGGTAATGGCGGTGCGCCGCGCGGCGCGGGCGGTGCAGGCGGGTGACGCCGACATCGTGGCCTGTATTGCCGCAGACACCAATCACGTGGACACCTTCCGGCAAACCTTGGGCAGCTTCAGCCAGTTTGCCCGCGACGCCACCTATCCTTACGGCTCAGGCGGGCCCAATTCAATTTTTGCGTTCATCATGGCGCACTACATGCAAAAGTATGGTGCCAACCGAGAAGACTTTGGCCACATCGCGGTGGCGCAGCGTCATAACGCCCTGCGCAACCCCAATGCGTTGTTTAAACAGCCGCTGACCCTTGAACAGTATCTTTCGGCCAGACCCATTGCGGATCCGATCCATTTGTTTGACTGCGTCATGCCCTGCGCCGGCGCAGAGGCGGTGTTGGTTATGTCCAGTGCCCGGGCGCGAGACCTTGGGTTCGCACACGTGGTGTTGCGAGGCGCCATTGAGCGGCACAATGCCTTTGCCCACGATCCGATCTTTGAGCGCGGTGGCTGGCGTGTGGATCGAGCCGAGCTTTATGCCCAGGCTGGGGCCACGCCCGCGCAGGTGGATTTTGTTCAAACCTACGACGATTACCCAGTGGTTTCCATGATTCAGTTTGAGGACTTGGGCTTTTGCGACAAAGGGGAGGGCCCGGCATTTGTGCGGTCACACAATCTTCAGTTTGACGGCACCTTTGCGCACAACACATCGGGCGGTCAGCTCTCCAGTGGACAAGCGGGTGCCGCAGGCGGTTTTTTAGGACTCACCGAGGCCGTACGCCAGCTCACGGGTGCGGCCGAGCAACGTGCTGTGCCAGGCGCTCAACTGGGGTTGGTAACTGGCTTTGGCATGGTCACCTACGACCGCTGTTTATGCACCGGTGCCTTGTTGTTGGGGGCCGCCGCATGAGCATGCCCATGCCACCACCGAAGCGCAAAAACCCGGCGCTTCGCACACGGCCTATGCACCCACCGCCGGCGGCCCGCAGCCGCATTGGGCTGGGGCTCACCGCCGCCGCCGCCCGTGGCGAGCTTGCCCTACAGGTGTGTCAGGCCTGCGGTGCGCATCAGTATCCGCCACGTGAGAGTTGCTGCCGCTGCCCCAGCACCCACTTGAAGTGGCAGGCCCAGTCGGGCTTGGGGCAACTGCTGGCGATCACCACACTGTCGCATAGCAACGATTTGTTTTTCCGTGAGCGGCTACCTTGGCGGCTGGGCATGGTGGCACTTGACGTTGGCGTCTCGGTGCTGGTGCATTTGCACGAAGACGTCGACACGCCCAATCAAAATGTTCGTGTGCTGGCCCGGTTGGATCGGGCCGGTCAAGCCGTGCTTATTGCGGTACCAACCCAACCCTCCCCCCATTGGCAGGAGACCTCCATGATGCGTGAAATGGGCTGCGACCCGAAACATCGCAAGATATTGATCACCGATGGCAAAAGCCCCACCGGTCAGGCGCTGGCGCGGGCCTGCGTGTCCGCCGGGGCACAAACGGTGTGGGTGGGCCATGCCGAGCCATGGAAAAAACTACCCGGGTTAGACGAGCTGGCGGCCCTGCCGGGGGTGAGCCTGATACCACTGGACCTTACCAATGAACGTGATGTGGCCAAGGTCAGTGGCGGCATAGGCGGCAAAGTGGATATTGTGATCAACAACGCCGAGGCGCACCGCACGCACGGCATAGCCGACCGCGCAGGAACCGATGCGGCGCGTTTCGAGATGGACTTAAACTACTTTGGCTTGCTGCGATTGGCCCAGTCGCTTGGGCCAGCGCTTAAGGGGCGTGCCGCCGATGGGCCGGCCAATGCCGTGGCATGGGTCAACGTGCTGTCAATTTACGCGCTGGCCAACTTTCCGGCCCATGGCACCTACTCGGCATCAAAGGCTGCGGCCTATTCTTTGGCGCAGTGTTTGCGGGCAGAGATGCGGCCCTTTGGTATTAGGGTGATCAATGTTTTTCCAGGGCCAGTGGAAGACGAATGGTTTCAAAGTCTGCCGCCACCCAAGTTAAACCCCGACGTGCTCGCACGTGCCATTGTGAAGGCACTGCAAGAGGGCACCGAAGACGTTTACCCCGGTGATGTGGCGCAGGAGTGGCTGCAACGCTGGCGCGAAGACCCCAAGATACTTGAGCGTGAAATCGCGGCAGGAGACGGACAATGAGCACCACCCCCAGCATTCTGATGGCGCTGGCGCAAGCCATGCAGCAGCGTCGCATCGAGGTGGTGGACCTTACGCAAACACTGACGCCTGAGTTTCCCCAAATCAGCCTACCCCCAGAGTATGGGCAGTGCTGGCCGTTTCGGCTTGAAGAGGTGGCGCAGTACGACGCCCGTGGGCCAAGCTGGTACTGGAACAACTTTTCTTGTGGCGAACATACGGGCACCCACTTTGATGCCCCAATTCATTGGGTTTCTGGCCGACACCTGCCGTTCAATTCAGTGGACACCATTCCGGTTGAGCATTTCGTGGCGCCTGCCTACGTAATCGACTGCGTGGCGCAAACCCAAGCCGACCCCGACTACTTGCTCACGGTGGACGACGTGCTGGCGTTTGAAGCCGCGCACGGCCGCATACAAGCCCGGTCGTGGTTGTTCATGCGTACCGATTGGTCGCAGCGCACCGACCCCGAGGCCTACCAGAATTTTGATGAAACCGGTCAGCACACGCCTGGGCCAAGCACCGAAGCGGTGCGGTTCTTAATTGAAGAGCGCGACGTGATTGGTTTTGGCTCCGAGGCCATTGGCACCGACGCCGGACAAGGCTTTCACCTCAAGCCCCCGTATCCGTGCCACTACCTTATGCACGGCAGCGGACGCTATGGACTGCAGTGCCTCACCAACCTGCATCTGCTCCCTCCGGCGGGTGCGGTGGTGTTGGCGGCGCCACTCAAAATACAAAAGGGCAGCGGCAGTCCATTGCGCGTGTTGGCGTTGGTGGAGCGCACATGACCAAGCATGCCATCGTGACCGGTGCCAGCGGCGGCATTGGCGCGGCGATTGCGCAGCGTTTGCTGGCGCAAGACATGGTGGTGTGGTCGTTGTCGCGCCGTGCGCCAGGCTTTGCCCATGCCAACCTGCACCACCTGTCGGTGGACTTGCTTGACCGCGTGGCGTTGGCCGATGCCTTGCACACCCTAACGGCTGAGCATGCCATCACCACCCTGGTGCACAACGCCGGCGCGATTCGGGCCGCTAGGGTGCCCGAAGTCCAGCTTGCCGATTTGGATGCTCTGGCCCAGCTGCACCTGGGCTGTGCCGTGCAGTTGCTGCAAGCCACCTTACCCGCCATGCAGAGCCATGGGTTTGGGCGGGTGGTGTTGTTGTCGTCGCGCGCGGCCCTTGGCTTGTCCTCGCGCACGGCCTACAGCGCCACCAAGGCTGGCATGCTGGGCATGGCCCGCACCTGGGCGCTGGAATTGGCGGGGCAGGGGATCACAGTGAATGTGGTGGCGCCAGGCCCGATCGCCGAAACCGAAATGTTTGATGCAGTGATTCCACGTGGCAGTGAGCGCGAGGCGGCGTTGGCACAGGCCATTCCGGTGCAGCGTTTGGGCAAACCCGCCGACGTGGCACGGGCGGTTACTTTTTTTACAGACGCTGAAGCCGATTTTGTAACCGGCCAAGTGCTTTACGTGTGCGGCGGCAGCAGCGTAGGCAGTTTGTCGTTGTAGTGCGCCTATGGGCTCTGCTGGGCTGCCCAGCGCAACGCGCCGCGTTTAGTGCGACAAACCGGGCAACCACAGCGCCAATGACGGCACAAATATGACCAGCAAAATCAGTCCAAGCACACACGCCACAAAAGGCGTGGCGGCAAGCCATACATCGCGCATGGTGATATGGCTGGGGGCTACCCCTTTCATCACAAACAGCAGCAAACCAAACGGCGGCGTGGTGTAGCCCACCTCCAGCGCCAAAAGCAAAATCAGACCAAACCATGTTAGGTCAAAACCAAGCGTTTGCGCCAAAGGAAAAAAGATAGGTGCGGTCAACAACATCATGGACAACTGGTCCATGAAACAGCCCAACAGCAAAATGATGCCTATCATCATGAACAGCATGGCCAAGGGCGCCAGTTCGTAGGATGTTGCCCATTCAATCAGACCCGAACTGGCTCCCGAAAAAGCCAGCAGCTGGCTGAAGGTGGCCGAGCCCAGAATAATAAAAAACGACATCACCGTGACCCGCATCGCCCCGGCCAAGGATGAGCGAATCGCTTTGATGGTCAGCACCCGGTAGGCGGCCGCCAACACCATTACCGCCAAGCAGCCCACTGCAGCGGCTTCAGTGGGGGTTGAAATGCCGGTCACCATGGCGCCAATGCACGCTGCCACCACCAAGAACATGGGGATGACGTCTCTCACCACCAGCAACAGTTTTTCACCAATAGAGACACTGCCCGCCTGATAGCCGGGCGCTGCATTCGGGTCCAAGCGGGTCCACAAAAAAATGACCACTACGTAGGCGGTTGCCAAAATGAGCCCGGGAATGATGCCTGCAATCAGCAGGTCACCTACGTCGGTTTGCCCTAAGGTAGCCAACAGCACCGCCAACGCCGACGGTGGAATGATCACCGCCAAGCCGCCGGTGCCCAAAATTGGGCCGATGGAGAGGTATTTGTTGTATCCCCGGCGCATCATCTCGGGCACCATGGTTGAACCCAATAATGCGGTGGATCCCATGCTGGAGCCCGACAGCGTAGCGAAGGCGGTACCACCCGCCACCGTCACGTAACTTAAACGCCCTGGCACATTGCCCATGAGCCGGTCAATGGCGTTAAACATTCGGTTGGCTAAACCGGTATAAAAGAATAACTCTCCCATGAGCAAAAACATGGGGATAGGGACCAGCGCAAAAAGGGTCATGGCGCCGTAGCCGTTGTGCAGCATTTGTTCCACGCCGGTGGCGCCACGCATAAAAATGGCGGCTCCTACGATGTTGCTGGCCAAAAACGCAATCGCCACCGGCATGCCAAGCAGCATAAGCACAACAATCATGCCGATGAGCAAACCAAAGGCTTCGTACCAGACCATGGGTTATTTATCCTGATTTGGAATATCGATGGCGCCCACTTTGGCGATGGGTTCGCCTCGCAGCCATAGTCGGAAAAACTCAAGAACCATCATGCCAAAGCTCAGCGGCATAAACGCCAAAAGCATCCAGCGTGGCATGTCAAATGAACGCATGTCCATATCGCCCGCCGAGTAGGTGTCCAGTGTCACGAGAATACCGAAATAAGCCAGTATCAAGCAGGTCACGATACACAGCCAGCAAAGGGCCGTAAGCAACCGTGCACGAGCTTTTGGCGGCAGCGTGACCAGCAACACCTCCACCGTCACATGTGCGCGCTCGCGAACCAGCCAGGGACCACCCAACAATGGAATGATCAACAGCGAGTACTCAGTTAGCGCAAAGAAGTGAGCCGAGAAGGGCAGCCCAACTTCACGTGCAAAGATATCCAGAATAATCATGACCATCATGGCAAGCAGCAACACACCGGCGAGAGACGCCATCAGGTCAACGATTCGGTCAAGAATGCGGCTTAGCATGGTGGAGTGACGATCCTAAAAAATAAGCCGAGCCCGTTACCTGGGCTCGGCTTCGGTCACGGCACGACTTAGCGTGGCGAGAACAGCTTCATCACGTTTTCAGCGCTGGCGGTGTTGCCGTCCATTTTCTGGATGCGATCCTTCATGCGCTGGTGGCTGGCGTTGGCTGCACCTTCAACAAAGCGGGCGCCTGCCAGGGTTGGCAACGTGGTTACCTTGACACCTTTCTCATCAAGCATTTTGTGCTCTTTGGTGCGCAGGGCGCCAAGTTCAGCCATGCTCTCTTTTTCGTAGGCAGCAATGGTTTGGGTCAGGATATCCCGGGTTTTCTGGCTCAAACTGGCCCACTTTTTACCGTTGACAATCACGCCCAAGTCAGTCGAGAAGAACGCTGGTTCAAGCCGGTGCTTGATGTACTTGTCCCAGCTCAAATCCATCACGCCAATTTGTGTCCACCCCATGGTGTCGATGGTTCCGCGCTCCAGCGCTGTGTACACGTCGGTGGCTTTGAGGTTGATCACCTGAACCTTCAGAACATTGGTAAAAAACGCGTTGTAGATGGCGTTGCCGCGCATTTTGCGGCCCTCAAGAATCAAGTCGCCCGCTGGGCCCGTCTTGAACTCTTGGGTTGACCATAGGTTGAAGCGAATGCCGCTATCAATCCAGCCTAAGTAGTGTGCCCCCATGCGCTTCTCGTGCGCCGCTTGCAGTGCTTTTAAGGCACCGCTTTCACGTGCTGTGGGGCCGTCGATCGTGCTGGCGCTGACTGCATCGCACTCGGGAACGGTTGCGGAGTAAAAGGCGCAGGGCGTATAAACCATGTCGACCACACCGTTGGTCAGCGCCTTTGGCTGTTCAAACATGCCCACGGCCTCGGGGCCTCCACGAACCTGAATTTTGAACACACCCTCGCCAGCGGCGTTGGCTTTATCTACAAACTTTAAAAAGCTCTTGGTGTAGATGAGCGATTTGGGAAACGCGTGAACCGCAGTGATGGTGTCCATCGCGGCAGCGGTGCTCATCACACCCAGCGAGGTTGCGGTGGCCAACGCCACGGTTAGGGCACGACGGCGCCATTTACCAACTGTCATCGTCATTTCAGGGTCTCCTGTGGTTTTAACGCTTGCTAAAAAAAATGCGCTAGCCTAGCATCCTACCTTTAAAAAGCCAAAAATCAAGCAAACCCGCCAAGCTTTCACGCCCATCACCACGTTTCTTTTAGCAACCGCACGTTCATCCATATCGCGATTAGGGTAAACACCAGCATCAACGCCGCCAGCTGCGTGTGATCGGCCAACGAAATCATGCCAACCAGATAGCCTGACAAGCCGCCAAGGGTTTGTTGGGTGGTACCGGCAAAAGCCGCTGCGGTGCCAGCCACTGCGGGAACCGCGCCCACCGAACGCGCCAGAGCCACCGGCATGAGCAAACCATGACCAATGCCCACGGCGATCATAGGAATCGCAAATCCCATTGGGGTGTGCCAGCCCAACCACGCCCCAGCCAACATCCCACCTATGCCCAGCAGGGTGATGCCGTGCCCTATGGTGAGCAACCGCAAGGGCGCAATGCCAGACGACAGGCGCGTGCACAAAAAATTACCGATAACGTAGGAACTCGGGCCCAGCATGATGAAAAAACCCACCCCGTCGGGGAGCACCCCGTAGCTGCCCAACACCGT
>Ga0181580_10001897_pt1 | contig 16876 bp, 16 predicted proteins | sample 071ome_23_FD_132413 | JGI IMG/M metagenome (GOLD analysis project Ga0181580, IMG submission 132413) | Coastal salt marsh microbial communities from the Groves Creek Marsh, Skidaway Island, Georgia - 071403BT metaG (megahit assembly) | ecosystem: Environmental > Aquatic > Marine > Intertidal... | reverse complement strand
GCCACCAAGCCGCATGCGTCAATGGCTTGTGCCAAGGCGTGCGCCCAAGTGGTGAGGTCTTGGTGTGGGGCGCCAAGCAGCGCCACACGCAGGGGCAACGCCGGGCTCACTTACGGTGCGTACTGAATAAACACCTCGTTGGGCTTGATCAGCCCCAAGCTCATACGCGCCTGGGCCTCAATCGACTCCAGCCCCGTTTGCAAATCGCGCACCTCGTTGGCCAACGCTTGGTTGGCCAGTTGGGCTTGGTCATTGTCTTGTTCGAGGGTGATCAATGTGGTGCGAAGTTGCCACACATCAGGCAAGGCTCCGCGACCCAGCCAAAGCTGCGCTTGCAGCACCAGCAACAACGTCAGCAACCAAGCGGTGGGCCAGTGGCGGCGCAGCATGGTGGACGCCAGTGTCAGGCCTTGAGGTTGTAAAACGCGTCACGCCCAGGGTAGACGGCGGTTTCGCCCAGGTCTTCTTCAATGCGCAGCAGCTGGTTGTACTTGGCCATACGGTCCGAACGCGACATGGAGCCGGTTTTGATTTGCCCGGCGTTGGTGCCCACGGCAATATCGGCAATGGTGTTGTCTTCGGTCTCGCCCGAGCGGTGACTGATGACCGCGGTGTAGCCCGCGCGCTTGGCCATTTCGATCGCCGCAAAGGTCTCCGACAGGGTGCCGATTTGATTGATTTTGATCAGAATCGAGTTGGCAATGTGTTGCTCAATGCCGGTCTTCAGAATGGAGGTGTTGGTCACAAACAAATCGTCACCCACCAGCTGCAGCTTGCTGCCCAGTCGCTCGGTAAGGGTTTTCCAGCCGGCCCAGTCGTTTTCAGCCATGCCGTCTTCGATGCTTAGGATCGGATATTTATCGGCCCAGGTGGCCAGCATGTCGGTCCACTGCGCTGCATCCAGCGTGAGTCCTTCGCCTTTCAGGTGGTAGCGGTCGTTTTGAAAAAACTCGCTCGAAGCGCAGTCCAGGCCCAGCGCAATGTCGCTACCGGCGCTGTAGCCGGCTTGCTCAATGGCTTGCAAAATCAGCTCAATGGCGGCTTCGTGGTTGGCCACGTTGGGGGCAAAGCCACCTTCGTCACCCACGGCCACGCTCATGCCTTTGTCGTGCAAGATTTTTTTCAGGGCATGAAAGGTCTCGGCACCCCAGCGCAAGGCTTCGCGCAAATTGGGGGCCCCCACCGGAATAATCATGAACTCTTGTAAATCAAGGTTGTTGTTGGCATGGGCGCCACCATTGATCACGTTCATCATGGGCACCGGCAATTGCACCGCGTTCATGCCACCAAAATACCGATACAGCGGCAGTCCCGATTCTTCGGCCGCGGCCCGCGCCACAGCCATGCTCACCGCCAAGGTGGCATTGGCACCCAGGCGGCTTTTGTTGTCGGTGCCGTCGAGTTCAATCAGCGTGTGATCAAGAAATGCTTGCTCGGCCGCGTCCAGTCCCATCACAGCCTCGGCGATTTCTTGGTTGACGTGCTCCACCGCGCGCAACACCCCTTTGCCCAGATACCGTTTGGCGTCGCCGTCGCGCAACTCAATAGCTTCGCGGCTGCCGGTGGAAGCGCCCGATGGCACCGCGGCGCGACCCATCACGCCCGATTCCAGCAGCACGTCGCACTCCACGGTGGGGTTGCCACGGCTGTCCAGCACTTCGCGCCCCACGATATCCACAATTGCACTCATTCGATGTCCCTTAATACAGATGAATCATTGATCAAACGCGTCTTCAAGCCACGGCTGGCGCTTGACCACCGCGTCCAGCTCACGCAAGCTGTGCAGCAGCGCGGGCATGTGTTTCAGCGGCACGGCGTTGGGCCCATCGGACAGTGCCTGCGCGGGGTTGGGGTGTGTTTCCATAAATACCCCAGCCACACCCGCAGCCACCGCCGCGCGCGCCAGCACCGGCACCATGCTGCGTTGCCCGCCGCTGCTGGTGCCTTGCGCACCGGGCAGCTGCACGCTGTGGGTGGCGTCAAACACCACCGGGGCCTGGGTCGTGCGCATGATGGCCAAGCTACGCATATCAGACACCAGGTTGTTGTAGCCAAACGAGGCGCCTCGTTCGCAGGCAAAAAAGCGGTCTTCGCTTAAACCCGCCTCGCGCGCGGCGGCGCGCGCTTTGTCGATCACGTGCAGCATGTCCTGAGGCGCCACGAACTGACCTTTTTTTATGTTGACGGGTTTGCCGCTGCGTGCCACCGCGGCGATGAAATCGGTTTGGCGACACAAAAACGCCGGCGTTTGCAGCATGTCCACCACCGGTGCCACCACCGCCACCTCGGCGTCGGTGTGCACATCGGTGAGTATCGGCACGCCCAACTCGCGTTTGACTTTGGCTAAGATTTCCAGGCCGCGCGTTATACCCGGGCCACGAAAACTTTGGCCACTGGAGCGGTTGGCTTTGTCGTAACTGCTTTTAAAAATCAGTGGCACGCCAAGCTCGGCACACATCTCGCGCAACGCACCCGCGGTGTCCATTTGCAACTGCTCAGACTCCACCACGCATGGCCCAGCAATCAAAAAAAATGGCCGATCCAGTCCGGCTTCGATGCCGCCGATGCGCACCCTGGGCACCGCCCCGGTGCTCATCGCACCACCTCCAGGCTCGGACGCCCGCGCTGGCGGTGTTGGTCCAGCGCCGCTTTAATAAAGGCGTTGAACAGCGGGTGTCCATCCCAGGGGGTGGACTTGAACTCGGGGTGAAACTGCACACCCATAAACCAAGGATGCACGGTGGTGGGGAGTTCAACGATTTCGGTTAGTTGTTCGCGTTGGGTTTGTGCCGAGATCACCAAGCCAGCTTCGCGCAGGGTGTTGAGGTAGTGCACATTGGCCTCGTAGCGATGCCGATGACGCTCGGTGACAACCGAGCCGTAAATGCTGTAGGCCAGCGTGTCGGGCTGCACGTCTGAACTTTGCGCACCCAATCGCATGGTGCCACCCAGGTCAGATTGGGCGTCGCGCCGGTGGGTGCGGCCATCGGCGTCCTGCCATTCGGTGATCAGCGCAATCACCGGCGCCGGGGTTTGGGGGTCGAATTCGGTTGAATTGGCCTCGGTTAAGCCCGCCACATGGCGCGCGAATTCAATGGTGGCAATTTGCATACCCAAGCAAATCCCCAAGTACGGCAGCTTGGTTTCGCGCGCGTGGCGGGCGGCGGCAATTTTGCCTTCAATACCGCGCTGGCCAAAGCCACCGGGCACCAACACCGCGTCGTAGGGGTCGAGTTGGTTGACGTTGTCTGGCGTGAGGGTTTCGGAGTCGATGTAAGTGATGTTGACCCGGCAGTGATTTTTTAAGCCCGCGTGGCGCAGCGCTTCGTTGAGCGATTTGTAGCTGTCCGACAAATCCACGTACTTGCCTACCATGGCAATCGCCACCTCGGCTTGCGGGTGCTCCACCTCTTGCACCAGCGTGTCCCAGCGCTGCAAATTGGCCGGCGGCGTGTGCAGGTGCAGCTTGTCGCAAATCAGGCCATCCAGGCCTTGCTCATGCAACAGCCGTGGCACTTTGTAAATGGTGTCCACATCGGGCATGGAAATCACTCCCCACGGCGCCACGTTGGTGAACATCGAAATCTTTTCGCGCTCTTCTTGTGGAATGCGCCGGTCGGCGCGGCATAACAAGGCGTCGGGCTGAACACCGATTTCGCGCAGTTTTTGCACCGTGTGCTGGGTGGGCTTGGTTTTCAACTCACCCGCTGTTCCAATCCATGGCAGGTAGGTGAGGTGCACAAAGGCGGTATGCGAAGGCCCCAACCGCAGGCTTAGTTGACGCACCGCCTCAAGAAACGGCAGCGATTCAATGTCGCCCACCGTGCCGCCAATTTCCACGATCGCCACATCCACCGCGTCGGGTGTGTCTTCGCCAGCGCCGCGCCGCACAAAGGTTTGAATCTCGTTGGTTACGTGCGGAATCACCTGCACCGTTTTGCCAAGGTAGTCGCCACGGCGCTCTTTTTCAAGCACGGTTTGGTATATCTGCCCGGTGGTGAAGTTGTTGCTCTTGCGCATGCGGGTTTCAATAAACCGCTCGTAGTGCCCCAGGTCAAGATCGGTCTCGGCCCCGTCGTCGGTGACATACACCTCGCCATGCTGAAACGGCGACATGGTGCCCGGATCAACGTTTAAGTAGGGGTCGAGCTTAATAAGGGTAACGCTTAGGCCGCGCGATTCCAGCAGCGCCGCCAGTGACGCCGAGGCGATGCCCTTGCCTAAAGAAGACACCACACCGCCCGTAACAAACACGTATTTGGTCATGACGCTGGCAAACCGTTGGGTTTGCTCCCTGAGGGAAATTCCAATTATAGGCATCGTTGCAATAAGTCATTTGCGGTACATTTCGATGCATGGATGCTTTGCTCAATCAACCTTCCCATGCCGCGCTGCAAGGCAGGCGCGTGGTGCTGGGCCTCACCGGGGGTGTGGCCTGCTACAAAGCCGCGGCCCTGTGCCGGGCGTTGGTCAAGGCCGGGGCCATGGTGCAGGTGGTCATGACCGAAGGCGCCGAGCGTTTTATTACGCCCACCACCATGCAAGCGCTCAGCGGCCAGCCGGTGCACACCTCGCAGTGGGATGCGCGCGTGGCCAATGCCATGCCGCACATTGAGCTCGGCCGTCAATGCGACGTGGTGGTGGTGGCCCCAGCCAGCGCCGATTTCATGGCGCGTTTGGTGCATGGCCGGGCCGACGAGTTGCTTTCGTTGCTGTGCTTGGCGCGCCCACGGGTGCGCGTGCCGCTGTTGTTGGCGCCGGCCATGAACCGCGAAATGTGGCAGCACCCCGCCACCCAGCGCAACCTGCAACAGTTGATGGCCGACGGCGCCACGGTGCTGGGTGTGGGGCACGGCGAGCAGGCCTGCGGCGAATTTGGCGACGGTCGCATGCTTGAACCCGAGCAGCTCTTGCAGGCCATTGGTGCCGCTGTGGCTGCGCCGGTATTGGCCGGTCGGCGGGTGTTGGTTACCGCTGGCCCAACCTACGAGGCGCTGGACCCGGTGCGCGGCATCACCAACCTATCGTCAGGCAAGATGGGTTTTGCGCTGGCGCGCGCCGCGCGTGAGGCCGGTGCTCAGGTGCATTTGGTGGCGGGCCCGGTGGCCGAGCCCACCCCCTGGGGCGTGACGCGCGTGGACGTGCGCAGCGCGCAAGACATGCACGCGGCGGTACAACACTTGCTGCCGCAGACCGAGCTGTTTTTGGCTTGCGCGGCCGTGGCCGATTGGCGACCGGCCGAGCAACACCCGAGCAAAATCAAAAAAACCGGGCAACAAGCGGCCCCCGCTGTGGGCTTGATTCCCAACCCCGACATCTTGGCCGAAGCCGCAGCCACCGAGGCGGCTCGCACAGGGCGCCTGTTTTGCGTTGGCTTTGCTGCCGAGAGCGAGCACTTACAAGCGCACGCAACCGCCAAGCGCGAACGCAAAAATGTGCCGCTGTTGGTGGGCAACATCGGGCCAAGCACCTTTGGCGCGGACGACAACGCGCTGCTGTTGGTGGATGCCCAAGGCTGCGTCGAATGGCCGCGCGCCCCCAAGATTGATTTGGCGCGGCGTCTTATCGGGCATGTTGCCAAGCAAATGCAAAACGTAGAGTGGGAGGGTACATGAGACGACGTCGCTTGGTGTGCGCAGGTGCAGCCATGGTGGGGGTAGGCGCCGCTTTGGCGGCAACGCCCAAAGTGCAAGCCGTGGCCCGGCAAGTGGCCGACTTTGTAGGCGGCCCACCCGCGCCCGACATGCCCCTGCGCCAACTCGGCCCACGCAGTTGGATGGTGTACACCCCCGACGGCTTTCCGACCGAAGCCAACCGCGGCAACATGGCCAACGTGACCTTTGTGGTAACCCGCGCCGGGGTGGTGGTGCTGGATTCGGGGGCGTCGTTGCAAATCGGCGAAATGGCGCTGCGGCGCATACGCACCGTAACCGATCAACCGGTGGTGGCGGTGTTCAACAGTCACTACCACGGTGACCACTGGCTGGGCAATCACGCCATGGTTAAACACTTTGGCGCCGACCTACCCATTTATGCCTTGCAAGGCACCATAGAAAAAGTGCGTCAGCAAGAGGGCAGCCGCTGGCAGGGCATGATGCTGCGCTGGACCAACCAAAGCACCTTGGGCACCGAGGTGGTTGCGCCCAACCGCGTGGTGCAGCCCGGGCAGCGGCTACAGATTGGCGGTATCACCTTTGTGATGCACCACTACGGTGTGGCGCATACACCGTCTGACTTATGCGTGCAGGTGGTAGATGAAGGCCTGACCCATGTTGGCGACATCGCCATGGCTAACCGTATCGCCAACATGGACGAGGGCTCGTACCCCGGCACGTTTGATACCTATGCCAAGTTACAAGCCGCCACCGGGCCGCAGCGTTGGGTGCCCGGGCACGGCTTGGCCAGTACCGATTTACTGGCACGCTATGAAACCTTTTTGCAGGGTATTTGGCAGCCCTGCCTGCAGGCTGTAGAGCAAAGTCAATCCATGGCGCAAGCGCGTGCGCTGGTGCTGGCCGACCCGCGCGTGGCACCCCACGCCAAGACCATGCAAGGTTTTGCCAACAACATCGGCAAGTACATCAGTTTGGCCTATCTTGAAGCCGAGAAGCTGGCCTTTTAAGCGCCCTTGGTTGACCTATGGCCGCAGCGTGGCGCGCGCGTGGTGGTGGGCCGTTGGGTTGGCGTGCGCGCCGCTGTCGCTGTGGGCGCAAGCACCGGTCACGCCGTGGGTGAATTGCACCAATCAGGTGGTGGCCAAGCCAAGCCAAGCGTTTGTCGTTGCGGCGGTGGGCGACCTCACCCTGTCAGGCCGCGCCGCCGGCAACACCGGGGTGATGCAGGCATTCGCCCCCGTGCTGCGCGGGGCCGATTTGGCATTGGCCAATCTCGAAGGCGCCATCACCGAGCGTGAGGAATCGCTCAAACCATTTATTCCTGGCAGGTCGTACCCTTTTCGTTTTCCGGCAGGCGCCGCGGCGCAGCTGGCTGGGTTGGGCTTTGATGTCTTGAGTGTGGCCAACAACCACAGCAACGACTATGGCTCCGAAGGCATGAGCGACACCATGGTGTACCTGGCGCAGGCGGGTGTTGCCGCCACTGGGTTGGCTGGCGAATTTGCCCTTGGCCAGTGGGCCGGCAGGCGGGTGGCGGTGCTGGCGTTTAGCCCGTATGGCCGGCACAACAACCTTACGCAACTTACCCAAGCCGCAGCCCTGGTGCGCAAGGCCAAGCAACAGGCTGATTTGGTGGTGGTCACTTTTCACGGCGGCGCCGAGGGCGACGCCGGTGCCGTGCTAAGCGGCGCAGCCGAGATGTACGTTGGCGAAGACCGTGGCAACCCACGCGCCTTTGCGCACGCGGTGGTTGCCGCAGGTGCCGACTTGGTGTTGGGCCATGGCCCCCATGTGCTGCGCCCACTGGAATGTGTGCAGGGCAAACTGGTGGCGTACTCCTTGGGTAACTTTGTCTCGGCCGGCGGCCTTAGTGTGCGCAATTTGGCCAACGTGAGCGCCGTGCTGGAAGTGGCATTGCACCGGCAAACCGGCGACATGCAGGCGCTGCGTTTGTGGCCAGCGACATTCAACGCACGCCGATTGCCGGTGCCCGACCCCAGCGGCCGGGCGGTATGGTTGGTGAACTGGTTGGGCAGTCAATCCGGACAGCAAGCGGTGGGTTGGCGCCCGTTGTGGCTGCCTGGCTTTGAGGCGCGCGCGCCCAACTTTGCCCGCTGGCTGGCGACCACGCAGTTGGCTCGGTGTGTGCAGGCGTCAACGCCAGCGGTCGAGTGCCCCAGGTAGTGCTAGAATCTGCGCCTCGCGCGGCTGTAGCTCAGTTGGATAGAGTACTTGGCTACGAACCAAGGGGTCGTGGGTTCGAATCCTGCCAGCCGCGCCAATCTACTGCTTAAAAATCAACGGGCCATACGCTCACGCGTGTGGTCCGTTTTTTCTTTGCGTAAGCTGTTTTTGCGGCCAGGCGGGGCGTTGCGCAACGTGGTTCAGTTGGGCACAGCCACCCAAACCGTGCCGTCTTTGATTTGAATCGGGTAGGTGGCCACCGCCTCGGTGGCTGGGGCCTCGGTGGCGGCGCCGGTGCGCAAGCAAAACCGTCCTTGGTGAAACGGGCACTCCACGTCGTCACCTTCTATAAAGCCGTCGCTCAGTCGGGCGTTGCCGTGGCTGCATAAGTCGGCCAAAGCAAACACCTCGTCGCCGCGGCGGACCACGCACAAGGCGTGCCCGGCTGCCTCGGCCGGCATGGGGGTGTCGTCAAAAAAATCGTCTACGGCGCCGATGGCGTGCCATTGCTCGGTCATGGGCGGGTTACACCGGGTAAATAATTGAATTGGGCACCATTTCGCTATCGTACACGCACAAGCGGCTGGCAAAACGCCAGCCATCGGCGGTGCGTTGCAGCGTATCCAAACTGCGGCCCACATTGAACACGGTGCTGAGCTGGTCACGCTTGGTACGAAACACCGCGTAGCTGGCCTCGCAGCGCCAGGTGTCGGCCTCACGCTCGCGTATCACCGGCGCGCCAATGACATGGCGTTGGTAGTACGGGTCGTGGAACAAGGTTTCTTTAATGCCGTACACACGATCCAGCAGCATGCCTTTGCTGGTGAGCATGATGGTGGCCAACGGCAGGCCACGGTCGTGGTTGTCGCGTGGCTGCACCAAGTAGCGGCAGTCGTCGGTAAAAAAATCAGGCCAGTGGTCAAAGTCGCCACGGTCCAGCGTGAGGCCGTAGTCGGCGTACAGTTGTTGAACGGCAATGTAATCTTGAATGTTAAGCTCGGCTGTCATGGGCGCTCCATGACTTGCCGCCAATAGGCGTACATCGCGCGTATGCAGGCTTCGCTCACCATGTGATCGGTCTCGGCCGTGTCGCGGCCACCCATTTCTACCAATGCCCGGTGACGTGGCTTTTGTTCAAAGCCTTGTTGCGAAAATTCAATCACTTCACCGTCGTCGGCCGATACAAAGCCAGCCGGACCAAACAAATTGCTTTGCCGCAAGCGACGCTCGGTCATTTCGGGGGTGTCGTCGGCAAAACCAAAGTGCGTCCAAATAAAGTCAAACGCGTCGTGCCCATCGGGTTGAATGTGCCGGGTGGAGACGCTATTGACTTGCTGCTGAATCACCAAACTCGGAAACAGTGTGGTCATCACGGCGGTTGGCCCACCCCACCAAGGCTCGGGCACGATATCTAAAAAACTCGCGTCGTGCAGCGTCATGCTTTGCTTAAAGCTGCTTACCTGCGCCACTTCACCGGCTTTACCGGCGTTGCCTCGGGTAGAAATCATGGCGGCGTGCCGGCCGTGCGCGTCCATACGCAGCTCGGCCTTGTTGTCGGCGCGCCAAAGGCCAAACGTAACAAACCATGTGTGCAACAAGCCAGGGTGGTACGGGTCTTTGATGTTTTCTTGCATCAGCTTCCAGTTGCCCGGAATACGCTGCCGGTTGTAGCCAAGCAAGGTAAGTTGCCGACCATTGAACACCCGGTCAAAGTAGCCCAAGATGGTTGGGCCCATGTAGTCCTCTAGGCTTGGCATATCGTGGTCAAAGGTGGCAAACACCACGCCACCACGGCACGCCACCCGCAGCTTGTTAAGGCTGTGGTCGGCCAACGCAAAGTCGGCCGGCATACCGCCGTTGACCTTGCCGTCTTGACGCACGCCGCGGCGCATGGGCACGCCTTGCAGGTCGCCCTTGAGGGTGTAGCTCCATTGGTGGTAGGGACACACAAACTCTTTGATGTGACCATGGCGTTCGCGGCAAAACTGCATGCCGCGGTGGGCACAAACGTTTTCAACCACGTGCAGGGTTTGGTCGTGGTCGCGTACCAACACCACCGAACGTTCGCCAATTTTGGTGCGCTTGAAGTCGCCTGGGTTGGGCACCTCGGCTTCCAGCCCAACGTAGCACCAATGGTTTTCGTAAAAAAAGCGCTGCATTTCTTTGGCGTGCAGCGTGGCGTCGGTGTACACCGCAAAGGGGATACGGCTGGTATCGCCAGCCTCCCAATTCAAAGAAGGGGTAGGAGCATTCATCAGTAGAGCATAGCAAATGCGCTGTCGCGCTGTCATCGGGGCAAACCGCCGGTCGGTGCTATAACGCGGTCAACCATTTTTTTAGGAGACGGGCGTGACGCAATTGGCATTGGTTTTTGGGGGTTCGCGCGGCATTGGCGCGGCGTGTGTGCAAACGCTGGCGCGCGAGGGCTATAGCGTGGCCCACACCTACGCCACACAAGCCAATGCAGATTTGCCTGGGCGGGCGTACCGGGTCGATATCACCCGCGCCGATGAGGTAGCGGCGGTGTTTGAGCAGGCGGTGCAAGACGCGGGTCAAGCGCCTTCGTTGGTGGTGGCCAACGCCGGTATCAACGTGCCGCCCGGGCCCATGGCGCAGTTTGATCCGGCGGCGTTTGAGCGCTTGCTGCAGGTGAACGTGATAGGCGCGTTTCACGTGCTGCAACACGCCGCCCGTGCTGTGGCGGACGGTGGCGCCATTGTGGCCATCACCACATCACTGGTGCGCCACGCCGCACCGGGGTTGGGGCCGTACAGCGCCACCAAGGCGGCGGTGGAGTGCATGGTGCGCAGCATGTCCAAAGAGTTGGCGCCGCGGCAAGTGCGTGTTAACGCGGTGGCGCCCGGGCCGGTGGACACCGATTTGTTCCGTGCCGGCAAAGACGACGCAGCGATTGCCCGCAGCGCCGCCATGAGCCCACTGAACCGGGTGGGCGAGCCACAGGAGGTGGCCGAGGTGGTGGCGTTTTTGGCCTCGGCCCGGGCCTCGTGGGTGTTGGGGCAGGTGGTGCAGCCCAACGGCGGGCTGATTTAGCCGCGGCTGGTCGCCGAACCAGCGGCCGGGTAGGCGCAACGAAAGCCAATGTACACCGCATAAAAATCGGCTGGCTTGTACGCCACCACGTTGGCTTGCATTTGATACGGTGGGTACCACCACGAGCCACCCATGGTGCGGCGCGTATCGCCCTGGGCGTCGCTTACCCATTCCCACACGTTGGCGCCCATGTCGTACAAACCATTCACGCCGACGCGGGTGGCGCCCGCCGGGGCCGATTGCGGCCATGGGTCGGGGTTGCTGGTGTTGGCCCCGCGTGGGTCGTTGCCGGTGGGGTAGGGGTAGCGCTGCCCGGTCGTGAAACCGTTGGTTGGTGTGGCACGTTGTTCTACGTAGGCTGCGTCTTGCCACTGTTGGGCGGTGGGCAGCGCGCCGCCGGCCCATGCACAGTAACGCGTTGCTTCGGCGTGCGTGACATGCACCGCAGGCAAGCGCGGGTCGGCGCGGGTCTCGCCATGCGGCGCACGCCAAGTCCAGCCGGGGCGACGTTGCCAGCCTGCCGCGAATTCAAAGCCGCCCCCTTCGCGCTCGGCTTGGGTAACCAGCCCTGTGGCCTGCACAAACTGCGCGAACTGTGCAATCGTGACCTCGGTTTGATCCATGGCGCCATCGCGCAAAGGCACCGGCGTGGACCACGCCCCACCCACATGGCCCAGCCAACCCAGCATCAGCGTCAGTTTGAAGTAGCGCAGCCGAATGGGTGGTGTGGTTGTTGCCATGTCAAAGGGTGGGCCGCGTTTGCAAGGGGGGTTAGGCGCAGCGCCCGCCGTCCACTTCTAGGCACACCCCGCTGATAAATGCCGCCTCGTCGCTGGCCAAATACAGCGTGGCATTGGCCACGTCTTCGGGCGACGAAAAGCGACCCAAAGGAATCGTGCTGCGAAACTTATCCAAACGCTCCGGCGTCAGTTCCCCGCCGGCAAAGGCGGTGCCCAAGCCAGTGTAGGGGTTCATGACGGGGTTAACGCAGTTCACGCGGATGTTGTCTGCACCCAGTTCGGCCGCCAGTGACTTGCTCACAATAATCACCGCGCCCTTGCTGCCGTTGTACCACGTCAGGCCGGGGCGGGGACGCACGCCAGCGGTGGACGCGATATTAATAAAGCAGCCGCCACCTTGTTTGCGAAACACCGGCACCGCATGCTTGGTGCTCAGAAAAATACTCTTTACATTGATCGCGTAGACCTTGTCAAAATCCTCTTCGGTGGTCTCAATGGCGGGTTGGTTCACGTGGGTCCAACCGGCGTTGTTCACCATCACATCCAGTCGGCCATGGGTTTGCTGGGCGTGGGCCACCAACGCCGCCATATCGGCGTCCACCGTGACGTTGGCGGCACAAAAACTGGCTGTGCCACCTTGAGCGGCAATCGCCTTGGCCACGGCCTCGCCGGCGTCGGCACGCACGTCGGAGACCACCACCTTGGCACCTTCTTGCGCCATGCGGTGGGCAATGCCTTCACCAATACCACCACCGGAGCCTGTGATCACCACCACTTTGTCTTTGACGCGCATCGCCTTGTCTCCTTTGCTTCAGTTGTGGCGAATCGCCACGGTTTTAAGTTGGGTAAAGCCCAGCAGCGCCTCAAAGCCTTTTTCTCTGCCGTGGCCACTGGCACCGATGCCGCCAAACGGCAGCTCCACCCCGCCGCCGGCGCCGTAGTTGTTAATAAACACTTGGCCGCAACGCAGTCGCTTGGCCAATCGAAATTGGCGCGCGCCGTCGTTGGTCCACACCCCAGCAACCAAGCCAAAGGCGGTGGCGTTGGCCAGTTGCACGGCGTCGTCTTCGGTGTCAAAGGGCATGGCCGCAAGCACCGGGCCAAACACTTCTTCTTGCGCAATGCGGTGCTGCACAGGCACATCGCGCAGCAGCACCGGCGCATGGTAAAAGCCCGAACGCGGCGCATGATCCACCACTCGGCCTTGCGCCGCGATGGCAATGCCGTCGGCCTGCGCCTCGGCCAACATGTCTTGCACGCGTTGCAATTGGCTGGCCCGAATCAGCGGGCCTAAATCCAAATCGTCGGCGGCGGGGCCGGCACGCAGCGCGCCAAAGGCCTCAGCCAATCGATCCAACAGTTGGGGGTACACGCCGCGCTGCACCAGCAAACGCGAGCCCGCGGAGCACGTTTGCCCACTGTTTTGCACAATGGCGTTGACGATCACCGGCACCGCCGCGTCCAGGTCGGCGTCGTCAAACACCACCTGCGGGCTCTTGCCGCCCAGCTCCAGCGTCACCGGGCAGTGGCGCTCCGCGCCAAGCTGCTGCACCAACGTGCCCACGCGCGGGCTGCCGGTGAAGCTGATGTGGTCAATGTCGGGGTGGCGCACCAAGGCGTCACCGGCCTCGTGGCCGTAACCCGTTACCAAGTTCACACTGCCGGCAGGAAAACCAACCTCTGCCATCAGATCGGCCACACGCAGCAACGACAAACACGCGTCTTCTGCGGGCTTGACCACGCACACGTTGCCGGCAGCCAGTGCCCCACCCACGCTGCGCCCAAAAATTTGCATGGGGTAATTCCACGGCACCACGTGACCGGTCACGCCATGCGGCTCGCGCCACGTAAGCACGCTGTAGCCGTTTTGGTAGGGAATGGTTTCACCGTGCAGCTTGTCGCAGGCACCGGCGTAAAACTCAAAGTACCGGGCCAAAGCCAGGGCGTCGGCACGCGCTTGCTTGGTGGGCTTGCCGCAGTCGCGCTGCTCCAGCTCGGCCAACTCATTGGCGCACGCCAGCACCCGCTGCGACAGCGCCATAAGCAAACGGCCGCGGCTGGCCGCATCAATGGCTTGCCACGGCCCTTGGTAGCACGCGCGCGCGGCCTGCACCGCAAGGTCAATGTCTTGGGCATTGCCGCGCGCCAAGGTGGCAAACACCTCGCCGGTGGATGGGTCAAGCACGTCAAGTGTCGCGCCCGAAGCTGACGCCTGTCGCTGGTGATTAATAAAGTGAAGATGATGTTGCATGGCGGCAGTGAGTGTAAGGGGGTGACGATGTAGACTGCAAGCCATGACGCAACCAGCCATTGATCAACTTTTGCAACGCCTAGACGGCAAGCGCGATGAATTGGTTGCGCTGACCCAGGCGCTGATTCAAGTCCCCACCATCAACCCACCAGGTGACGCTTACGAAGCCTGCGCGCGGCTTATGGGCGAGCGCTTGCGCGCGCGTGGTTTTGCCGTGGAATACGTGCGTGCGGTGGGCGCCCCCGGCGACAGCGACGCTTACCCCCGCGTGAACGTGGTGGCCCGGCGCGAGGGCAGCGCGGGTGGGCCGTGTGTACACTTTAATGGCCACATCGATGTGGTTGAAGTGGGCAGTGGTTGGACCTTTGACCCCTTTGCCGGCACCGTCCACGATGGCAAGGTGTATGGCCGCGGCAGCTGCGACATGAAAGGTGGCATTGCCGCCAGCATGATTGCCTGCGAGGCGTTGTTGGAGTCGGGTGTTGATCTGCCCGGGGCAATTGAAATCAGCGGCACGGTGGACGAAGAAAGCGGTGGCTTCAGCGGCGTGGGCTACCTTGCGCAGCGCGGCCACTTCAGCGCGCCACGGGTGCAGCACGTCATCATTCCCGAGCCACTGGGCGTGGACCGCGTGTGCTTGGGACACCGGGGCGTGTGGTGGGGCGAGGTGGAAACCTTTGGGCGCATCGCCCACGGCTCCATGCCGTTTTTGGGCGACAGCGCGGTGTCACACATGGCGGCGTTTTTGCATTTGCTCGAAACCGATTTGCAGCCACGCTTGCAACAACGGCACACCGCTGAGCCGGTGCAACCCGAAGGGGCGCGGGTTAGCACGTTAAACATCAACAGCGTGCACGGCGGCCACCCCGAGCAGCATTACGCCAGCAACGCCGCGGGCGAACCGGTGGGCGATTTACCGGCACCGGTGGTGGCCCACAGTTGTCGCGCGGTGCTTGACCGTCGCTTCATTGCCGAAGAAAACCTCAACGCGGTCAAGCAAGAAATCGTGACCATGCTGGACGAACTGGTTCGCGTGCGGCCCGGTTTTCGCTACGCGGTGCGCGACATCATGAGCTTTGTGCCCACCGCCACCCCGGCCGATGCACCAGTGGTGCAGGCCACCGCGCGCGCCATTGCGCGGGTGTTGGGGCGTGAGCCAAGTTTTATTGCCAGCCCGGGCACCTACGACCAAAAACACATCGTGCGCACCGGCAAGCTGCGTGATTGCATTGCCTATGGCCCCGGTATTTTGGATTTGGCGCACCAGCCCGATGAATACGTGGGCGTGGCTGAACTGGTGGATTCAGCCAAAGTTATGGCGTTGGCGGTGCTCCACCTCATGGGTGTGGCAACGCTGCCCGAGCGCACCGCGCCAGCCCACTAAACCCGCTCCCCCTGTTTGCAAGCGCATCGGCGGCTGTGCGCCGGTTGCGCGCGCCCGGGGGCACTAACGCCTGTTCAAAAAAGAATTAAAAAGATTTATAATAATGCTATTTATCGACTACTAAGTAGCATCAAATGAATAATAAAATCGCCCCCGGCACGTACGATGTTGCCATGGTCGGTGCAGGTATGGCAAGCCTAACCTCCGCCGCCCTGCTGCCCAGGGCCGGACACCGCGTGGTGGTGTGTGAGCAATACAGCAAGCCCGGTGGTTTCTGCCACCATTGGGATACCACCGTGCAGCACCAGGGCAAAACCCTGCACTTTCGCTTCGATGCTGGGGTACACGACTTCTCGGGCATACAACAAGGCGGCTGTGTGCACGACGTCACGCGCCATTTGGGCTTGCAATCTCAGTTGCAGTGGATGGGGCTGGCGCATGCGCAGCATCGGCATGGGCTGTTGCGTCCCGTGCCGCGTGGTTGGACGCCATGGGTGCAGTCGCTGCTGCAGCAATACCCCGCCGACGGCCCGGGCATTCGCGCCGCGTGTCAGGTGTTGCAACAGGTATACAACGCCATCATGACCACCCCCGACGGCAGCGTGCTGCGACCACCGCAAACCTGGCTGGGCCACATGCGCATCGCTGCGCGCCATTGGCGTGTGGCGCGGTACCTCACCATGCCCATCATGGACATGCTCAAAGCGCATCAGCTCTCACCCGAGGCCTCGCGCGCGCTGCTAAGCCTGCACGGCTACGTCACGCACCTGCCGGAGGCGCTGCGCGTTATGGACTACGTGCCGCTGCTTGGCTACATCATGCACGGCGGCGGCTATCCGCTGGGTGGCTCGGGCGTGGTGAGCCAGCTTTTTGCCGACAGCATTGCCCTGGACGGTGGTGAGCTGCGCTACGGCGTCACGGTGCAGGCGCCGGTGATCGAGCGCGGTCGGGTGCGCGGTCTACGCCTTACCAATGGCGAGTCGGTGATGGCAAAGCATGTGGTGTACGGCGGCGACACCATTGCCTTGGGCCGCCAGTTGCTTGCACAAGGGTGTGGCTCGGGTTGGGCCAAGCGGTTGGCAGCGCAAACGCCAGCCAATTCCATGCTGATGCTGCACTTGGGGTTGGTGGGCGATCGCCTCGACCTGCCGCCGGTGATTCACCTAGAACACCGTGGCGCGGGTTACGAGCTGGTCTCGCCAAGCATGATCGACCCCAGCGCGGCCTCACCCGGCTACCACACGCTGGAGGTCATGCAATTGTTAACGCCAGCCCAAGCCGCACCGTGGTTTGCCGATGCCGAGCAAGTCAACCCTGTTGAGCAACGCCATGGCGCTGAGTACCTGCAAACCAAACGCGAGCACACCGAGCGGCTGCTTGGGGTGGTGAGCGCGGTTATCCCCGACGTGGCTGAGCGCGTGGTGTGTGCCGAACTGGGTACGCCGATCACGTTTAGGCGCTACGGTATGTCCACCCTGGGCACGGTCTACGGCTTGCCCCCGCCTTTTGGACACCATGCTTCACGCACGCCGATTAACGGTTTGTACTTGGCCGGCTCGGCCAACCTTGGGCCTGGCGTGGAGGCGGTGGTGTTATCCGCCATTGCCGCCGCCGAGGCGGTGCATGGCGCGCCCTTGCTTTAGGCCAAGGG
>Ga0181580_10001873_pt1 | contig 16961 bp, 11 predicted proteins | sample 071ome_23_FD_132413 | JGI IMG/M metagenome (GOLD analysis project Ga0181580, IMG submission 132413) | Coastal salt marsh microbial communities from the Groves Creek Marsh, Skidaway Island, Georgia - 071403BT metaG (megahit assembly) | ecosystem: Environmental > Aquatic > Marine > Intertidal... | reverse complement strand
TGCCTTCTGGCAATTTCGAGCCTCGCCCTTGCCGCTTGCGGTGAAGGTGCCGGCGGCGGCACCCGCGACTCAATTCGCGCGGTTGGCTCTTCAACGGTTTTCCCGTTTGCCAAGCAAGTGGCGGAAAACTTCTCTCGCGCTAACCCCGAATTCAATTCTCCGCTGATCGAATCGACCGGCACTGGCGGCGGTATGAACCTGTTCTGCGCTGGCGTTGGCGCAAGCACCCCTGACATGGTCAATGCATCGCGCCGCATGAAGATGTCTGAGTTTGAAACCTGCCAGGAAAACGGTGTGACGGAAATCGTCGAGCTGCAGGTCGGTCTTGACGGAATCGCATTTGCATCCGCGCAAGGCGGGTTGATGATGAACCTTTCCCCCAAGATCGTTTATGAAGCGCTGGCAGCCAATCCGTATGGCGGCGAGCAGACCAATGAAACATGGTCCGATGTTGATCCTTCGCTCCCGAATGAGCCGATCTTTGTCTATGGCCCGCCGTCCACCTCGGGCACTCGCGATGCCCTGAAAGAGCTCGTCCTTGAGGTTGGCTGCAAGACCAATGAAGACATGAAGGCTCTGAAAGAAAGCGATGAAGATCGCTATGATCAGGTTTGCACTGAAGTGCGCGCTGACGGCAAATATGTCGACCAGGGTGAGCAGGACAATCTGATCGTGCAGAAGATCGAGAGCAACCCGCGCTCGATCGGTGTGTTCGGCTTCAGCTATCTCGAAGAGAATGCCGACAAGGTGCAGGGCTTGCCGATGAACGGCGTGGACCCAACCTATGCGAACATCTCCGACTTCTCTTATCCCGGTGCTCGCCCGCTTTTCGTTTATGTGAAGGCTGCGCACCGCAGCGCGATCCGCGGCCTTGACGAGTATTTGCAAGAGTGGGTCAGTAGCTGGGGGCCGGATGGTGCTCTGACCAAGATCGGCTTGGTGCCTTCACCAGAAGCCGAGCGCGCGAAGAACGAGCTCGCTGCAAAGAACTATGTCACAATCACAGCTGACGACCTCAGCAAGTAATCCTCTCCCTTCCGGTTACTTCTGATCGAAGCGCCGCTCTGCCAATCTGGCAGTGCGGCGTTTTTCGTATTAAGGCGCTTTGTGCTATATGGCTGGGCGATGCACAAGCGGAGGCACTCGGCGCGATGATCGGGTTGATTGTCATCGTGCTATTCTTGATATGGCTGACGTCGCCAGATCCAAAATTCAACCCGGCCAGTTTTGAAGATGCACCGCTTGAGCCAGGGCTCGCCCCACTCTCCGAAGCCGTCACGCTAGCGCAGGTCATGCAAGCCAACGGGCAAACACACAAGCAATGGCAAGAGTCCCAGCTAACCCAAGATGACGATCCTTCTTGATCTCAGATCGGATTGCCATCCTGATCGCGGAAGATTTCGCGGCGGCCGACATGGTTCGCCGGGCCGACCAGCCCTTCGCTTTCCATCCGCTCGATCCATTTGGCGGCGGTGTTGTAGCCCACGCCCATCTGGCGTTGGAGCCATGAGCCAGAGGCTTTCTGGTTTTCGATCACGATCTGGCAGGCCTGGCGGTACTTGCGCTCTTCGGGATTGTCGCTGGCGGTGAATTCGTCTTCAAAGCTCAGCCCGCCGCCATCTTCCGGCTCCTCGGTAACCGCGTCGACATATTCAGGCTTGCCCTGGCTGCGCCAATAGTTCGCCACTCTTTCGACTTCATCATCGCTCACGAACGGCCCGTGGACGCGGGTCAGCGCGCCGGTGTTGGGCTTGTACAGCATATCACCGCGGCCAAGCAGCTGCTCGGCGCCTTGCTCGCCCAGAATGGTGCGGCTGTCGATCCGGCTGGTTACCTTGAAGCTTATCCGTGTCGGCAGGTTCGCTTTGATCACGCCGGTGATGACATCGACTGATGGGCGCTGCGTTGCCATGATCAGGTGAATGCCCGCCGCGCGTGATTTCTGGCTGAGGCGCTGGATCAGGACTTCGATTTCCTTGCCGACCGTCACCATCAGATCAGCCAGCTCGTCCACGATCAGGACGATCATCGACAATGGTTCGTAATCGAGCTGTTCTTCCTCGAACAGCTCCTCACCCGTTTCGGGATCGAAGCCGGTCTGCACGCGCCGGCCCAGCGGCTTGCCCTTGGCGGCGGCGGCGCGAACCTTCTCGTTGAAACCGCTGATATTGCGCGAGTTCACGCTGCTCATCATGCGATAGCGGCGCTCCATTTCCTCGACCGCCCATTTAAGCGCGCGCACGGACTTGTGCGGTTCCGTCACAACCTGGCTGAGCAGATGCGGGATATCATCATAACTCTTGAGCTCGAGCACCTTGGGGTCAATCAGGATCAAGCGGCACTCAGCCGGTGTGAAACGATATAGCAGTGACAACAGGATCGCGTTGAGGCCCACCGACTTACCCGAACCGGTCGTACCAGCGACCAATAAGTGCGGCATGGCAGCAAGGTCCGCCACTATAGGCTCTCCTGCGATATCCTTGCCCAGGATAATCGGCAGCGTGCCCTTGTTTTCCGCAAAGGCTGCGCAAGCGGCAAGCTCTTTGAAGCTCACCATTTGCCGTTCGGCATTGGGAAGCTCGATGCCCATCACCGTCTTTCCCGGGATCGGTGCAACGCGGGCGGAGATCGCGCTCATATTACGGGCAATATCTTCGGCCAGGCCGATAACGCGGCTGGCCTTGATGCCCGGTGCTGGTTCCAGCTCGTACATGGTCACAACCGGGCCAGTACGCACTGCGGTGATCTCACCTTTGACGTTGAAATCGTCGAGCACATTCTCAAGCAGACGCGCGTTTCGCTCGAGCGCCATCTTGTCCAGCTTGACGCCTTTGTCCTCGGGCATGTCCTCGAGCAGATCGAGGCTCGGCAAGTCGAAGCTTGCGAACATATCGCGTTGCTTGGCCTTCGCGAGTGCGGCTTTCTTGGGCGGTTTGGTAGGATCAGTGATCGTCGGTGTACGGCGCGGTGCAGGATCTGCCAGAACCTCCGCATCGCCTCGGTCCCGATTCGGTTTTGCGCGCTTCAATCTGGGCGTGCTTGTCTCATCGGTGATCTCGCGAGTGCTGCGCACTGGCAGAAGATTGCGTACGAAGTCCGGCAAGGTCAGCAGGCTGCGCCAGTCGATCGCGAATACGCGCATGGTAAGTGCAATGCCGCCGGCCAGGCTGGCGAACACCAGCCCGCCTGTAACCCAGCCAGACGTGCCTTCACCGAAACGGTCCGCCACGGCGTTGACCGCGCTAGCGCCCAATAGGCCAGAAATGCCGCCCATCTGCGCAGGCAGCGTGCTGTCCGGCCCTTCGAACATCAAGGACAGGAAGGTTGAGAGCAACACCATTGCGACGAGCAGCATGCCGAGCGGCAGCCACCACCGGGTGCCTTTATCTTCATCTTCGTGCTCGACCTCGCGCCAAAGCCCGCGCGCGCCGATGTAGATGAGCGGCAGCAGCAGCACCGAAGTTATGCCAAATGTGCCCAGCACCTTGTCTGCGGCCCAAGCCCCGCTTGCACCCATCCAGTTGCGAATGTCATTGCCCGATGCGGCCGTGGAACCGGACGGGTCAGTCTGGGTATAGCTTGCCAGCGCCAGGGTCAGAAAAACCAACAGGATCAGGAGCCCGCCCGCCCCCGCCATCTGACCGGCGCGGCGCATCGAGCGACGGAATGCCGCGCGCCAGTCTGCCTGTCCCTTTTTGCGCATTGACCGTGTAGCCATCGGGGCAATCTCTCCTACAAGAACACACCATGAATCTTCGAGGACTCGCGGTCAACGTTTTTAGAGCCTCAAGCGTCGGTGTCTTTGTAGCGTGCCATTGCCAGCCGCGCCTTCCACCCTTCCACCCGGAGCCTACCGGGATACAATCCGAGTGGAAGGGTGGAAGGCGCGGGTGGCTGGGACTTCAGCGCAACAAGCTAGCTCAACCCATCTATCGCCGCCCAGCGCGGCCACTTCAGCCGATCCGCCGTACGCTGGTTCATACCGCCCAGCGCGATGACAGGCATATCGGCATGCTGCGCGAGCATTCTGAACCGATTTGGTCCAAGAAATGGGGTCTCAGGGTGTGAATTGGTTGCAAACGCGGGTGAAACCATCACCGCGTCGGCCCTTGCGCGGTTCGCTTGCCCAATCTCTTCGAGATCATGCGCCGTTGCGATTGTCAGCATATCGGTACGCGTTGGATAGAGGGATCGCGGTGCACCATAGATACCGTCAGCGCCCCATTCGCGCGCGGTTAGTGTGCTGTCAGCCAGAATGACCACATGTTCAAGCGCGCGGCACACACGCTTCAATAGCTGAAACCTGGCCCAACGCTGCGGGTCATCCAAATGATAATGGCGATAAACAAAGCCTGATGCGCGCGGCAACCGAGCTAGGGATTCCTCCAGCGTGCCGTCATTGCGTTCGTCTGAAAGCAACCAAAGGTCAGGAAGATGCTGGAACTGCGCCATTGCCACGCTATAGCGCGCTGTCATGGCAAATGAAGCAGCATATCGCCTCGATGAAGTCCGCGCCAATATCGCGAAGGCGTGCAAGCCTTCGCGCCGCGAGACCGATGACGTTACATTGATTGCGGTCAGCAAGACCCATCCTGCGGAGAAGATCACGCCACTTCTGGAGGCCGGGCATCGCGTCTTCGGAGAGAACCGCGTTCAGGAAGCGCAGGAGAAATGGCCAGCGCTGCGCGAGGCCTATCCCGATGTTGAGCTGCATCTGATCGGGCAATTGCAATCCAACAAGGCGGACGAAGCAGTCGCGCTTTTTGATTGTATTCACGGTCTGGACCGCCCCAGCCTGCTGAAAGCACTTGCCAAAGCGATGGACAAAGCGGGCAAACGTGTGCCGTGTTTCATTCAGGTCAATATTGGTGAGGAAGAGCAGAAGGGGGGCTGCGCAATCGCTGATTTGCCTGCGTTGATAGAGCAAGCGAAAGCGGCGGAGATCCCGATCCTTGGCCTGATGTGTATTCCGCCATTCGACATCGAACCTGCGCCATTCTTTGCATATTTGTTCAAGCTGGCGACCGACAATGGCCTGGATCAGCTTAGCATGGGCATGAGCGGCGATTATGAAACCGCTGTGATGCTGGGCTCGACCCATGTGCGTGTAGGGACCGCACTGTTTGGTGAGCGCCGGAAGCAGGGGCAGTGAGCGAGGCGCTGGAGCGGTTTGAAGCCGAATGGCTGCCCCGGCTGAATACGGGCGCTCGCACTTCGTTTCACCATGGCCTGACGCCGCCTGATGCCGGGCTGCATTCCGCGGTTGCCGACACTTTCGTCAGTGAACTCGGTTTCACACCAATTGGCTTCAATTGGGAACTGCTTGATGCGCATGGCGATGCGGATAGTCCGCGTTCAGCGGTTGGCGAACTGACAAAGGCGATCGCCAACGATATCTCCAACCCGTCAAAGGAATGGCTTGGTTCCACCCCCGCGTCTCGCTGCGCGCAAGACCTGTTGGCCGCATTCGACAGAACTTCGCTGACGGTTGTATCCAACCGTTATGACGGCTTGTGGAATCCGATTTCGCGCACGAGCGTGGAATGGGGATTTGTCTGCTTCGACGACAGGCAGATCGCGCTGATCCTGATTGCCGAACAAGGCACCGAACAAGGTTAGGTCGCAAAAAGAAAAGGGCGCCTCGCAAGAGACGCCCTTTCCGATATTCTGTGATCTTGTGCGAATTAGAACTCGAAAGTCATTTCCGCACCAATCTGGCGACCCTTCGACAGCGGCGACAGTGTGCCGCCAGCCGGATAGGCATCGAACGGACGGTTCACGCCATTGCTGAGCGGACCACCGAACGGCAGCTGGGTGTCACCACCAGCCTGAACCTGATCGAGCAGGTTCTTGCCGTAGATCGATACAGACAGGCCATCCATCGGGGTTTCCCATGTGATGTTGGCATCAAGGTTGTCGGCAGCCTGGATCCAGCCTAAGTTGTTGTCCGTATAGGCAAACTCGTCACGGAACTGATAGTTCACCCGGCTGACGATCGCGCCATTCGGCAAGATCAACTCATGGAGCATGCCAACGCCCCAGGTTACTTCCGGCACACGTGGCAGACGCAGAGCGGTGTCTGCATCGTCGATTGCGCCGTCGCTCGAGATATCGAAAGCTACGCTCTTGTAGTCATCGTCGATGATGCCGAGGTTCGCCGTGAAGATCAGGTTGTCGGTAACCCGCGCCCGCCCTTCAACTTCGAAGCCAAGAATTTCGGCATCCGCCGTGTTCAGGATGAACTGTGACACGCCGGCAGTTGGCGAGCTCTGATTCACTTCGCGCTGCATGTCGTCGATCTCGGTCAGATAGACTGCAGCGTTGACGGTCAATGCACCATCGCTGGTCTGGAACTTGCCGCCAATCTCGTAATTGTCGACGCGCTCTTCATCGAAGCCGAAATTGCCACCGGTTGCCGGTACAACGACAGTCTCGAACACGGTCGCGTTGGTGATACGGAAGTTGTAGCCGCCGCTGCGATATCCGCGGGTCCAGTGAGCATAGATCTGGCTGTCGTCGAATTCATACTGGAAGCCGAACTTTGGCGACCAGTTGGTCCAGCTGCGGCCATCTTCGAAACCGTTATTCTCGGTCGGGATGAACGGGTTTGTGCCGCTGGTTGGGCATGTGCCGCCAACTACCGAACATTCTGGACGCGGACGTACATATGTCACGCCAGCGTACTTTTCTTCGCGGCTCCAGCGGATGCCGGCGATGACAGAAAAGTCCGACGTCAGATAATACTGACCTGCCGCAAACGCGCCCAATACTTCGTGGTCCTGCGAACCACCGCCATAGAATGTCAGCGGGCTGAGCGGCGGCAGATCACGAGTTTCTGTGTAGGCAATCGACTGGTCGAAATAGAAACCGCCGATCGTCAGGTCGAAGTTGTCAGTCGAAATCGCGTAGCGGATCTCGTTCGAAATCTGATCGTGCTCGGTTTCTGTGCTTGAATGGAAACCGAAGATCGGAAGACTGTCGATATCTCCCAGTGTTGTTGCCGAATAATCCCGATAACCGAAGATATTGGTCAGTGTACCCGGGCCGATATCAACCTCTGCGGTGAGCGATCCGGTCCAGATCTCGTTATCGTAGTTACCGCGCTCGTCGATCGACAGATCGAAAGTGTCACGCTCGAACACACCGCGGTTCTGGCCTGAAGGGCCGTCGCCATCGCTGGTGAAATAGTCCAGCTTGCCGGTCAGTGTCAGGTCGCCAAAGCGGCCTTCCAGCGCGCCGCGCAGGATTTTGGTTTCAGCCTTGCCGTGGTTTGAGCCATCGAACAGGTTGGTGAAGTAACCTTCATTCTTGTTGTAATATGCGCCCAGCTTGAACAGCAGCGTGTCTTCAACGATCGGACCTGAAATTACGCCGCTGACGGTATAGTTTGCACCGCCGCGACCGCCATCTACAAGCGGTCCATCAACCGCCGCGCGGAATTTTCCGGTCAAATAGTCGGTCGGGTTGCCGGTGTTGATCAACACCGCGCCGCCGGTGGTGTTGCGTCCGAACAGGATACCCTGAGGGCCGCGCAGAATTTCTACACTTTCAAGGTCGAACAGGTCGAACACGACGCCGCCGCTGAAGCCGAGGTAAACGCCATCGACGAATACGCCGACAGTTGGGTCGATCGAGGGAATCGAGCTGTTGATGCCCAGACCGCGGATCGAGAAGTTTGCGGTTCCACGGCTGGTGCCGATCTGGTCAAGCGACACGTTGGGTGCCGAATATGTCAGTCCTTGAACGTCACGCACCTTGAGCGCATCGAGGCTTTCTGCATTGAACGCTGTCACCGCCAACGGCACGTCCTGAACATTTTCTGCATTCTGCGTCTTTGTGCCGGTCACAACAATGACGTTGGTCGCATCAGCGATGCTCGTACGGCCCGTCTGTTGCTCTTCTTCCTCCACAGCATCTTGCGCGAAAGCTGTAGCGGGAATCATCGCCATGCCTGCTCCAAGCAAGGCAAGCGTCTTCAATGAAGCAAATCTGGTATTCATGGGGGGATCTCCTTTTAGTCCTCTGGGCGCCCATTGGCGCGATAGTCTTGAAAAGCAACTAATTGCGGACGAATGTGTATCAGGCTTCTTCGAGCTGTTTCTGACGTGCATCACTTGCTGCGTGCAGCAGTCGGTCCGATATTTCCTTAAGGCGATCATCAGCGGTGATTTTCGCGCCGAGCAGGTCGGTCACATAGAAAGTGTCAGCCGCACGCTCGCCATAGGCTGTCACATGCGCGGACTGGATCACCAGTTTGCTTTCGAACAGCGCCCGGGCGAGGCGATTGAGCAGCGCGGGCCTGTCGCGTGCATTGACTTCGATCACAGTGAAGCGCCCCGATGCATTGTTGTCAAAGGTAACGCGTGGAGCAATTCGGAATGCGCTCGAGCGGGTAATTGGCAATGGGCGTGCCGCGAGCTTGGGCACCAGGTCGACCCGGTTCGCGAGTGCATCGCGGATCGAACGCTTGAGCCGCTCCAACTGTTGGCCCTCTGCAAAGGGCTGCCCATGCGGATCCTGTACCAGGAAATTATCGACGGCGTAGCCGGTGCGCGTGGTGTGAATGCGCGCATCGATGATGTTCGCTCCTGCAAGTGCGATACCGCCTGCAATCCGGAAAAACAGACCGGGATGGTCTGCCGCGATGACACTGACCAAGGTCGCACCGCGCGTTGCGTCAAACTCGCAATGGATTGAGAGTTGCTCTTCGTTTTTACGTGCGATCTCATACTGTATCAGATTGCTGGTAATCATGTCTTCATGCTCGGCAATCCAATAGGAATCGTCGAGCAACGATCCGACGTCTTCTTTCAGATGGGCCTTGTCGCCCAACAGAGCGACAACCGCTTCCTGCTTGGTGGCGATACGCTGTTGGCGACCATGTTTCATGTGGCCAAGACGCAAGCGCTCTTGCGCGGCATCGTATAGATCGCCGAGCAGCTGACCCTTCCAGCTGTTCCACGTGCCCGGCCCGACCGCGCGAATGTCGACAGCGGTAAGGATCATTAGATTCCGAAGTCGCTCAAGGCTTTGCACTTCGCCTACGAAATTCTCGATGGTCTTGGGGTCGGTGAGATCGCGTTTGAACGCGGTCGCACTCATCAGCAGGTGATAGCGTACCAGCCAGGCAACCAGTTCGGTCTCGTTTTCGGACAGGCCAAAGCGAGGGCACAGCTCCTCGGCAACCTCGGCGCCAAGCACTGAATGGTCTCCGCCGCGCCCCTTGGCAATATCGTGAAGCAACACAGCGACATAAATCGCACGCCTTGAGTTAACGCGGTGGATCAGCCGGGTCGAGCGCGGGTGATCCGCTGAAAGTTCACCTTTCTCGATTCTGGAGAGCAATCCGATCGCGCGGATAGTGTGCTCATCAACAGTATAGTGGTGATACATGTCGAACTGCATCTGTGCATTGACCTTGCCAAAGTCAGGTACGAAGCGGCCAAACACGCCCGCCTCATTCATCCAGCGCAGCACCGTTTCCGGATCGTTGCGTCCAGCCAGCAACTCAACGAACAGAGCATTGGCACGCTTATCCTCGCGGATATTCGCCTTGATCAGCGTGCTGTCACGATCAGCCTGACGCATCGTGTCAGGGTGTATCTCCAGACTGTTGGCTTCGGCCAGCTGGAAAACCTCGATCAGACGCACCGGGTACTTTTTGAACCAATCGTCTGACGGGGCAGCAATCCGGCCACCAAAAACACGATAGCCTTTCAGCGTCCGCGCCTTTTGGTTCCATCCTGCGAAGAAACCCTTGCGGGCGCGCTTCTTGGCGAACTCATCGTCCAGATGGGCCAGGAACACGCCGGTCAAGCTTCCTACGCGCCTCGCCTGAATGAAATAGAATTGCATGAAGCGCTCAACCGCGCTTTTTCCGGGGCGATCAGCGAAGTTCATGCGCGCTGCGACCTCGCGCTGAAGATCGAAGGTCAATCGGTCTTCAGCCCGACCAGTGATCATGTGCATATGGCTGCGCACCGCCAGCAGGAAGCCCTCGGCTCTGCGAAAACTGCTGTACTCGGCCTTGGTCAGCAAGCCGACATCAACCAGTTCCGCTGCGCTGCGGACGCGGTGGACATACTTGCCGATCCAATAAAGCGTTTGCAGATCGCGCAAGCCGCCTTTGCCCTCCTTGATATTGGGCTCGACCACATAACGGCTGTCACCCATCCGCTTGTGGCGCGCATCGCGCTCTTCCAGTTTCTGCGTCAGGAATTGGCGCTCACTGCCTTTGGCAACTTCGGCCCAGAAGCGCCGACCGGTTTCTGCGTAAAGGGCGCGGTCGCCCCAGATGAAGCGGCTTTCCAGAAGCGCGGTGCGGATCGTCAGATCCTCTTTCGCCATGCGGATAGTTTCATCTACGGTGCGGCTCGATTGACCCACTTTCAGCCCGAGATCCCACAGGAAATAAAGCATGGCTTCGATCACCTGCTCGCACCACGCAGCGCGTTTCATCGGCGTGATAAAGGCGATGTCGACGTCGGAATGTGGCGCCATCTCGGCCCGGCCATACCCGCCGACTGCCAGAATCGCAATCCGCTCAGCGCTGCTGCGATTGCCTGCCGGATAAACATGCTCGATCACATGGTCGTGCACCAGCCGCAGCATTTGATCGATCAGCAGGGCCTGTGCAGCCACGCATTCGTGCCCGGCAGAAGGATTCTCCGCCAGCCGCTTGGCGATCTCTGCCCGGCCATTACGGAGCACATCCTTCAGCAGCGACACAATTTCATTGCGTGCCGCATCCCCCTTTTCGGCTACCAATGCATTGATCGCCTCAGCGGTCTTGCGCCGATCGATAATCGCGCGCTGGCGAGGTATCTTGACGGAATTCAAGCGCTGTCCTTAGCTGTCCACGAGCTCGCCGGCGAACATGGTGCGAACCGTGCGTTTGTCGATCTTTTGTGTGCCCAGGCGTGGCAGCGCCTTGTCAGACACCCAGATATGCTCGGGCAATGGAACCTTGAACGGTGCGATGCGCGAAAGCAGATATTCGTGCAGCTCTTCCTTGCTTACAGGCGTGCTGCCGCCCTTCTGATAGAATACGGCCGCTGGCACTTCGCCCATCCGATCGTCGGGAACGCCGAATACAGAGCATTCCGCGATCGCATCGTGGCCGTAGATCGCCTCTTCCACTTCGATGCAGGAGATATTCTCGCCGCCGCGAATGATGATGTCCTTCTTGCGATCGACGATGAAGAGATATCCGTCTTCGTCGAGATAGCCCAAATCGCCCGTGCGGAAGTACTGGTCATCAGTGAAAGCGGCCTTGGTCGCTTCCTCATTGTTCCAATAGCCCAGGAAGTTTGCCACCGAACGGATGCAAACCTCGTCCACTTCGCCTTGCGGGCGTGGATTGCCATCATTGTCGAGAATGGCGAGGTCAACCAATGGCACGCTGGCTTTGCCGGTAGAGCCGGGTTTCGCCATGTAGTTTTCGTTGAAATTGCCGCAGCCAACTGCATTGGTTTCTGTAAGGCCATAACCGAGCAGCGGGAACCCGCCGGGGAAAGCCTCCTTGATCTTGTTGACGTGATCGACCGGGCGCGGTGCGCCGCCAGCGGCAAAGCTCTTGCAGCTTGATACATCAAATTGTTCACGCTCTGGGTGCGTTGCAATTTCATAGCTCATTAGCGGAACGCCGACGAAGTAAGTGACTTTCTCTGCTTCCATCAGCCGTAGCGCCTCGCGTGCATCCCATTTGGGCATCAGCACCAGCTTGCGCGCAATGCCAAAGCTTTGCAGGAACAGCGGCACTTCGCCTGTTACGTGGAACAGCGGGACCGCGATCAAAGCGCATGGCTGCGTGCTCACATCTTCGCCGCGCGATTCGAGCAGTACCTTGGCCATCGCACTTTGCGCGACATAGCTGAACACGCCGCTGACAACGCCGCGATGGTCTGAATAGGCGCCCTTGGACTGGCCGGTCGAACCAGAGGTGTAGAGGATGGTGGCGTGATCATCGGGGCCGATCTGCGCCAGCATAGCCATCGCTGTGTCACCTTCAGCCCAGATATTGGCGAGACCTTCAGCCGGCGCACTGTCATGATCGATCAAGACCAGCTTTGCGGAATGGTCTGTGCCTTCGAGTCGCTTGGCGCGGCCCGCATCTGCCAGCACTACATCGCATTCGGCCAGGCGGATGCCATAGGCCAACTCGTCTCCAGACCAGAAACCGTTGAGCAATGTGGCGCAGCCACCCGCCATAACGATGCCCATATAGGCAATAATCCAGTTGGCCGAGTTGCGAGCGGCGATGCCTACGCGATCACCCTTCTTCACGCCGTGCTGCGTTGCCAGCCCATGCGCGACACAGCTTGCAGCGGCCCATGCCTGACCAAAGGTCAGCCGAACGTCGCCATCGACCAAGAATGTCAAATCTTTGTGCTCATTGCAGAAATGCGCGAAATAATGGGCCAGACTTGGCGGCGCGTTCTTGAACGCAGGCATGGTCACACCATTGCGTTCAAAGGGTACAGTTTCGAACGGCTGACCTTCCTGGATCAGTTCGCCGATGATGTTTTCAAGCGCAATATCCAACTCGGAAGGCATCTCTGTACTCTCTCCACTTTTCAATCCGGGCCGCGGCCGCGAAGCCCCGTTCTTCAAGCTAACGCTCAAAGCCTTCGGGGTTTCCCCAATTCTCTGGCTGTGCCAATAGCAGCATCCAAACAGGCATGTCCGGATGACGTGTCACCTATATAGAGGTTCACTTCGTGCTGTCACTACTCGCTGCCGCTGGCGCTGCTACCGACCCAATTTACTGGGCCAATCTGGGCTTAACGGAGGGTATCGATCTGGGGTTTTTTACTCTGCGATACTACTCGCTCGCTTACCTTCTGGGCGTGCTGTTTGCTTACTGGCATGTGACCAAGATGATCAAACAACCCGGCGCACCAATGGCGCAGCGGCATGTCGATGATCTCTTCTTCTACTGCACATTGGGTGTGATTCTGGGCGGACGGTTGGGCTATGCCGCGTTTTATCGCCCGGAATTGTTCACCAGCTTCAATGGCGAAGGCTTTGTCAGCTGGGATCTGCTTCGCCTGTGGGATGGCGGTATGAGCTTTCACGGCGGGCTGTTGGGCGTGATGGCGGCGATGATGTGGGTCAGCTGGCGTGGCAAGCTCTCTTTCCTGCGCGTAACCGACTACGTGTCTGTGGGCGTACCGATGGGCATGCTGTTGGGTCGTTTGGCCAATTTCACCAATGGCGAATTGTGGGGCCGCGCAACAGACGTTTCGTGGGGCATGATTTTTCCCGGCGGCGGAGACGTGGTGCGCCACCCAAGCCAGCTCTATCAGGCGGGGCTTGAAGGTTTGCTGCTGTTGATCGTCATGACATTGCTGTTCTGGAAAACCGGTGCGCGTTTCCGCCCGGGCTTGCTGACCGGGATCTTCGTTACCGGGATCAGTGCGGCGCGCTTTGTTAACGAATTCTTCCGAGAACCTGATGAACATTTGGCAGATCGAGTTGTCGAAACGGGGCTTAGTCAGGGCCAATGGCTCACAATACCGCTGATCCTGCTTGGGTTGATTGTCATTCTCTCCGCAATTCGGCGCAGCCCGCTGGGTTCGGGCGGGAGCACTCCGGCGCAGGCATGAATGACAAGCCGCAAGGCGATCTGGCAGATGCCTTCTGCCGATTGATCCGTGAAAACGGGCCGATCAGCCTTGCTCAATATATGGGTGAGAGCAATGCGCGCTATTACACCAGCCGCGACCCTTTGGGCGAAGACGCGGATTTCATCACTGCGCCGGAAATCAGCCAGGTTTTTGGCGAGCTGATCGGACTGTGGCTGGCGGATATCTGGGTTCGTGCCGGGCGGCCTGATAACGTACACTATGTCGAGCTGGGGCCCGGTCGCGGAACGCTCGCGTCGGATGCTTTGCGCGCCGCCGGGCGGTATGGGCTCAACCCCAAGGTCCACTTTGTTGAGGGCTCCGAAGCCTTGCAGCTGATTCAACGCGGTACGGTGCCCGGGGTGCAGCATCATAGTGATGTGACCAGCCTGCCAGAGGATGGGCCCCTGTTGATTGTAGCCAATGAGTTCTTCGACGCGCTGCCGATCCGCCAATTGTTGCGCGCGGCAGAGGGTTGGCGCGAACGGATGGTTGGATTGGAAGACGGCAAGCTGTCGTTTGTCTTTGGCGACAAGCCAATGGACGCCGCGGTGCCGGAGCGCTGGAAACATGCCAATCAGGGCACGTTGCTGGAAACCAGTGCCGCGTCTTCTGCGATCATGTCTGAACTGTCAGATCGGTTGGCTGCACAAGGCGGAGCAGCGTTGATCTTTGACTATGGCGCGAAAGAGCTGGGCGCCGGCTCGACATTGCAAGCAATCAAAGCGCATCGAAAAGTCGATGTGTTTGCGCATCCGGGCGACATGGACATTACTGCGCATGTCGATTTTGGCACTTTGCGTGATGTTGTAGAGCGGCAGGGGTGCCGGGCGCTTGGCATCTCGACTCAGGGTGAATGGCTCACTGAACTGGGGGCAGAGATGCGCTTTGAAGGGCTCAAGAAGAAGTCACCACGAAACATTGAGGTGCTGGATCGCCAGCGGCATCGCTTGATGGCGGATGACCAGATGGGGCTGTTGTTCAAGGTGCTGGGCGTTGCCGGCAAAGGCTGGCCCGGCGATGCACCAGGGTTCCTTGGCTAAAGTCCGACGCGCGCTGCCAGCATCCGCGCGGCTTCGTCTGGCGTAAGCTTGTCCGTGTCGCGGTCGACCGCGTAATTGGCTTCGCGCATCGCATCAACGTCGATCGCATCAATCACGGGTGTGAGCGCTGAGAGTAGCGCGGCATCCGTTGCCCGATCCGGGCTGACCAGCAGGATCGCGTCATAGTTCGGAAATGCCCCGGCCGGGTCGTTCAGCACCACCAGATTGTCTGCAGCGATGCGCCCGTCCGAGGTATAGGCGCTGATCACATGCGCTTCTCCCGATTTGAGTGCGTTATACATAAATGTCGGCGCAAAGTTTCTGGTTTGGCCAAAGCGCAGGCCATAGGCATCGCGTACCGCGATCCATTCGGGTCGCTCGAAAAACTCGGGATCTCCACCGATTGTGAGTTGGGGGGCGATACTGGCCAGATCAGCGATCGAGGTGAGGTTGCGACTTTCGGCGACATCTTGCCGCACCGCGAGGCCATAGGCATTCTCGAAGCCTATGCGGCCAAGCACCACAGTGCCGCTTGTTTCCCGCTCCCAATCCGATATTTGATTATACATCTGTTCGCGCGCCGGGTTGTCGGTGCGCTTCATCTGATTGGCCCAGATTGTGCCAGTGTAGTCCACCAGCAGATCGATATCGCCGCTGGAAACCGCGCTATGCGCCACGGCTGAACCCAGCCCGTCACGATATTCGACCGCATATCCTTCGGCTTCCAGCCGCTGTCCGATCAGCCGCGCGAGCACATATTGCTCCGAAAAACCCTTTGCTCCGATCAGGATGCGGTCGCGCTCGCCGCCACCGAATTGCGCAAACAGCGCCGCAGCGATGCCCAGAATGACCATTACCAAGCCGCCAAGTGCCAGCCCCCGCTGGCGTGTGGCCATCCCGCGCTCGATCAGGCCCAGCAGAGCATCTGCAATCAGCGCCAGGCCTGCCGACGCGAAACAGCCCGCCAGCACCAGCACCCAGTTCTGCGTTTGCAATCCGGCGAAGATCGGATCGCCCAGGCTCGGCTGGCCGATCGTGGTGGCGAGCGTTGCCGCCCCGATGGTCCACACGCTTGCGGTGCGAATACCCGCCATGATGAAGGGGGCAGACAGCGGCGCTTCGACCAGCTTGAGCTTTTGCCATTTGGTCATGCCTACGCCGTCTGCCGCTTCCAATACGCCGGGATCGAGATTGGACTGCGCAGTCACGGCATTGCGCAGGATCGGCAGCAAGGCATACAGTGCCAGCGCAAGCAGCGCGGGCAGAAAGCCCAAGGTTGGCAAGCCTTCACCAAAGATGACGCGCAGACTCAGCAGGATCGGGAAGAACAATGCCAGCAGTGCCAGCGCCGGGATGGTTTGAACAAGACTTGCAAAACCCAAGGCGACACGCGCCACCGGTGGTGAACGGCTGGCCCACACGGCAAGCGGCAGCGCTACGAGAATACCCAATACGATGGCGGACGCGGACAACAGGATATGCGCAGAAAGTTGCGGGCCCAGGCCCAGCAAGGCATCCCGGAACCCGTTCACGATCTGCTGCCTTCGCGTTCCATGGCTGCAAGCTTTTCAGCCTGAGCGCGTGGCACGGCTACTAACCCCTGCGCGATCTCTCCGCCTTTGCCGGCTAGCAATGTGGCGGGTGTTTCGTCCGCGACGATCAGGCCTGCATCCATCACCAGAACGCGGTCAGCCAGCAGCAAAGCTTCGGCCATGTCGTGTGTTACCATGATGCTGGTGAGGCCCAAGGCATCATGCAGCGCGCGCACGCGCTCGCCCAACGCATCACGCGTGATCGGATCAAGCGCGCCGAACGGCTCGTCCATCAGCAGCAGCTCTGGCTCGTTCGCCAGCGCGCGAGCCACGCCGACACGCTGGCGCTGGCCGCCTGAAAGCTCGTCTGGCATGCGGCTTGTCATATCCGCCTCAAGCTCCACCAGCTCGAGCAATTCGCGAATTCGCCCATCGCCAAGCCTTTGCCCTGACAGGCGCGGGCCGATCCCGATATTCTCGGCCACATTCATATGCGGGAACAGGCCGATTGACTGGAACACATAGCCAATGCGCCGGCGCAGCTTTGCTGGTGGCTGAGTAGACACATCCTCACCGACAAAGATGACCTGGCCAGTGGTCGGTTGTTCCAACCCGTTGACCATTTTCATCAGCGTTGACTTGCCGGAGCCCGACGCGCCGACCAGCGCAACGAAGCATCCGGCCGCGACGCTCAAATCCACGCCGCCAACCGCGATGACATCGTCGAAATGCCGCGTCACTGCACGGAAATGGATCACGCT
>Ga0181580_10001871_pt1 | contig 16965 bp, 11 predicted proteins | sample 071ome_23_FD_132413 | JGI IMG/M metagenome (GOLD analysis project Ga0181580, IMG submission 132413) | Coastal salt marsh microbial communities from the Groves Creek Marsh, Skidaway Island, Georgia - 071403BT metaG (megahit assembly) | ecosystem: Environmental > Aquatic > Marine > Intertidal... | reverse complement strand
TATTTTTAAAATTATTATAATTATTATATGTATAAGTTTTATTATTATTTATATTAAATAAAATATTAAATATAAAAATAAAAATAAAAATATTAAATGTATTTTGTAAAAAGTTAAGGCATAATATTTGAAAAAATGATTATATTTATGTTGATTATATATACCGTTGCCATTTTGGCACAAGATTTTCCAACAAACACAGTGTTGGAAAATGTCGGATTTACCGCGTTCTGACATCAGAAAGTGGCTGCTGATAGAGTATTATTACTCTATCAATGATTATTGCCCGGGCGCTGTGCTGCCAGGCGATAGGCACGTTGAACACAGAAAGGCCCTATTGCGGGTTTTGTTGAAAGGCGGGCAAGATTTGCTCGCTTTTTCGACCAGTTTGGAGCATCCAATAGATGCAAATCTCACATCATGCTTTGATGATGTGAGAGAACTCATGGGGATGCTCATGCGAATCAATCGCTGGATTCCCAAAAATGAAGTCGCGTGGTATTATCAGATGAAAGACCAACGCATGAGGGATGAGCAAGATTCGTATCGCTACAGTCTCTGGAGATTAAAGGAAACCATGAAGGAGAGAAAGTGGCTGTTTTTGGAACTTTTGCGAGAGCAAAAGCAAGCGCAGGAACTGCGCTTGCAGAAGTTACAGAAGCAGTTGCAAGAACAACGCGAAAAGCATTTAGATGTTTTTCTGGTGGGTAGGGGCAGCGGGTGGCTAAAGGAGGAGTTACAGCCGTTCGTTATTGAAAAAAACGAACAGCTTGATGTGTTGACGAATCGTCACGAGCTTCTCCAAAAGCACGGGGCGCTCGTGGAACACATTTATGACTTGCTCCTCAGTCTTTGCTGCCACTTCTAGATATAAAGTAAACGGTAGTTGAAGTTGAAGGGAAAAAAATTTTTTTTCAGGCATATAAGAAAAAATGATTTTTTTCATGTTATCATCATTTACCGTTGCCATTTTGGCACAAGTAAAAAACTCAGTGGTAGAGCAAGCACCATGCAGGGACCCATCGTCGAAGTTTTCTGGCGCGGGGACGAAACGGAGACCTTTGAGGGCAAGTACGCGTATTCTGGGGCGACTTTTCGCTCCGCCACAGAGGAGGACATCAAGTCTCAGGTTCAACCCATTATTTCAATGAAGGTAGAACTGCCGGGAGGTGGTTACGTGATGGAGTGGGGTGTGCAAGTAGCAGGTGTGGAAGTAGAAGGCTAAGAGAACACTTTCCCTATATGTACAGCCATCGCTTTCTTAGCCTGCTTAGGTTAGGCAGATGTTGGAATGCACAGGTAGAAAAGAGAGCACTTTTGTAGAACGCTTAGCGTTGACGAGTAGAAAAATTTTTTTATGGCTTAAAATGAAGTTTTATATGAAAAAAAATGATATTTTTTTTAATATATCTATATACCGTTGCCATTTTGGCACAAGCCCTCGTAACACAATGCACCCAAAATTCAAAAAGGCGCGTCGAGCTTTTTCCAAAGCGATGGACACTCTCTCGTGGTCACTAGATGTTGACAAGATGGCGGCGTCCAAGGTCAAAAAGCTTCACAAGAAGCTAAAGTGGCTGCAGGACAAGCTGGCTGCACAGAATAGTGACCCGAAGACGAAGAAAGAGACGATCAGGGAGACAATGATGATGTTGAGGGAGACGAATGAGCAGATAGAGCGCTGTGAGGCCGAGTACGATCGGGCTCGTTCCAGGGTGGCGACTATGAGTCGTGTGGTAGATGACCGTCAGGAAGACTACCGAAGCGCACGTGCGAAGTACCACCCGGAACTTGAGTACTCTTCCTTGTCGGACGATGAAGAGCCATGAGGAAGCAAACGCACACACTACGCAAGCTTTTGTATGCACGATACCGCGTTTGCACATGTGCGCGGGAAAAAATTTTTTTTATTCATCTAATATATTATTAGTAATTTTAATTCCACAATATGGTTTATTAAATTTGGAATAATCTTCATATTTATATATATTTATATTTTGTGCTTCTTTAAGTATAAATTTAAAATTTTCCCAGAATTCATCAATATGTCCTATTTTTTTAGTCATAATATGTGCTAATTCGTGTATATAAACATACATTAATGTATTTTTGTCAATAATGGAACTATCAGTATTACGCAAGCACAAAATTACCCTTTCACCTTTATTAACAGTATAGGATGTATATTCTGAATCGACTGAACTTTCAGATAATGAATTTGGATCATAATTTTTTTGTAATTTAATAATTCTTACATCATCAGGATAATTTTTTGCTAAATGTTCTATTAATTTTATCCCTTGTTTATTGGCATAACTTAATAAATCAGCTGCTTTTTGTTTATCTTCTAAATTTCGTACAAGATAATGATGTGGGTCATCAATATTAGTTGATGTCATATAAATAATTTCATTGCTTTTATTATATGAAAATAGTGTTAAAATAATAATAAATATAATAACAAGTAAAGTTTGTGGTATCATTATTCAAATTGATAGAATATTTATATATTATATATTATATATTATATATTATATTTTATATATTATATTTTATATTTTTGTAATAACTATTATATATAAAAAATATATTATTACTATAAAATAATTTTATAAAAAATAAAGTTATCAATATTTATTTTAATTTTAAGACAATATTATATAATAATATATAATTAATAGATTGAAAAATAAATATATAAAATGTCAGAACAGAATCAAGTTATTATATAACTATTACTTCAATAATTATAGTTTCATATACTTATTAAAGTAGCGGTTATATGTGTTACGATTGTCACACGAATAAACCTTAATGAGTTGTTGATGAAAGAGATGAATACAAAGAATTTTTTTTTTAAACATAAAAAAAATGAAAAATAAATATATAAAAATTAGTTATATATATTTATATAATTAAGAAAATTTTAATTTTTCTATCTAATTTATGAGTTATAAATTTCAAGCAATAGATTGGTGGGCAAATGATATTAATATAAACTATAATAAAAATGAAACAGAATATATTACAAATGAATTAGATGAAGATAATTATTTTGATTTTGAAAATATGAAATTTAATTTAAATGAACGAACATATATTATTAAAATATTTGGTCGTATGGAAGATGGTAAATCAATTAGTGTCAATGTTGTAGATTTTAAACCATATTTTTATGTTAAACTTGAAGATATTGATACTATATATAAAGATATTTTAACAAATGATAAAACATTAGAATATGTTAGAATACGTTTTGAAGATGCATTAGAAGTTTTATTTCCAAATTATACAAAAGGAGAAATATCAGAAAGAATGCATCAAACATTAGATAAAATTAAAATTATTAGAAGTAAAGATATGTGGGGATTTAATGGAAGAAGAGAAGATGTATTTATAGAAATTCATTGTCATTCTTTAGTAGGATTAAAAATGGTTGAAAAAAAAATTAAAAATAATAAAGATACATATGGTTTATATAAATCTCCAATGAAATTAAAGATTTATGAAAGTAATATAGAACCATTATTACGGTTTATGCATTTACAAGATTTAAATCCATCTGGATGGATAGAAGTACAAAAGGATAAGATTTTAAAAGATAATGAAAACCTTTATGAAATTTTAGAAAGCAAATGTAATTTTAATGTAAATATATCCTATTTGGATGTAATGAAATGTGCTAATAATAAAATTGCGCCATTTAATATATTATCGTGGGATATAGAATGTACATCATCACATGGTGATTTCCCAGTTGCTAAAAAAGATTATATGAAAGTGGCACGTGATATTGTAAATTATTTTAATAAATTAGAAAGAAATAATGAATTAGGTATTCAAGGAAAAATTATTCAAGCTTTATATAATGGATTTATGAAAAGTCCAGAAGAAGAATGTGAAATAGGTCATATATTTCCAAAACTAAATGAAGTAACAAAACATTTATTTAAATTAAAAAATGGAGAAGCATATAGATTAACACGTACAATTGAAAAACATATTCCTGATATCATGTCTATATTAAGAGGTGGAGTTATATATCCACAATTATTAGATGAAGCAAAACAAGCAAAAATTAAAGAATTTATGGCGGCAAAAAAGACAAAAGAAGATGATTATGATTATGGTATTAATAATTATAATGAAGAATTAGATAAAAAAGATGATGATGAAAATGATGATACAGGATATTCTACAAAGCGAGATGAAAAGATAGAACAATTAATTCATAAATTTGATAATATATTTCCTAAATTAGAAGGTGATGAAATGATTCAAATAGGATTAGTTATTGAGAAATCTGGCACTGATGAGCGTAAAAAAATAATGTTAAGCTTAAAAGATTGTGATGAAATTGAAGGAGTTGATGTATATTCATTTAAAAAAGAAAAGTTATTAATTAAAAAATTTTCTGAATTAATTAATGAACTTGATATAGATATTATGACTGGATTTAACATATTTGGTTTTGATTACCAATATGTAGTAGATAGAGCAAGTGAATTAGGAGTATCAAAATATATAGCACAAATGAGTAAATTCAAATATATAAGGTCAGCATATACAGTAAAACAATTAGCATCATCAGCATTAGGTCAAAATGAACTTAAATATATTGATATGAAAGGTCGCGTATTAATAGATATTATGAAAATAATTCAGCGAGACCATAAATTAGATTATTATAATTTAGATCATATTTCATCAACTTTTATGAATGGAAAGATTAAAGAAGTATTAGAAGTTAAAGAAATATTTGATAAAAATTATGTGTCATTAAAATGTAAAGTTGATAATCTTATCGGATTAAGTAAAGATAATTATGTAAAAATTGATGGTAAAAAATATAAAGTATTAAATATATATAATAATCAAAATGCGATTGATTTAGAATATATTCCGGATGATGATGAAGATGAACAAAAAATAAAAGAAAAATTTTCAGGACAAAAATGGGGTATGGCAAAAGATGATATTACTCCAAAAGAGATTTTTGAATGTTATCATGGAACAAGTACTGATAGAGCATTAGTTGCAAAATATTGTGTGAAAGATTCTGAACTTTGCATAGACTTGATGAATAAGATGAAATTAATTCCACAAAATTTTGGTATGGCAAGTGTATGTTCTGTCCCAGTTTCATATATTATTATGAGAGGTCAAGGAGTTAAAGTATTTTCATTAGTTACAAAAGTATGTAATCTTAATGGATATCGAGTTCCAGTAATCAATAAAGGTTCAGCTGATGATGATAGTTATGAAGGAGCAATTGTATTAGTACCTGAACCAGGAATTTATGTAGATGAGCCAGTAGCAGTAAATGATTACGCATCGCTATATCCAAGTTCAATGATTAGTGAAAATATTTCACATGATAGTATAGTATTAGACCCTAAATATGAAAATTTACCAAATACACATTATGTAAATATTACATATGATACATATAGATATGAAATGAAAGGAAAAACAAAAATTCGTGTTCCAACTGGAGAACAACAAACTTGTCGTTTTGCACAATTTATGGACGAACACGGAAATAAAGAATTAGGAATTTTACCATTAACATTAAAGAAATTATTAACAGCCCGTAAAAACACACGAAAACAAATATTAGAAAAGACAATTAAAACAAAAGATGGAGAAGAGTATAAAGGAATTATAGGAGCATTTGATGAAATTAAAAAAGAATATACTATAAAATTGTTAAATGAAGGAGTATTAGATAGTGGCGAACGTTATACAACAAAAAAAGTATTTAGTGAAACTGATATAGAGTATATGAAAGATAGTTATAATGAATTTGAATGTGCTGTATTAGATGGACTGCAATTAGCATATAAAGTTACAGCAAATTCTGTATATGGTCAAGTAGGAGCACGAACCAGTTCTATATACTTAAAAGAATTAGCGGCAAGTACAACAGCAACTGGGCGAAATTTAATTTTAAGTGCTAAGGCTTATGCTGAAGAAAAATATGGAGCACATATTGTATATGGTGATAGTGTTCCATTTGATGAACCAATAATAATTAAATATCCAGATGGAAAAGTTGATGTACGTGCTATTAGTGATATTGTTGAAGAGAATGAATGGAAATCATTTGAAGCATTTAAAAATCCAGATTTTGTTGTAACTATTAGAGCAATGTTAGTAAAAATTTTATTAGATGGAGTAGAAAATGAAGAACAATTTTATGAATATACAGAAATTATTCCAAAATGGTTGCGGAAAAAAGCAATAGAAAATCGTATTAAAGTATTTAAAGAAAATAAGTATAGATGGGAAATTTCTGGTGAAACAGAAGAAGAAAAATTAGAACATATAAATAAAATTTGTAAAATGTTTATAGAAACAATAAAAGATAGAAGTGATAAACATCAAGCAAATCCAGAAATTGAAGTATGGACTGATAATGGTTGGCAAAAAGTATTAAGATTAATTAAACATAAAACAAATAAAAAAATGTTTAGAATTTCAACAGGTAATGGTGTAGTTGATGTAACAGAAGATCATTCATTATGTGATTCAAAATTAAATCCAATAAAACCAGGAGAAGTTGAAATTGGAAAAACAGAATTATTACATCATCAAATAGATACATCATTATTTAAAGAAATTAAACCGATAGTTCCAGCATATTCAAGTGAATATTGGAATAAAGTAATTCAAATAAGAGAACCAAAATATTGCGGAGAAGAAGGTGAATTATATAAATGTTCTAAATGTAATAAAGAATATGATGGTAGTTTATTTAAATGGAAGTTGAATACAAAAAAAAATAAAAATATTAGGAGTGAAAATGCTTGTAGATATTGTATCAAAAAAAGAGAATGTGAAAAAGAAGGAAAAGAGTATAATGGCACATTTGGTATGTTTAAAAATATAAATACACAAGAATATGAATTAACAAAAGATGAAGCATGGGTATGGGGATTTTTTATGGGAGATGGATCTTGTAATAAATATAACAATAAATGGGGAATTAAGTATAATTGGGAAATATGTAATCAAAATGTAGAGAGATTAAATCATGCAAAAGAAATATTAAATAAAATTGAACCAGATGGAATAAAATTTATAGTTAGAGATACTGTAAAAGCAACTAGTGCTTATAGATTAGCACCATTAGGTACATCAACATATATAGTTATTAAATATAGAACATTATTTTATGATAAGTTTAAACAAAAAAATGTTCCACAAATTATATTAAATGCTTCATATGATATAAGAAAAGCATTCTTTGATGGATTTTATGAAGCAGATGGACGAAAAACTGGTGAATGTGAATATAAAACAGATGAAAATTGGAATAATACTTATAATAAAATAAAATTAACTGTAAAAGGAAAAACAACAGCACAAGGCTTATATATATTAGCAAAATCTATTGGATTTAAACAAATATCTATGCTTTATGAATGTGGAAAAGATAGAATATATACAATTACATCATATAAATTAGATAGAAAAAGAAATAGAAAATTAATTACTCGTATGAAAAAAATACCAATGACAAATGATATAAATGTTAATGAAAAAGATTATTGTAAAGAATATAATATACCACATAATGAAGATTATGTATATGATATAGAAACTGCAACTGGTAGATTTAGTTGTGGTGTCGGTGATATAATAGTTGAAAATACCGATAGTAATTTTATAAGTTATCCAAAGCAAATAAAAGACTGTAAAACTGATAAAGAACGATTAGAAAAATCAATTCAAACAGCACAAGAATATGGTGAACAATTTCGTAAAGATGTATTGATACCATGTACATATCGTCAAGAAGGAAGTTATATTCCACCAAATGGATATCCAGAAACACCACACGATTTTGAATATGAAAAAACATTTTATCCATTTATTATATTTTCAAAGAAACGATATGTTGGTAATTTATATGGAACAGACGCAAATGCTAAACCAAAATTAGTTAGCATGGGAATAGTTCTTAAGAGAAGAGACAACGCAAAAATTGTGAAACATATATATGGAGGATTAATAGATATTATTTTAAAAACGAAAAATGTAAATAATTCATTAGATTTTCTTAAATCAGAATTAACAAAATTAATCAAAGGTGAGTTTCCAATGGATATGTTGACAATTACAAAAGTATTAAATGGTACATATAAAGACCCAGAACGAATTCCACAAAAAGCATTAGCTGATAGAATGAAAGCACGTGATCCAGGTTCAGCCCCGCAAGTAAATGACCGAGTTCCATATGCTTTTGTAAAATTACCTGACGAACATTTAATAAAAGGATTAATTCAAGCAGATAAAGTGGAACATCCTAAATATATTCAAGAGCATAATTTACCAATAGATTATGAATATTATATATTAAATCAATTAATGAAACCAATTTTACAATTATTTGCATTAAATGTTACAAAATTAGATGGTTTCAATAAAGGTGATAATTATTTCAAAGACTTATATACTAAATATTATAACGATTATAAAGATTCAGAATATCGTGGGGAGAAGCGCTCAGCTACAAAAGTTGAAGAATTAACACACGCAAAAGTAGAACAAGAAAAAGCAAAAGAAGTAACAAGATTATTATTTGAACCTATATTAGTTCAAATTGAAAATTCTAAACTTAATTTAGAGAAAAAGAAATTAGAAGATAAAATGAATGCTAAAAAGATTAAAGATAAAGAAAAAGATGATAAAAAGAAACAAACGCAAGAGAAAAAGAAACTACGTGAGGAAGAAAAGAAGAAAAAAGAATTAGAAAAAGAGGAAAAGAAGAAAGAACGTGAAAGATTAAAAGCTGAAAAAGCATTAGCTAAAGCTAAATCAAAATCAAAAGTAAAATCACAAAAGATTCAAGAAATAGAAAAAGAAAATAAACCTATACAATTACCAGAAATTAAGGATTTAATTGAATTAGAAATTGGAGAAATAGAAGATGATATAAGTAATGAAATAATTGAAACTCCTAAAGTTAAAGAAAAACCAAAATCTAAAGCAAAATCAAAACCCAAACCATCTAAATCCGAATTAGCTAAAAAATATTTTGCTGAAAATGCTAAATATTTAAATGAATTAAGAGCTCAAGGAATTAATATATAATTATGATATAATTATGATATAATTATGATATAATTATGATATAATTATGATATAATATATATAAAAAAAATCAATAAGATTAATATAATTTTTTTCAACAAATTTTATATAATATTCATTGAAATTTTTTATAAAATTTATATAAAACCAACCAATCTAATATTAACTTAAAATTTAATATAATTAAGAGAAGAAGCAACTAATACTCTAACATAAGGATAAAGCATAGAAATACCAACAAAAGATAAAATAATAATTGAATAATAGTAAAGTATGCTTCTTTTATTAATTTTATCTTCAGATTCAATATAAGAGCAAGAACAATCATCTGTATCAGAAAGATATATTAATACAAATATTAACGAAATAATAGAGAGAATTATCATTAACATTTGAATAACATATACGAATTTAGGCGTATTTATATTAAAATGGAATAATCTGAAAACATTAAGAGTAATATTGTATATAATAATAATATTCATAGCAAAGAAGAAATATTTAAGATATTTATGAAATTTGTGTTTAGTGGCACAAGAACATTCGGCTTCATCAAGAGATTTCATATATTTATAGAAAACCCAATAGAATAAATAGAGTTTAATAAATTGAAAAGATAGTAAAACAAGCATTTGAATGGTGTCATAATTATTTACTTCATTAAGATATTTAGAATGTGCTACACGAATACGTTGATTAGATTTTTGAATAAGTTCTTCTCCTAGAATCATAGTGAATTAAATGTATTTATTAAAAATTAATAATTAATTATATTTATTATATTGAAATATATTTTTTTAGAAAAAAATAAATAATATTATTTATTTTTTATTTATGATAAATAAATAATAATTACATAATAAAACGACTTACATTTGCTAAAAGGGTTGAAATAACATAAACAACAACTTTAAGACCAATAAAAGCATATAGAAGTAAAGCCACCATATACACAATTTCGAAAATATCTCTATTTACGTGTTCGGAACATTCACAATCATTTGAGTATAAATCTTGTATGTAAAAGTTTGCTACAATAATCATGAATATACTTAATATAAGGTTAAATTGTGCGAATCTACTTTGAGATACATCATCAAGAATATATGAAGCAAATGAACGTGGGTCATTAAGGCTGAAAAGTATAGAAATAAAGTTAGCAATATATAATGCTAAAACATACATAAAGTAAAATCGTAGAGTATAATATTTCCAGTCTTTAGTAGCACATTTGCAATGACTATCTTCAAGGTATTTGAAATATTTATAGAAAATTTCATAATATACAAATATACCAGCTGCGAAATAGATGGAAGCCATGAATAAACGGAAAAGAATGATACTTCTATTATTTGATACTTCATCAGCTACGAATACAGTAGAAGCAAAAGTTTTAGCACCTTTAACAGATTTTCCTACAACGGTTTTAGCACCTTCAACAGATTTTCCTACAACGGCTTTAGCACCTCTTACAGATTTTCCTACAATTTTTTTAACCATAGATGGTTGTGGTTTGTTAGTTATTTTTTTAATATTTTTTGGTGAAACTTTATTAGATAAAGATTTAATAGCTTTTTTATTAACAGCTTGTGATGCTTTTTTGAATGCTTTTTTTGCACCACCAGAAACTTCAAATTGGTCCATTTTAATTTATTATAAAAATAATTATAAGTATTTATATTATATTTTTATTATAATATGACAAAAAAATAAAAATAAATTTTTAATTTTAATTTTAATTTTAATTTTAATTTTAAATATTTTATTATTATTTTTTATTTACATATTTCTAAAACATTTATTACAATCACAAGGATTAGTACAATCACATGGATTTTGTTGATAATTAGCACACATAATAGTATATTTTGAAGAATCAACATATGAAATATTTTTTTGAATAGCAAGATTATTACCTTGACGAGTATGATTAATATATTCAAATTGTGTATTTGGAACACGTTTTCCATGGTCTAATCCAACTTCTACATAATTTTCTGCTGTAGGAGTAATATTTATATTAGACCAATTAGCACCTTGTTTAAATGGTTCTCCTGTATATAATCCAGCATTTGGTGGAGGATGTGGAATTTGAGTATATCCAATTTTATCAAAATTATAGTAAGAATAGTTTAATGATGTATTTTGAAAAGACATATTTATATATAATAAGTATTATTATACAATTATACAATTATACAATTATTTATAATTATAGAAAATTAAATATAAATTTTATTTATAAAAAGAAAAAAAATAAATATATTTATTTTATTTTTATAGCATAATCATATTTTAATGATTTAAAGACCGTGTGCTTTTTTCTTTTCTGCGTAAATGCGTTGAGCTTCTTCGTAAAGGATTTTGTAAGGGTGGTCTGCTGGAGCATCTTTTTTAAGAAGGACAAGTTTTTTTGGGTCAAGTTCGTATTTTTTCATACCTTCTTGGAATTTTGGCATTTTTTTAACGGCTTCATTTGCTTCTTTAGTTGATTGTCTCCATAAATCACGAGCATTTACTGGTTTTTTTGGTTTTGAACCAACTCTTGAAGGTGCAGATTTAACTTTACGTGATTCCATCTTCTTGCTAACTGATGCAACTTGTTCTGATAATTCTTTAATCATAGCTTTGTTTGATAAAGAACGTGCTTTATTTAATGCAATAGCAGCATTTTGTTGAGCGTTTTTAACAGTTACATTTGCGTTTGATGCGGGCATTTTTACATTCATTTAATTTATAAATATAATTATAGTATTTTTTATTATAATATAATAAAAAAAATAAGGAAAATAATAAATTAAAAATAAAAAAATTATATATTTATATATTTATTTTATTTTTAAATTTTTTTTTATAAAAATAAAAAGTTTATTATTTTTTATTATTAATCTGATTTATATGAACTCAAACATAATTTCATATTACCTAGTATATGGTCATATTCTATAATAAGTGGATAATCATTTTTCAAATGTAATTGAATAGTTCGTGTTAAGTTAGCACATTTAGTAAATAAACATAAATGTTTTAAATAAAATACACCTTGAACTATTTCTTCATCATTATTCTCATCTATATTATATATTTCATTCATTAATGTATCATCATTGATTAATATATTTTCATTATTTTCATTATTATTAGAATCATCATTTAATTCTCCATTTACATCTTCATTAAACTTTTCATATTCATCATTTTCATCATTTTCATCATTTTCATCATTTTTCTTTTTTTTACTTTTATATTTTTTAGGTTTTTTTGAAACTTTAGTTTTATGTTTTTCTTCATTTGTATCATCATCTGTAATAGTATTATTTAAATTATTAAATTTTTTAATAATTTTTCTAGCACAAAATTCTCCATTACAATTTAATATAAGTTGATTTTTATATATTTTAATTTCAATTTTATCTGAAAAATTACTCATATCACGGCAAATTTTTTGAAAATAAGTTGTATCAATAGATAAGGATATATTATAATTAGATGATGATATATTATGTGGAATATTGTTTGATTCTAAATCCAAAAGATGTAAATATGAAATAATAGTTGTATGTGTATGTTTGTTTTCAAATAAGATACCTAATTTATTAGGTTCATTTTCAGTAATAAAAATTCGTAATATATCATTATATTCAATAGTTTTAATAATTTTATATAAATTTAAAACATTTACACCAATAATAAATGTGGATTTACAATTAAAATATTGAAATTTAGAAGCATCTAAAAATGAATGTATAAGTATATTTCTTGCGGGATTAAGAGAAACAAGTTTTAATCCTTCACTAGTACATAAAATTGGAACATCATTAAGTATATCTTTAATTGATTCAATAACAGTTTTAATAATAGATGATTGTATAGTTTGTATATCTAGTTTAAATGCTGATGTAGATAACATATTAAATAAAATAAAATTAATGATTTTTTTATTATAAAATAATAATATATTTAAACTTTAAATAATAATATCATAATTAATATTACTAAAATAAATAATATATAAAATCTATTAACAATGCAAATTCCGAAATTACATAAATTTGGAATGGTAATATCTGTAATTATCATAATAATATTTTATTATATAATAAAATATATATATAATAATCCTTTACGAAAAATAGGTTTTTCTAATACATTATATAATAGTAATGAAAATTATGATGAATTAATAATGAATGAATTAGCATTTAATTTATCTGAATATTTTCAATGTCATAATGAATTAAAGGATAATAACAAATATTCATCATATTTAAATGAAATAACAAATGAAATTATATTAAAAAAAGATGGAAATGATTTAAAAACAAAATCAAAAATAGATTTATCAACAGATGAAATAGATGCTAAAATAGATGAAACAGATATTGAAACAGCATTATTATATTATATGGATAAATCTGAATTAAATAAAGAAAATTTATTAAATTCAAGAAATCAAGATGAAATAAAAAATATATTAAAAACTGATTTTCATTTAATTCGTTATTTAATCCCTGTATCTAAATATGACGACGATGACCCAATGTTTGGAAAACAAATAGATGGTAATTCTCAAGATGAAAATGATGTATTACAACGTGACGCGAATGATTTACTAAATAGTATATTAAAATTTATTGGAAATTTATCAAAATTTTTTTATGCTAATACAATTGAAGGTTATGTAAAGTCAAATGATAGAATATTAAATGATTATACAGTATTTTTAAATGTTTTTATAAATAAAGAAAAGAATGGAACATCAATAAATCCAATATTTCAAAAGATTAATATATTACAAATAAAGATAAAGGGAGATTTACAAAATTATACAAAAATTAAGAGATTAAATGATAAACAAGAATTAGTTGATATATTATATAAAGTAGAAGGTTCAACAAATGTATCAGAAAAGAAAGAAATGATATTAAAATTATTAAAAAACATGTATAATTTATCAATGAATTTACAGATATATTTGTTAAATATTAATAGTAAATATACAATAAGTAATTTATTAAGTTTATTAGAATTAGATATGATAATAGATAATACTAGCTATGATATGAGTAATGAAAATGTAAAAAACTTAGAAAGAATATTTAGTAAAAAATATAAATATTACCAAACTCATAATGACTTATTAAATGAAAAAATAAAGGTGCAATATAGTACCGAAAATATATTAGATGAAATAACAAATAATAATTTAAATTATGATATAAATAGTAAAATAGATCAATTATTACAGAAGCATAAAAAGGAATACAATAGTAATTTTTTAAAATTAATAAGAGATAGTATAGTAATAATTTATACAACAATCCATTTATTTTTATATTTTAATGTAAAAATAGAGGATAGTAATGGATTGATAGAATCTTCAGAAACTAAATATGATTTAATAAAAATGTTAGAAAATAATAGTATGAGTGTCTATAAAAATGAAAGTAAAACAGAAGAATTTGTAAATAAATTAAAGAATAAGAAATATGTATTTAGTTTTAACGATAGTGAATTATTAGTATATAAAAATAGAATATTAAAAATTTTAGAATGTTTAAATTATAAGATAAATAATGTATTACGATTAGGTTTAGGAAAAGTTAATAATATTTACCAATATAAATTTTTAGAATTGGATATAAGTACAAAGAATCAAACAGATCAAATAAATGATAAATTAAATTTAGAATTTATTGATATGCCATTAAGATTAGATCATATAAAATATATTGTGAATAACTTTTCTTATTTATATGATACACGTATAATAGAAATTAAAAGTGAAGAAGATAAAAAGAATATAGATACTTTAGTGAAATTGAATAATAGTTTAATTTATTTCCGTTTATTTAAAAGATTATATAATAATAATATAATTAAATATAGTAATTCATATAATAATAGTGCGAATGGATTTCGAATATCTTCGGCGATATTTTGGGATTATATATTTACTTACATTTATGTAAATTCTATATATAATTATGTATTAAATCGTTTAATATATGCGTGTCAATATATAAATATGTATGAACCATCAAATGCATATAAAGATAAAACGCTAGGAATGGGTGCATCTGGAAATAATGCTGGCGAACTTCAACCTCCAAAAATTCCAAAAATAATAGGTATAACAAAAGAATCACTTAAAGAGTTAGCAGAATATAAAAAAAAAAAGAAAGCATATGATAATGCTATGAAAAATCGTCCTCCATTAACAACCTCTCCTCCTATTGAAAGTGGTGAAAACGTATTATACGACGATGTTGAATATTATCATAAATTAGGAACCGAAAAGATTGTTTATGTAATGAATAGTATATTTGGGAAACCTAATGATCCAGGACTTCCACGTTTGATGAAACCACCGTCAATGCCATGGCCTCTTCCTGATGTTTTAGGAGAGATAATTGCTGGAATAGTAAATGCGGTAAAGATGTTGTTATATTTTATAAAGAAATTTATAAAATTAATAAGAAATTTTAATGATTTCTTAAAATTCATAGCACAAATAACTTTATATTTAATATTAATGATATTTTTAATAATTTATGAGTTTGTAGGAAGATTTATAATAACATGCTTATTATTAACGAAAGAAGGAATTATGATATTTATATATAGTTTAATATCATTAAATTTAGGTTTATTTAATTTATTTAATGCGTTACTAATGAAAGTTTTAACTTTATTTTCATATAAAATATTTTATTGGTTTTATTCTAATTTTTTTGCAAATGAGATAAATCCAAGAAATTTTTATTTGAATCCAGATTTTTTCAAAAACATTTATAATTATTATCCAACATTAAAGAAATATTTAACTGGTAATATTTATAATTATGATATAATGAATAATGATAATATTAATATGGGTATATTTTTATTATTTGGTGTAAATTATAGAAATAATGGTTCAAGTTATATAAATTATAATGTTGAATCATCATTTTTTACAAAACGTAAGGAATATTATTTACCAAGTTTTAATCCCGAAATATTAATAATTAGAAGTTATATGAGAAATATGTATGAAAAAATGGTAGCACAAGAATTTAAAGGAGAACGTTATAAATCTGTGGAAAAAGAATTAGATGGCTTACGAATAAATAATGATTCATATAATTTAGTTGATATGGGAGAAGATATGGTAAATTATATAGGTGAAATATTAGATTATAGAGGAGTAAATGAGCGTACAAATCGTATCAAAGAAATCCAACAAAACCGTACAAATTATTATAAACGTTGGTTAAAATTCAAGAAAGAAATATCAGAGAATAAAAATGCAGTAAAGGATATATTTAATATAGATATAGAGGAATTAAGTAATCATATCTATAATAATTTAAATTTAGAATATGCGAAAGATGTAAGTGGAAATACTAGTGATGAAATGTATAATGATGTAGAGAAATTGCGTAATATGTATTATCATATGATAATACCTTATTATATTCAGCATTATTGTGGTAATAAAACACGTGATGATATGATATATTCTCAAATCTTACAATTTTATTATAATAAATTTGATTATGATAAAAATAGTAGTGTTAATTATGGATATGAATTTGTAAATAGTGTATTTAATACATTACAACTATCAGGACAAAATAAAGATGAAAGTAAAACTGAATTATATGGTTATCATAAAAAGGACATATTACGAAAAATCATAATGAATATGGTATATATTTTATTATTTATAGGAATAAATAATGTGATATATGAGACTATGTAAGGGGGAGCCCGTCGCTCCCCCAAAACCCCCTCCCGCTTTAGTTTAAGTTGTGGGGGAGTTTCCCCCATAACCCCCTCTTTTTAGTTTAAGTTGTGGGGGAGTTTCCCCCATAACCCCCT
>Ga0181580_10001864_pt1 | contig 16979 bp, 11 predicted proteins | sample 071ome_23_FD_132413 | JGI IMG/M metagenome (GOLD analysis project Ga0181580, IMG submission 132413) | Coastal salt marsh microbial communities from the Groves Creek Marsh, Skidaway Island, Georgia - 071403BT metaG (megahit assembly) | ecosystem: Environmental > Aquatic > Marine > Intertidal... | reverse complement strand
GGACTGGACCATTCGGCTTAGGCTTACGTGGAGAACAAGCCTGGTGGCAGATTGATCACTACACGCATCCTGACCCTGCCGGGGATCTCACCTACCTCACAGCCCGAAGTTTCAGCATTGCGGTTTGGGTTCGCATACCAGAACCCCTTCAGGAAAACAGTACCATCCTTACCAATTTGTCCCCTTCCGGCACCCAATCCCTACACATGTATGCAGACCATGGAACCGGGTCCATCATCGCAGAGTTTTCTGACGCAAATCGTGCCCCCCTTACACTCTCGACAAACTCCTCGGTTCTCGACGGCCAATGGCATGAAATCACTCTCACGGTCTCTTCTGGAGAAGTTGCACAAATCTATCTGGACGGCCAATTGGAAGACAACCAGTCCCACACCGGTGCGTCCTATGAAGCCACAACATTCCTCATCGGTGCCTCCAGCTCCCAAGGTGAAAACAATCTGCAGGGAGCCATTCAAGACTTACGCCTCTTCAACTATGCCTTAAGCCCCGAAGAAGCTCAACTTCGTCTCGATCTTACAGAGGATACAGTGAACGAAAACGCCGACCCTGGTTCACAATTCCTGCAATTGGAATCCCCCTCATCTACTATTATTTCCTCCCTGGCCCTGTCTCCTGGCCAAGGAGATACAGGAAATGCCGCGTTCACACTCACAGGCAATCAATTGGTACTCCAGGAATCCCTCGACTATGAACAAATTCACAGTCTGCCTGTTCGGATTAGAGCGACATTGGATAATGGCTATTTCACCGAAAACGTGCTCCTCATAAAAGTCAGCAATCTCTTTTCACCAATTGTGGAGACTATGGCTGTAGAAGATGGGGACATCCTGGTTGGAAACATATTGGAGACTGGGGGACTTCCCATCATTTCCGCAGGTTTCTACCTGTCCACTTCACCACGGTTCACAGAAAGCACCACTCAGTTCTACCCGGCAGAAGAACAATCCGGCACAACCTTCCGAACTACAGTGACTGGATTGACCCGAGGCCGCTCCTATTATTACCAGGCATGGGCGGAAAATATCGAAGGGACAAGCCAAGGAACCCTCAGAAAGTTTGTTGCAACAGGTTCCATTCAACTCACAGGCCCATGGGCCACAGCCCAACTCCTATCAGACGGATGGTACGATTCCAGCTTCGGAATTGTCTACCTGCTGAATAATCAGAACTGGGCTTATCATGAACTACTGGGCTGGATCTATGTTGTGGGAGAATCAGACCAGGATGTATGGATTTGGATACCAGGTTACGGCTGGCATTGGACAGGGGCTCAATATTATCCTTACCGCTATCGACACAATCTTCAGGGCTGGGTCTACCTCCTGAAAAACGCTCAAGGGGAGCCGGTTTATTACAACACGATAACTGGGCAAATCGAGTAAAGCCCTTCCCTTTTCAGAGAATTATTCTTGCCAGCCAAGGACACTCTGTGGTGTTGAAGATCTGTCATGACGCCCGCATTTGAGGATCTATTGAAAATACTGAAACCCCTGCCTGGATTAGGTTCCCGCTCGGCAGAGAAAATTGCCCTGCATCTTTTGGTGGAAAGACCGGAACGCATGCAAAGGCTCATTCATTCACTGCAAACAGCCGGTGAGCAAATTCAACGCTGCCATGCCTGCGGAAACCTGGCAGAACAGGAACTCTGCGGCATTTGCTCCGATGAATCCCGCAACCGGCAATCCATCTGCGTCGTCGAGCAAGTCCCCGATCTGGTCGCCTTCGAACGCTCCGGCACCTACCGCGGCTTATACCATGTGCTCCACGGAAAACTTTCCCCAGTAAATGGAATTGGCCCGGAAGACCTCAATTTTGACCTGCTTCAAAACCGGGCTCAAACCGACACCACCACCGAAATCATTCTCGCCCTCTCCAACGACATTGAAGGCGAAGCCACCTGCCACTACATCCAGCAAACCGTTCTGGCCAATGCCGGCGTTACCGTCTCCAGAATCGGCTTCGGTATCCCCAGCGGCAGCGGCGTCACCTACGCAGACCCCGTAACCCTACGCAGTGCCCTCGACGCAAGAACGGATTATTCCTAGTTAGGCTTCTCTGGACTCCCGCAAGATGTCTAGCAATTCATCCCGCTTCATTCTGGCGTCCAATCCTTCAACATCCAAAGGGGACACAGGTTTCTTCTCCTCAGGTATGAGCGAAAACAAACTTCCATCCCTTCTCTTAATCAGAACCTTTCCTGTCTTTTTGGCCTGATCCAGAACGCTGGCCAAATTCTGTCTCGCATTGGAATAGGTATACACATCCATACTAAACCTCCATCACTTGAATAAAGTCATTGGATTCGTCAAATATGTTTTCACATCTTGCACGATGCTCAGCCTCACGTTTCCGAATTACTGATCCAAATTCGCAAGGACAGCGTAAGGTTTGTAGCTTGCGGCGGGTCTGGGATTATGAAAAATCCTCGCAATTCTCATGAGTCAACAAGGCGTATTACTACTCAATCTTGGATCTCCGGAATCCTTATCGGTTCCAGCGATTCGTGAATACCTGGACGAGTTCCTGATGGACGAACGGGTCATCGACATTCCCAAATGGAGTCGGCGGCTTCTGGTCTCCTACATGCTCGGCCCCAAGAAACGCCCCCAGGTGAAGCTGGAAGAATATGGAAACATCTGGACCGATGAAGGTTCGCCGCTGATTGTCACCAGTAAACGGGTGCAAGATAAACTGCAGGACAAGTTCTCATTTCCCATCGACTTGGCCATGATGTATGCGAAGCCAAGCATCGCTGAGGCATTGGATCGACTGGAGAAAGCCGGGGTCACGGAGCTCTTCGTCATGCCGCTCTATCCGCAGTACGCCATGTCCAGCTACGAAACCGTGGTGGTCAAAACCATGAACCAAATCCGGGAACGTGGTAACAAATTCAAAGTGGCCCTTCTGGAGCCGTTTTATGCAGATCCCGATTACATCTCTGCCTTGGTGGACGCCTCCAAACCCCACTTGGATAAAGGGTACGACCATCTTCTATTTACCTTTCACGGCATTCCAGAGCGGCATTTACGGAAAAGTGACCCGTCTCACGAACACTGCATGGTCGTCAAAGATTGCTGTGCGACCTGTCACCCGGCCCACTCTACCTGCTACCGCCACCAATGCCTCCGAACGGCTGAAGAATTTGTCAAAGCTGCTGGCATTCCCGACGAAAAGTACAGTGTCGCCTTCCAGTCCAGACTCGGCAAAGACCCATGGCTGGAGCCCTACACCGATCAAGTGTTGGAAGCCTACGGCAAACGGGGATACGACAAACTTCTCATGATCAGCCCAGCCTTTGTCACGGATTGTCTCGAAACCCTCGAAGAAATTGGGATGGGAGGCGCCGAGGAATATAAAGCGGCTGGAGGCAAGGATTTCGAATTGATTCCCTGCCTCAATGAACATCCATCCTGGGTTTCCTTTTTAGAAGGAAGAATCCGGAAATGGTCAGATGGCCAGACGGGTTCCTGTAAAATTGCCCATTTGGCGAAAATTTAAGATCTTTTCATTCAGCAACCTTTCTCCTAGGTTCAGGCCAAAAGATAGGAGAATGTGGAAATGATGCTTGGCGAAATGATCTTTTCGGAAATCGGGGATGCCCGCAGTTGGCTATGGGCGGCAACCTTGGTCTATGCCATTGGTTTCAGCGTAGGAGGCTATTTTGCCAAGAAAGGGAAAATGATTCCCGGCATGGGATTCCTCGGGTTTGTGCTCCTGGGTTTTGCGATCCAAACACGGGGTTTGTATTACCGAGGGATGGATACGCATGCCTGCCCACTGGGAAATGGCATGGAACAAATCCAATTTATCGCCTGGTCCTTTGTCGTCACTTATTTGCTCATACGGTTTGTCTTTCAACTGCATCTTCTGGGATTGTTCACGACTGGCATGGCCACCGTGTTGAGCCTGATCGCCCTGGCTTGTCCCGCACTGGACAAGCAATACTGGGTCTCCCCTGACTACGAACGACTGTTCTCAAACCCGTGGATTGAGCTCCATGCCGCCGTGGCGGTATTCAGCTACGGTGTATTCGGGCTCCTGGCCATGGTGGCTGTGATGTATTTGGTCCAGCATGCTGCCCTCCGCAAAAAGCAAACCTCTGCATTTCTCAGAATCTTACCCTCCATACAGCAATTGGAACAATCTGCGGAAAAGCTTCTCCTGATTGGGGTGGTATTTCTGACCGTGTCTGTGGGAGTCGGAGCCAAGCACTGGCTTCAGGATTTGGGCAATGTGGCCGCAGCCAAACTCTGGGTGACGATTGCTGTATGGTTGCTCTATCTGGGCATGCTGGTCCTGCACCGGACTAGCCAATTGTACGCCAAACGCTTTGCTCAAGCTGCGGTGGCTGCCTTTGTTCTCGCATTGGCATCAATGGGATTTGTAAGTTCATCTGGCGGCAAAGCCGATTTGGGCGAAGTGCAGGGAGAGGAGGCTGCGCAACCGCATGAGTAAAGTCCTGGATGCATTGTTTGTCCAAGGAATCTCGCACCACAAAACTCCTCTCGACGTGCGGGAAAAGTTTGCCTTGGAGCAGAAAGATGTGGGGCCCTTACTCCATGACCTGCACAAATTGCCGGGAATGAGGGAGTGCATCCTGCTCAATACCTGCAACCGTATGGAAATCTATGGCCTGGCAGATTCCCCGGAAGTGGCCAAGGACGTCTCCAAATATTTCTGCGAGACAAAACACATCGACCCGTCCTTATTCCACGAACATGCCTTCATCGAATCCAACATGGATGTGCTCAAGCATGTGATCGAGGTCTCTTCAGGGCTGGACTCTCAGATGGTGGGTGAGACCGATATTTTCAAGCAGATGAAGGAAGCTTACGAGTACGCCCGCAAGGAAGGCACTACGGGCATGGTACTCAACCGCATGTTTGAACGCAGCTTCCAGGCCGCCAAAAAAGCCAGAGCTCATACGGGCATTTCCCGCGGGCAAATCAGCATCGGCAATGTCGCCGTCAACCTCGCCAGCCGGATTTTTGGGAAACTCCAGGGAAGCCGCGTCTTGCTCATTGGCAGCGGAGAGGTGGCCGAACAAACAGCCCAGGCCTTGTTCAGTCGTGGCGTAGACGACATCACCGTCACCAGCCGAACTTACGAAAATGCCCACCAGGTTGCCAAAGAGTTTGGTGGGGCGGTCCTTGATTTTGAATCGTTTCGGAAGCAATTGCTCCACTTTGACATCGTGATCTGCTCCACCTCGTCTCAGGACGCTCTTCTTGTTGCGGAAGATATTCGAGGCCCCTTACGCAAACGTCGCGGGAAACCGATGTTTCTGATCGACCTGGCTATGCCCCGGGATGTCGCTCCATCCGTGGAAGCTCTCGACAATGTCTTCGTCTACAACCTGGACGACATCTCCCGGATGGCCAATGAAAACCTGGAGCAACGCAAGAGTGAGATCTCCCGAGCCCGGAAAATTCTGGGACGGCAAGCCTGGTGGTTGTGGCTCGAATTACGTCGTCGTTCTGTATTGCCACAAAAGCCCAAAACCGGATCTTAGTTGCACATGGATGTTGCTGCCCTGAATCAACTCTCGGAGCACTTGGCAAAACAGGGAGTTCTGCGCCGTGTGGATTCCCGTGGTGAAGTCGAGGAGTTGCCAATGGAAGCTGCCCTTCGAGCTACCAACAAAAAACAACAAGCCGATGATTGGGCCGGGCAATTGATGCGAGCCCAGCAACTCTCCGACCTTGCAGCCATGCCGATTGTGGGCGTCATGGGCCAACTCAACGTGGGCAAATCGAGTGTCGTGGCTAGCTTTCTGGGGGAAAATGGAAAAGATCTGATCCCCCGCGGCATCATGAACGACAGTGGCACACACCGCTTCGTCTATTGGCTTCCAGGAAGTTGGAGCCAGGGGGAAAAGTGGGATATCCTGGAGAAGATGCTGGCCAAGGTACATGGCTCCAAAATGGAACGCATGCATGTCGACGACCCGGAAGCCGTTCGCATCCAGTATCAGGCGGGACTCAAGGACCCCGAAGTCATGCAAGTGCCGCTTCTGGCCTTTGACGAGTCGTTGAACCAAATTGGTTGTGCCTTCCTGGATTGCCCGGATGTGCAGACGCGGGATCAGGCTGGCGATGACTCGATGCCTCGTTTAACCATGGTCCGGGCGGCGGCTCGGATTTGCTCCGTCTTTCTGGTCGTCTGGGAACGCAAACAAGTCCGCGAACGACTGTTGAATGAATTCCTGAAATTATTGAGGGAACAATGTCCGGGCGTCCCGGTTCATCTTTTGCTGAACTACCTGGCAGGCGAAAAAGAACCTACCAAAACTTTACAGGACTCCATGGTGCAGGAACTGCTCGACACTTACCAACTTGGCGGGAAAAAGACACATAGTTTCTATGGAGCCTTCAACTTTGGTGACAAGGAAGCCCTGAAGCAGGAACCGGAAGTCTTCCAAACCTGGCGCAAACGAGGCTGGGAATTTCCGGGATTTTTCCGAGTCGATGCCTCTCTGGAACCTTATGACCCGCAAAAAGTGGAAAACGAACGCATGCTCCTTTCCCTGCCGCAACATCTCGATAGCGGGGAACTTCAGGCTCAGCAATTGGAAGATTCCCTCGAAAAACTTCCCGACGATCACCGCCGCTACTGCGAAGATTTGGAAGCATGGAGCATGGAGGAAAACGAACAATCCAAGGATCTTCGCAAAGACCTCTATCACTTTTGCCAACAAATCTTCACCCATGATTCCCAAACCGGGAAACTCGGCTTCAACCAGGAATTTCAGGAATCCCTGCAACAGTCCTTCCTGGCCAATGCACCGGAAGGCTTGAAATGGCCGGCATGGTTTTGCCGCCCCATCTACATGATCCGGCCCAAGCTCAGAAAACTCGGCGAAAGGTTGTTCCGCAAAAGGGTGGTCGGGGAAGAAAACCTCTTCACCTCTGTCCTGCCAGACTGGATGCAAAAAGGGCTCAAGTTCACCAGGAAACCCGCCGAGGAACCACCGCACCCCGACCAGATGTCGCTCGAAGAAATTGTCAACAAGGCCCGAGCCTGCCCCTGCTTCAATGAAGCCATTGTCGACGGTAAAGGGCAATTGTTGGAGGAAGCCTGGAAGACCATCATCAACGACTTTCAAAACTGGTTGCTGCAGGACAAGGTCGACCCGGAGGAAATTGACGCCATCACCAGACAATTCTGGGAATGTGCCGATGAATCTGAAAAGCAAAAAGCCGGACGCAAGATCTGGTTTGAGTTTTTTCTCTCCATGGCAGGCTACGTGACCCTTTCCCTATCGGCCCTGGATGGAGGTGCCACCGCCCTCATGCTCACCAGCATCTCCGAAATGCTCCCAGGCCTGGCACTGTTGGGCGGAGGACTTCTCGGAGCGGGTGGAGCGGTGCTTGTGGACTTTTTCAATGAGAAATCGAATCACCAGTTTCAAAAGTTTTTCTCGTTAGCCTGCGCTAGATTTGGTTTACCTCCACAAATCCCCAAAGACCTTGCCCCCAACCAATCCCCAACCCGTTTCCCCAAACCCGCCTCCCCTGCCCAATCCATTTTGAATCTCGGCCCAGGATATTACTGGGAATCCATCTTTGACAGAGAATCCAAAGCCCACCCTATGCAATGAGCCGCATCGAAGACAAAAAACACGAAATCCAGCTCCAGGCCAAAGCCATTCGCCATGCCTTTACCCAAGTCTTCGGAGAACGCAGTTCCAAAGTCTGGGAACTCGACCGCATTCTTTCCCAAATGGACGAACAATGCCACCAACTGGCAGAAACCGGCGGCTTCACCATCCCCACCATCGCCATTGTCGGAGCCAACAAAGTCGGCAAAAGCTGGCTGGCCCGGCTCTTTCTCGAAAAGGAAGAACTCCGCAACATGGTCCGCTCTGGAGATGATGACCACAGCGTCACCCGTCACCTTCAGGTCTTCGGCATCAAAGCTCCTCCGGCTTGCACCCATGAATCTGGAGACACTTCCGAGATTTCAGGAGTCCGCTTTATCCGCACCGCATCCCAGGATATGCTGTCGCTCGGTGAACCCTACGTGCTCATCGACTCCCCAGGCTCGACAGACATCAGCCCCGAACTCCAGAAACTGGCCCACAAAGTCCAGAACAGTGCGACCCTGAAACTTCTCGTCGTCGAGTACAGCCGCCTACGTGGAGGCGATGTACTGCGAGATATTGAAGTGGGCAGAGGGTCAACAGTTGTCCCCATTATCCTCTATCAGGGCAATGAAGGTGAAAATCGGGAAACGGAAGCCGCCGAACACCTCGACCAGTGGAGAACGGAAAATCCCGAGTCCCGCATCGTTGCCCCAATCTGGATGCCCAAGGATGGTTCCATCTACCATGAAGAAGGCGAAACTGCCAACCCAGCCGAGTACACCAGAAAGCAACTTCGCTCCCGCCTGCCGGAATTCCTCTCCGACCAAACCAACACCGTGCAGAGCATTGAAAAACAGATGGATGCCAAGCTCCAGGCATTCAAATACGAACTCAGCCTCACCCTCGAAGACTTTCGAAAACGCGTCAAAGCCCCGCACGATGCCCTTCGTGAAAAGCTCAAGGCCCTCCCAACCCAATTGATCCCCAGCATCCTCGGCGAAAACAACATCCTCCGCGTCGGCCTTCGTTCCCGTTTCCGTGCAGACTGGATGGAACGCATTCCCGGAATTTGCTTTCCCTTCAAAAGCATCAGCGGCCTCCTCGCCATGACCAGCGGAGCCTGGGACAAACTCATCTTCGCCTCCATCGGCAGTCTCCCTTCCCTCGCCATGTCCCTCTTCCAAATCGGCAAAAACTACAAAGAAGGCAAAGACATCGCCAAAACCCAGGAAAGTCGCCTTCAGGACAACCTCGAAGGCAAAATCCGGGAAAACCTGCACCAGCAAGTTTCCGAGTTTACCGCCGCCGTCCGAGCCAGCTTGCCCCGCAAGGAAGGCACCAACATTGAAGACAAATCACCCGGAATTGCCCTCAATGGACTCTCTCGGCTTGAGGAAATTGCCGAAGAAATCCTCTCCTCCGTCATCCACAAAAAACGAGCCAATGGTGTACAACTCCTGGCTCTGGTCAGTGCTCTGAGCTTCTGGGCCTTTGCCATTGGCCCTCTCTACTCCGTCTACAATTCCTACATCAAAGCCTGGTGGTTCACCTTCATCACTCAATCCGCGGACTGGGAACGCTTCCCCACTCCAGAGTTTACCCTCGTCTCCACCACCTTCTTCCTGAGCATCCTGCCTGTCTTCATTCTCGCCATGTTCGGCATGAGCCTCGCCACAAAAGGAGCCCGTATTCAAAAGACCGCCAACCAGGTCCGTGAAAAATTTGATGCCCGAGTCCGCGAACTCTTCCACTCCGGCGAACTCTCCATCCGCATCGAGGACGAACGCATCCAAGCCGCCAGAGTCCTCCTCGAACTCGAAGAAAATCATTAGGCCAGGACACCGAAGGTCCCCCCACCAATCAGCCCGATCAAAACCGCGGACTTACCTACCTCTCAATAAGTTCGCGGTTTTATCCTTTTCCGCAAACAAATCAGAGGAACAATAACTACGCTGCAAACACACAAACCGCGGACTTATCTTGACTTTAATAAGTCCGCGGTTTTACTCATCCCTGAAAACAACGGATATGTTCTATGGTCGAGATGCAGAATTGGAACGGCTGACTTCCTTCGTAGAGTCCTCGGAATCGGGCTTTATGGCGGTACGAGGGCGAAGAAGAATTGGCAAATCCTGGCTTCTTTCCGAGTTCACAAAGAGGGTAAATGCCTTCTCTTTTCAAGGAGATGACGACAGCACCAACCAGCAATTGATGCGAAAATTTGCGGAACACTGGAAGGAATTTTCCGGAGATGACACCCTCTCCATCATTCGATTGAATGACCTGAGTTGGATACGCATTTTCCACACACTCACGAATTGGTTCCTAGCCAACCCGGATCAGCAGCACGTGTTAATACTGGATGAAATCCAATGGATCGCGAAACGCAAATCGGGCTTTCTGAGTCAACTCAAGGAAGCGTGGGTCAAATGGGAACCCATGGGAAACGTTAAAATCATCGTTTGTGGCTCATCCCAACGATTCTTTGTCAGCAAAACCTCCTCCGAAACCTCCATCCTGCACCGCATGCGTACGGTGGCAGACCTCCGGATACTGCCCTTCAACCTGTCGGAAATCCAGAAACATTACTTCCCCCACTGGACCAAGGAACAAATTTGCCTCGTCTTCATGATGACGGGCGGAGTCCCCTACTACCTCGAACGCATTCCCAGAGACGACAACTTCATCCGGGCGATCAACAAAGCCTTCTTCACCCACGACACCATCTTTCTGGATGAGTTCCGGGAAGTCATCAACCTGGAGTTCACCAAAGCTTCCGCCAAAACTGCGGAAAAAATATTGGGAACCTTGGGCCAGGATGGCTCCACCCTGGAGAACATTCGCAAGAAGAGTTCGATCAAAAGCGAATCAACGGTACGAACCATGGTCGATCAGTTACTGGAATTTGATATCGTGGTAGAAAAATCCAAGGCTGGAGAGCACAAAGCCAACCGCCGGGGCAGCAAGTTCTACATGAAAGACCCGTTTCTGAACTTTTATTTTCAGGTTCTTCAGAAAATGGCCCCGCAAATTCGCTCCAACAAAAGAACCAACCTCTTTCAAAAATGCATCGGCTCCAAGACCGGATACTACATTGAAAATTTTACCGGCAAAGGCTTTGAATTGCTGACAGAATGGATTCTCCGCCAGGAACTCAGCCCCTTCGGCACCGAGAACATCCTCTGGAAACTGGACATTTTGGACGCAGAATACGAAGTCCGGCATTACTGGGAAGAAGGCCAAACCCAGGTAGACCTGATCATCGAATGCAAAACCGACAGGGAAAGCCGCCTGCTCGAATTAAAATGGGTCAACTCCAGAACCGACCTCAACTCGGGATACATCGAACAAGTACGGGAGAAAAACTACTCCCCTCCCAAAGGATGGACCATCAGCTACCACCTACTGCTATCCGCCGGAACCTCCGCCCCATTGCAAAAACAAGCCAAAGCCGCCCGTGTCCAAATTCTGGAGATGGAAGATCTGCTTTGAGAAAGCCACAGTATGGATTCAGCTTTGGAAACGCTATAAGATTGAACTCCTGACCGTTTCCCATGTGGACCTGGCGTTGGAACAAATGAGCCAGTTTCCAATTGGATACGACGATGCATTGATCCTGGCTTCGACCAGAATGGCCAAAGGCAACCAAGTGCTATCGGAAGATCTATAGAGACGAGTAGGACGATGGAGGAATTTCCGTCATCAACTCTTTTGCTTGAATCCAAAGTTGCAAAGGAGAAATTGTGTGGCTCAATGAAGAGTTCCCATGAATCTCCAACAAACCCTCCAGAAACATTTCGGGCTGAAAGAATTTCGGCCACCGCAGGATGCCATCATCGAAGGTATACTGGAGGGACAGGATACCCTTGTGATCATGCCTACGGGGAAAGGGAAATCGCTTTGCTACCAATTGCCATCGCTGTTGTTGCCAGGAGTCACGGTGGTCATTTCTCCGCTCATTGCCTTGATGAAGGACCAGGTAGACGGTCTCCTTGCCCGCAACATCCCTGCCGCCTACATCAACAGTTCCCTGCCCTCTCAGGAGCAGTATGCCGTGATGGACCAGCTCCGGGACGGTGAAATCAAGATCGTTTACATCGCTCCGGAAAGGTTTCGAAACCAAGGGTTTCTGAGAGCTCTGGAAGGCATCAATGTTTCCCTGATGGCAATCGATGAAGCTCACTGCCTTTCCCAATGGGGGCATGATTTTCGGCCCGATTACCTGCGCCTGGGAAAAGCCATTGAGATCCTCGGGCACCCCACAGTTGCCGCCCTCACCGCCACGGCAACTCCTGATGTTCGCCAGGACATTCTGGACAGTTTACAACTCAAGGACCCCGCCCTGCACATTTCCGGATTTGCCCGCCCCAACTTGGCCTTCAACGTCCGCTCCGTCAGCAATATGGAAGCCAAGTTCACGCACATCGAAGAACTGATCGCCAAACATGAGAACGGCATCATCTATTGTGCGACCCGGAAAAGTGCTGAACGGGTTTCTGACCGCTTACACAAAGCCGAAATCGAGCACATTCTCTACCATGGTGGACTCTCCCCGGATGAACGCGACACCATGCAAAACCGCTTCATTCAAAAGGAAGTCAACATCGCCGTCGCCACCAATGCCTTCGGTATGGGAATTGACCGGCCCGACATCCGCTTTGTCGCCCACTACGAAATCCCCGGAAGCATCGAAGCCTACTACCAGGAAGCTGGCCGAGCTGGCCGTGATGGGGACCCCAGCACCTGCGAACTCTACTTCAACTACGCGGACAAACGGATACAGGAACGCTTTGTCGAAGGCAGCAATCCCCCCATGGATGTCATTCACTCCGTCTATCAACTGCTCCGAGACTACGCCGACAACAACTACGAAGTCCGCATGTCCACCGATGACATGAAGGAACGCCTCGGCCCCGGCACCAATCCCATGGCCGTGCAAACAGCCCTCAGCATCCTGATGCGAAACCAGGCCATTGACCGATTTGACATCCCCGGCGAAAGACTCCGTGGCACAAGACTCCTCCAACCCGATCTCACTGCCCACCAGCTCAACATCGACACCGAAGCCCTGGCCCAAAAGTCCCAGCGGGACCACGCCAAGCTGAATTCCATCGTCAAATTCGCCTACAGCCGGGGTTGCCGCCAACGCTGGGTCCTCGACTACTTTGGAGATCCCGAAGCCAAGGACTGCGGCGAGTGCAACGGCTGTGTCAACAATCCCATCGGCGACTACCGTGAACCCGCCGATGATCATGAACGCGACCTCGTCCGCAAAGCACTGAGCGGAGTTGCCCGAATGTCCCGCAAAATGTACGATGGACAATACTCCCCCCGATTCGGCAAACGCCGGGTCATCCAAATGCTTCTGGGCGATGCCAATGCCAGCAACGATTGGTTTGACGCAACTGAACTCTCCACCTTCGGCATCCTGAAACCCGAAGGCAAAACCTATGTCAACGCCCTCTTCAATGCCATGGAAGAAGCCGACCTCATCAACATCGATGAATCCGGCGACTATCCTTTGCTCGGGATGACATCCGCAGGCGTAGACGTCATGCGGGGCCACACCACATTCCGCATTTCCTGGCCACAAAAGAATGCCACCAAAAAGAAGACCGCCAAATCCAAAGAAACCTCCGTCCTGGAACCCTCCGCCGCCACGCTCAACATCGACGCCAGCCTTCTAGACCAGCTAAAACAAAAACGAGCCCAGGTTGCCGCCATGATGGGGAACATTCCACCCTTCAAAGTCTTCCCCAACAAAGTCCTTCAGGACCTCGCCATTCACCGCCCCCAAACCCCCGAAGAAGCCATGGAAATCCACGGCATCGGCGAAGTCTCCGCCCGAAAGTATTTCCCCCATTTCAAAGAGATCCTGATGAAGTAGGGGCCAATGGGTCCCATCCTCCAATTTAATAAAACAGATTCCGGTCCAAGCTGCGATACTGGATGGCTTCGAGGAGGTGTATGGAGGAAATGTCTGGGCTCCCAGCAAGATCGGCGATGGTTCGGGCCACTTTGAGGATGCGGTCGTAGGCTCTGGCGGAGAGAGAAAGATCCTCCATCGCCCGTTGGAGCATGTCGCCCTCTTCTTTGCCGATTTTGCAGAATTCCTGAATCTGGCGGTGTTGCATCCGGGCGTTGCAGGTGGTGGGAGTTCCAGAAAAACGTTGGGTTTGGAGATTTCGTGAAGCGGTGACTCTTTCCTGCATGGTAGAAGAGGATTCTCCGGGTTGGCTGGAGCGAAGTTCATCAATGGAAAGCGAAGGCACTTCGATGTGAAGGTCGATACGATCCAGGAGCGGACCACTGATCTTGGAGCGATAGCGCTGGATCTGTGGAACGCTGCACCGGCATTCATGTTTTGGGTCTCCCAGATAACCACAGGGACAGGGATTCATAGCGGCCACCAACATGAAAGAGCAAGGCAAAGTCAGTTTACCTGCACTACGGGAAATCGTCACCTCCCCATCTTCCATTGGTTGACGGAGAACTTCCAGGGCAGAGCGTTTGAACTCTGGCAACTCATCCATGAAAAGGACTCCATTGTGAGCCAGAGAGATCTCTCCAGGACCTGGGATGGAGCCCCCACCAAGCAGACCAACATCACTGATCGTGTGGTGCGGAGATCGGAAAGGTCTTTCATAAGATAAACCATCTCCTTTCATGGTCATCCCGGCAGAGGAATGAATGCTCAGAATTTCAAGGAATTCCTCCCTTTCCGGATGCGGCATGACGGTAGGGACCCGCTTGGCCACCATCGATTTCCCTGCTCCTGGCGGCCCAATCATCAGGATATTGTGAGAACCAGCCACCGCCACTTCCAAAGCACGACGCAAAGGCTCCTGACCTTTAACATCGGTAAAATCAATTCCAGAGTAGGCTTCCACACTCATTGCTTCTGGAACAGTAGGCTGCATGACTGGCAACTCATAATCTTCTTCCGTAAAAAAACGAAAGGCTTCATCCAGATTCTTGACCGAAAACACCTCCAGGTCTCCTCCAACCAAGGTCGCTTCCCTCGCTGTCAGTTCTGGCAAAATGACCCCCTTTTTACCCACCTCCAAAGCCAATCTGGCCAGCATTAAGCCACCTTTCACTCCCCTCACCTCCGATGACAAGGCCAACTCCCCAGCCACCAGATAGTCTTCCGGGTCTCTGGGCAAATCGGCTCTGCCAGTCATAGCCAGAGCCGCCCCCAAGGCAATCGGCAGATCAAAACTCGGCCCTTCCTTCCGCAAATTCCCAGGGGCCAGGTTGATCGTTGTCCGGGTGTACGGCATCTGTAGACCGGAATTGGTCAATGCAGAAAACACTCGATCCCGCGACTCTTTCACCGCAGCATCCGGCAATCCCACCATCACAAAACCCACCTCACCCACTTCTCCAGTGTTGACCTCCACCTCCACAGGCAATGCCTTCACACCCAGCAATGTACCTGAAAATAAACGTGCAAACATAGTAATTAAAAAATAATAGTTCTAAACCTTCTTCAATCCTCACATCATTGAAAAGAAAATTCACAATTTTGAGCCACAATTAGATGAAAATTGGTCTAACAGGCGGCATAGGCTGTGGGAAAACCGAAGCCTTGCGAATCGTTGAAAAGTTGGGGTGGCATACCCTCTCGACGGATGCCATCGCTCATGAACTACTGGACAACGATCCCGAAGTGAGGACTGCTGTGGAAAATGCCTTTGGAACACTCGATAAAAAACAAATTGCGGCACAAGTTTTCTCCGATCCTGAAAAAAAACAAACTCTCGAAAACCTGCTCCATCCCAGAATCCGGGATCATTGGCGAAGCAAGTTACAGGCAAACTCTGACCAAAACTGGGTGGTGGAAATCCCCCTTTTGATAGAAAAAAGGCTTGAAACTCACTTCGATTTGGTAGTTTGTGTGGCTTGTTCTCCTGAGACACAGCTCAAACGACTAGGCCAAAGGGGAATCCACAAGGAAGATGCCTTGGCACGTATTGCCAACCAAGCTCCCCTTTCTTTGAAAATTGAAAAATCGGACAAAGTCCTATCCAACAATGGTTCAATAAGCTTTTTGGAAGAACAAATTTGTGAACTGATTCGTAAGATCAGCTAAGCATAACACCTACTTCACTCCCAGCTCCCACACTTTCCCTCTTATCTGCTCCCGATTCTGTACAGCCCGTACAAATCACCAATTCCCTCAATCCATGAGAAATCCAGAAGAAGACATACCTGATTCCAAGTCTGAAAATGATTCAGATGATTCTGCGGTCACTTCGCAAGCCGTCATGAACTTTGATCCAAGCGATGTTCCCGAAACGCCCATGCCGGAGGCGAAGGAACCCAACGCATCTGCGCCAAAGGAAGAAAACGAGGAAGGCGAAGCACCCAAGAAACCGAATCGCAGAAGAAGAAAAAAGTCAGGGAATACCAATTCCCCACACGGCAATCAGCCCAACCCCAAAAACAAACGGCGGAAACCAAGCCGTGGGGAAAAGAAGCGTACGAAGTCTCAGGCCTTCTTTGCCCGCTACCAAAACCAGGACAGCGACCCCACCTATTCCGCCGCACTGGAGTGGGAAGCCATTGGCAGTATTGAGCTGTTGGAGAATCTCTGCGATGAAGTTGTGGAAGATGGGAAGCCTCCCATCAATCTGGACCATCTCTATAAACTGGAGCTGGAGGAACTGATCGAAGAAGCCAATAAGCTCGAATTAGAGATCCAGGCTTCCCAATCTCGTATCCAGATTATCAAAAATCTTCTGGACCACCACTTTGCCAACAAATCCCGCTTGTTTGCCACAGGCATTTTCGAACCACTCGAAGATGGCAATGGCTTGCTGGTCTATGAAAAAGACAGCTATCGCCAACGCTCCCTCAACATCCTGGTTCCCAAGGCATTGATTGAGCACTACGGCCTCCAGCACGGCCACGAAGTCTTCTGCCAATTCCATGGAGCCCTCACGGAGGATACCACTCCAGTCGCCATGAAAGTGATCAAAATCATGGACATGGAGCCAGAGGAAATCAAAACCTTGGCAGACTTTACGGACCTCGTCCCCTACTACCCCACCAGCCGAATCCTGCTGGAGACCAAGCCGGATGTGGAATGGGACAATCTCTCGATGCGCATTGTCGACCTGATCACTCCGATTGGATTTGGACAACGGGGACTGATTGTGGCCCCTCCCCGCACTGGTAAAACCGTGCTGATGCAAGGTATGGCCAGAGCCATTCAGATCAACTACCCGGAAGCTCACCTGATTATCCTCCTAGTGGATGAACGCCCTGAAGAAGTTACAGATTTTCGCCGCCAGGTCACCGGAGAAGTCATCGCCTCTACCTTTGACGAATCAGCCGAAAGCCATGTCCACGCAGCGGAAATGGTCAT
>Ga0181580_10001847_pt1 | contig 17017 bp, 20 predicted proteins | sample 071ome_23_FD_132413 | JGI IMG/M metagenome (GOLD analysis project Ga0181580, IMG submission 132413) | Coastal salt marsh microbial communities from the Groves Creek Marsh, Skidaway Island, Georgia - 071403BT metaG (megahit assembly) | ecosystem: Environmental > Aquatic > Marine > Intertidal... | reverse complement strand
ATGCTTGCAATAACATGATGAATTGAATTGTACATTTGGCTATGACCATGATATGTTCCAGCTTTTTTCTCCATCAAATTCTTTACATTTAAATGAACTGTAAAAACACCCTTTAAGTCAATTAAGCCTCTTGTTACATCTTGCTCAATCATATCTATTGATTTTACATCTATTTTCTCTATAACAGAGGTCTGAAACGACCAATAATTAAATAAATATTCAGGTTCTTCAGTTATATATAACTGTTCGTCAATCAGCGAAATGATCGCATTGTTGTTTGTTGTTATGTCCAAATCTACTCTTTGCCTTAAGTAATTATTGTTTCTTACCATTTCAAAAGCCTCAGATAAGGCGAGATTGTTTTTGCGCAAGGTTTCTACAAGAATATTCATGTCTCCAACATACTCTCTTATAGAGTTCGACAATTCCCAGAAGCCATCCTGAACAGCTTCAGATATTTCTATAAACAATTGTGCATCTGCCTCATCATTTAAATCTTCAGGGTCGTAAGAGTTTTGTATATCTTCAACCCTAGTTTCTATAAAAGAATCTTCAGTTACTACAAATGTAACTGGAAATGTGATTGATATTGTTTTATCCAATGAAGACTTTGAGCCTTTAGACTTTCTTAGTCCAATAGCCAAAAGTCCTGCCAAAACAGATAAACTTGAAATATTACTACGCATCAAAACCTTCTTAATTCTGAGTTGTTTGGTTTAATCAATCTTATATATAATGGCATATTGTCTTTAATTTTTATATTTAAATTGCTTAAATTTTTATGTGATTCTAAACTCACACCTTCAACAGAAAAAGCAAAATCTTTTAAAAAATGATATACAAATAGTTGGTTTCTATTTTCTATAATTTCATAAACTCTAGGCAATTCAGATCCTTCATCAAATGAAAAGTCATAATCAACAACTATATGACCAATAAGGACTTTTTCCGTATTGTACAAAGCACTTAAATCTATGTCTTTAGGGTTAATTAAATTTACATCATATTTTGAAAGTCTATGTCTGATACCAATTTCTTTATAATCACCTTCTCCAGTAGAATAATAGGCTCGATCTGAAAAAATACCTTCTAGGTCTAGCCATTCTTCTCGGAGAGACCTTCCTCCTTCAAAGATTAAATTATCTCTCCAGTAGGCTTTAGTTTCTCTAAAGAAGTTGAATTTCCCATTAGAATAAACATCAAAATAGTAGTCTTTTGCGAATCTTTTATAGAAAATATCATCAAAAAATACTTCTTTTTCTCTTGAGTCTAAATTTATATTCGCAAAGAAATTCACTCCAACAGTGCCAATGCCTCCTCTGGATTCTCTATAATCCTTTTTAAATCTAAGCCAGCCTTCTTCTCCAGAATAAACCTTTCTCCACAATCTAGAAAACTTTATAAACTCAGGAAGCCAAAAATCAAACAAGTGCTTTACTTTATTCAAATTAGCCAAAAGATGATGTCTGGATAGATCTTGGCCGTTCCAATGTTTAGAAATAAACAAAGGAAAAGTGCAAGAAGATTTTGCCCAATACTTCTGACTGCTCCTTGATCCCATCTGTTTTATTGATGGAAGAAAAGCTAAACCCAATAATAATGCGATATTTCTTTCGAGATTTTTCATTTTCACTCTCTTTGTTCGTTCAACCAATTTCCTCGCCTTGCTCGTCATTGGTATTTTTTTAAAACCTTCTAAGTTGAGATTTTGCTTTCACATTTACAGGTAATTCACTTGGAGTTGTCTCTATTATTTTCATTTGCTGTGGACCACCACCCCAATGATAAAGTTCTGTGTATACATTATAATCTCTATAGCATCGGTCATGATAAGTATAGAATGCAAATTTCAACATATTTTTGATGATTGTTTTAAAATCGTTAATATCAAAACGCAATAATATTGGATTCTTTACAACATCGTAGGTAAAATCAACAGTAAAACTATTTATCCCTTCACTAAAGCTATCAAATTCTACAACTTCAACTTTAGATGGAAAAGCGTACTTAACTGTTTGTAGGGTATAGATTAAAATATCATAAGCACCAAAAAAGTCACCAGTACCATCATTATGTAAATAAATATCTAATTCTTCTGCCAAATTATCAAACACCATACGCTTAACTTCATCACGATCATCGTCTTCATCGAAATCCCAATCCATTATTTCACGATAACATGCAGTGGCTCTCTCTATCCAATATGGAAGTTCAACCATTTCTTCGTCATCTAAAGTTTCTTGGAGTTGATCAGCAAAATGATTGTAATATGTAACTTTCACTCTAATTGTTATTTCGCCGTTTTTTATGCCAATACGATTCAAATAATCTTCGAATGAAGCAGAACCAGTAGGTTTTGTTTTTTTTGATAGGCCTAGAGCAGCTGCGCCTAAGATTGTGAGTATCATATTCTTATTCATAACTAAAATCTCCTTAATTGAGATTTTGCAGCATACACAGGCAAAGAACTTGGCTCAGAAGATAATATTTGCCAATTTTCAATGCTTCCAAATTCGGCGAAATCTGAATAAGTTACGGCAATATAATCATTGTAAGAATTCATCGAAAAATGAACAATCTCATATAAAATGTAATAAAAATCTTGCCTGTTTTTATCTAAAGCAGATGGGGTTGTTTTTACATTAAAAACAAATTCACAAGTAAAGTTTTGAGTATTTGAAAAAGAATCCCACAAGCTGTAATAGGTTTCATTTGGCAGTATTTCCTCTGCATTGTTCGCCATGTATCTTCTAAGCCTGTCTACTATAGAATGCTTTGTTTCAATGACTGGCCAATAATCAGACTCTATAAATTCATTCCAGCTTATATAAACATCATCATGACCCATTCTAAGTCCCAAAAGATACTCTTTTATTCCATCCTCTGGTCCATCATTAATTATTTTTGACGCTTTCTCTCTGTATTCTTCAAAAATATCATTACAAAATTCGTCAAAGTCATATTCTTCTATTATTTTTGTATCTGATACAATTTCTATGCTTTCAGGGAAGCAGATATCCGAAGGGTCTGAAGAAATATTGTTTAAAGAAAACAATGTTCCAAGGTAAGGATCAAGATCATCTAATTCATCGCCACATAAATCATACATTCCGCTTCTGACAATTTCATACACATCGTCTTCTTCATCAAAATCAACATCATTATCAATACATGCTGACCACATTTCTTGAAGCGCATCACTGGCTTGACTTAGCCAGTCTGGTAAATCAAGAAACAATTTTGGATTGTCTCTGTTGTACTCTGAATAAGGTGGTGAATAAAGTATGTTTGCTCTAATTTTTATCTTTCCATCTTGCAAACCCATTCTTCTCAACATAACATCAAAGTTAGAAGCTGATCCAGAAGACTTTGATTTCTTCGATGTCGCCAACAAAGCAGCACCCAAAATAGTTAATAATGCATTTTTCATTACTCGCCCCCTGCGGTTGCTCGTACCAATTCACTTCGTTCGGTTGGTCTCATCATTTAAAATACCTCTAAAAATGATCTTTGATATCTCTCTAATTCAACTACTGGAAGATCAGAATCAAATGGGTTAAGCATATACACCTTTCCAGAACCCATAGCGAAATGATAACCAGTTTCTTCAACCAACAGGCAAGTGTCTTCATCAATACCAATGCCTCTTAATCCCTCTGAACCAATCGCTTTTTCGAGACGAGCCATTCTGTTTCGACTTGTGAAATGCTGATCAATAATATACATCTTGATTAAGCCAAGACCTTCAGACACAATGGGTTCAGTATCTCCCCCTACAATCATTTTCTCACTCATGATTGCAGCTCCAGCAGATGTTCCTGCAATGTGAACACCTCTGTTAAACATAGCAAGAATACGGTCTTTATATGGTTTTATTTGGTTCATCAACCTTTGCTGATCACCACCAGTAAAGAAAATTCCAGTAATGTCGTTTCGAGATAAACCTTTCTGTATTTCTTCAGAAGAAGATGCAATTAAAGTCTTGCCCCCCATTCTTCTAAACACATCTGCTTGTCTTTTTCCTGCGTCTGGAGACTGAGAACCGGAAGTAATAATGAGAATCGTGCCTTCTCCTTTGTTCTTACAGTCATCAAAGAATGCCTTCATAATCTCAATATTGCCAACATGATTACTCCCTCTGCCTCCAATCAAGAACAATGTTCCTTTAGAACCTTTTTTACCAAGACCTAAAACTGCAGCACCCAAAATAGCCATGATTGCGCTTTTGTTCATAGTGCAAAACCTCTTTTTCTTGCTTCTTTTGTGTAATTACTGGGCTTTGTTGGTAAATACTTATCTGTCTTAAATGGTCTAAATATCTTATCTTTTTCTTTTTTTGTTAACTCTCGGCCTTGCTTTTGTGCTTTTGCTTCAATCTTCTTATACTCGTTTCTACGAGCTGTAAGTTCCTTGATTCTTTCTTTCTTTTGTTTCTTGTTTAATCCGGCAACATATCGAACAGGAAAAGACCTGCCTTTAAAATCTTCGAGGTATCGACTCTTTTTTGTCGGATTCCAAACGGCTTCTTCAAGGATTTTTTCTTGTGCTTTCTTTCCTAACTTTTGAAACAGTTCCCAGTCACCAAGCCATACTGTTTTTCCACCTACCAGAAAAGAATACACTCTGGAATAGCCCCAAGCAAACTGAGATGCACCGGGTCTATGACCGTCTCTCCAAGCTGCTAAACCTTTGTCAAACACTTTGATCAGTATCTTTGGGTTTATACGAGCACCATAGTATTTAGACGCTTTCTTTGCGATTTCTCGCATGTTGCTTTCGTATTGTTGTTTCGATTCTTTTTTACCTTTCTTCTTTTTGTTCAAAGAGCCTTTTGCGATTTGAAATACAGGTATGCCTTTCATAGTAATGTCTCCAAAGATTATTACTATAATAGCCTAGGAGTTGAATGGTATATAGATTAAAATCTCCGAATGCTTTCAGAAGAACCCCAAAAATTAGAAGTCCTTAAATACATAGGGATATGAACATTGTCAATGAGATAAGGAGGTTTATCGTACTGGTTGAAGCGTTCTTCACTCTGGAATACTATGCTATAAACATAATCCAATACAGATGCAATTTGCTTCTTTAGATAATCTTCAAAATCTGAAGACCTTACCCTTGCGTCTCTATATCTCCAGTCAAGCTCCCATATTTTGAAAATCATATTAAGATCAACTGTTATTTTGTACTTGATTACATTGTCTGTTGATTCGATTAATTCCAATTCTACCCAGCTGAATCTTCGAGCAAGTTCTTGCAATGTGTATTCACTGCTAATATCGTATCTCATTTCGTAATACAGATCACCTTGAATTCCATCTGGATCAAAAAGATAACTTACAATGCTTTCCAAAGCTTCTTCTTCTGGTTCATTTTCGATAATAAAACCATCTACTTCTTCTTCCTCTTCATAAACCCAACTTATATATGCATCCATTCTAGACATGCCATGCAAAAGCACTTGAAGATCTCTCAACCGGTTTTCATCATGAATACCACTTACATCAATTGTTACATCCATTGAAATACTGTTTTCATTCGATGCGCCCACTTTATTCTTTAGTAGACCAAGACCAATCAAACCTGCCAAAACCGATAAACTGCTTTTGTTCACGACTAAAACTTCCTCAATTCAGACTGCTTCTCTTTTGCAACATTAAACATCATTCTAATGTTCTTGGGAATGTCTAAATTATCATCTATTTCAATGGAAGTTGTCTTGTAAGACCAATTCAAATGGGTTTCTCTTGTAAAAAAGCCCTCTCTTTCTGGTGCAAATAATAGATCCAGATATCCATTTATCACCTCCCTTGCCTTTATAAAAAGTAATGGGGTGTGCTCTACAGATTTAGGAACTTGAAAGTTGAAATCAATATAAGCACTTCCAATAATTACTCCATCATCTCCATAATCACCTTCTGATTGTACCCATTCAGGAGGGAAGATGGGGCGGTCTTGATCGTCATAGTCAAATTCTTCAATATGGTGTTGAGGCTGAATTAAAGTAATCCCGCATCCAGTAATAGATCCAAAAAAACTGTTTTTATCAAACGCAACTCCCTCAATAATGTTTGGAGACACAGATAAAGCGTCTGAAAAATCACTGGATAGCCCTTTCCAAACTGCCAAAGGAGTCCCATCGCCAATATTCCCAGACCAACCTATATATTCTGAAAAGGAAGCAAGTGGGCGTAGTGATTTTAATTTTCCAAAAAGTTCTTGAAACAACCACTCTAATTCATCTGGATTTAAATTATCAAGACCGGCTTCACAGTAAAGATCAAGTTTATGACACATTTTTGCTATATCTGATGTAAATTTATTAAAACCGTCAACTCCTCGATATCTTTTTCTCCATGCATCACTTGCTTTTTGGTGTTCTGGTATAGTCCAATCGAACAGCCCATCTGCAAAACCTAAAATATTGTCCGAACTGGGAGATGTAGCTGAAAAATCCTCATTTGAGATAATCAAATCAAAATTAATCCTCATCTTAATAAACTTATTTGATTTTCGAGAGTTTGAGCCAAACTTTTGTTTTGCCAAACCCAAACCAACAAGTCCTAACAAGACTGATGCGCTGTTTTTATTCATGATTACACCCTTTTAATCTTCATCAATACACTGTAATATAATAAAACAGATTGAAACAAAAGATAAGGCAAATGGCCAATAATCTACAAAATACATATTAAAACCTCCGAAGTTCTGAACCTTGACCAAATATCAAGGCTCTGCTATCACTAGATAACCTGTTCATTGGATCAATGATGTATTTAAATCCTACATCTACATCTATTTCAGCATCAATCCCATCGGAGAAACCTATTCTATTGATTTGGGTTAGAAAGAAAATCATAGCTTCCACTATACCCTGTGGATTTTGATTTAACAAAAATCTACATTTAAGTTTAAATGGGGTATGTTTGCTTATAAATGCATCAGAATCACCATCAAGATCATCTACATGATCTTGGGTTAAAGTATATTCATTGTTTACTTCAAGCTTGTATGAGTGAAATGAAATAAAAACAGTAGATAAATCCTCTAGTGCTTGAAATAAAGATTCGTCTTCATATCCTCCAAAAAAAGTAAAATCTTCAACATCATTTAGATATTCAAATCTGTCCTCAAAATCCCATCGCCAATAATCAATCAAATGTTCCATTGCATAGAAATCTCCATGCATAAATATTTCAAAGGTGTCGTTCGCTTCTAGCGATGGAACTGGATACATTGATGATAGCCTATCAAATCCTCTATACCTCCAGTGTGTCGAGGCATAATAAAATGAGCTTAAAATGCTATTTAACTGCCCCCAAAACTCCGACCCATCTATAAAACTTTCTTCTGTCATTTCAGACCATTGAAAAGTTGAGGCTTGAATCGTTGCATTACCCACAAAATAAAAATCAATATCTACATATTTATCTAATTTTGACGGGTTTATTGCTGATGAGCCAGTGGATTTGCCTTTTATCAAAGACAATCCGGCTATACCTGCTAACAGTGATAGTATATTCTTATTTGACATTAGAATCTCCGAAGCTCTGAGCGCTTATTGAGTGAATTTAAAATAACTTTGCCTGCTCGGATTCTAGGGGGGAAATTATCTTCAATGCTTATGTCTTGAATACTCTTTATGAATTCAACTCCCCCAGTATATGAATAAACTATATTATATTCTTCATTTATAAAATCAAGTATATACTTATATATTTGTGCATAGATTTGTGGGCTTGGTGATTTTATATTCTTGAAAACCAAAGTTACAGAAATATCATAGTCTTCTTTTACTCCATGTTCGACCCTGTTTTCAGGTTCTTCTGACCTTTTGTATTGGTAGTCTTTAATTTCTACATCAAATTTTTCGTTATAGAAGAATTTTTTAAAAAAAACTATGAAAGGAACTTCTTCATCATAATACTGTTCGTCTACATACCAAGAGAAATAATCTTCTAAATAATCTCTCCAAGCCCAGCGTAAGTTCTCCACATCTTGAACAAATTTATCCAAATATTCAGAAGCGCTTTCGTCTGCAGGGTCGAAAGGAAGAGTGTTTTCACTAATGGGGTACTTATTGTTCCAAGCAGAAGCTAGGTCAAAACACTCATTCATTAATAATTCATTTCTCTCTACGACAAAATAACCATCTATATCTGTTCCAGAAATATTCTCTATTTTGTAATTTAAATGCACTGTGGCTGTATAATTCGATTCATTACTATTGCCAGACTTTGATTTAACAAATGACAAACCGAACAATCCTGCAAAAACAGATAAGGTGCTTCTATTCACTTTACAGCCCTTCCATAATCGAGCCTAAGAATTCTTCTAAGTCCGGAACAAGTTTCATGAATTCCAACTCTTTATGTGTTGTCCAGTGATGATCTTCATGTTCAAAGCCATGAGAGGCTTGGGATAAGTCTACCTCACCCTTGTGTGCATCTTTAACCAAATAAAAAGCAAGTTTTCCATTGTCTTTTACTGTTATTAATTCCAAATCCTTTGGTGAAATGTCAAGATTTGTTTCTTCTTTTACTTCACGAACAATCGCTTGCTCAAATGTTTCACCTTTATCAACACCACCACCGGGTAATGCCCAGTGGCAAGGTTTCCAAGGATCAGTAGTCGATCTTTTTAAAAGCAATACCTTATCGCCATCCAAAATAACAGCAACCGAATATTTTTGATACTTGCCTTGAAAAGCCCTAAGACCTCCAATACCAGCAACAAATAAAGGTACATATCTAAACAAATTAAACTTCATCACTCCGTTCCTCATTGCTTCACTGCGTTCCGCACCAATTTCGTCATTACATTCCTCATTGATTTTTCTTCGTTCTTTAAAACTCATTGGATAAATAAAGTAGGGTTAAAGCTATCTTCAGTGTTTGGGATAAAGAAAGAATCCTGCAACCCCATTTCTCTTATTGTCTTTGATCTTGACCAATCAATAATATATTTAGATGGATCCCATATTTCAACTTCTTGTTCTGTAACATGTAAAGTCATTACACTTGAAGGATCGATTATTAAATTTGGAATCCAGTTTATTTTAATATGATTAATTACATCGTTGTATCGTCTTTTGGTTTCCTCTGGAAATCTTCTTGTCCACCAGTATTCTGGGTCCCAAGCATAAGCTGGAGGTACATTGTCTTCTTCGTAATCAAATCGAATTTCATACATTTCACTTAACTTATGCTTTATGTTTCCACCGAAACCATCAAGCACTTCTTGTAAAAACCATCTATTTTCAGGCAAGTCTGGAATTAAATTCCAAGACTTTGCATCCCAACCCCTCATTGAAAGTCTATCTATCTCAGAACCGCCAACAAGAACACCGATCTCATCTTCTGAAATTCCTTTATACAAATCCCATGTAGCACCAGAAAAGAAAGGGTCGTATGCACCATCAAAACTTCTAAGGAAAACCTTATAGACTTCTAATCCTTGATCAAAATTAAACTCTTCTTTTGAATAGTTTCTTTTTCTTAAGTGTTCATATTCAGCCAATTGACCTTCGTATGTTGATTTCAACAATCTGTCTTCTCTCATCACATTACTGTAAAAGAAAGGATCGAAAGTTTTTAAATACTCGTAAAACTCAAGATATTGTATTTCGCCTTGGGCCAGTTTTCTGAGCACATTTACACCTACTGCAATTGCAACGGCTCTGTCTTTTTCTATTGTTGTGGATACGAAGCCTCTCTCTGTTCCACCAGCTCCGGCTATATTATCCTGCCCTTGAATCATTAACTGCCTGCGGAGTTTTAATCTTCCAAAGTTTTCCACTTTATTAAATCCAACCGTTGCATGATACAAATCTATATTTGGATACCAACGAAAACCCAAAGGGTTCCAATCTCGCACTACTGATCTACTTCCAAACTTTTTTGCAGCAGATAAACCTCCTATCAGTAAAAATGGCCATAATCTTGAACCCATAACTTATCCTTGCAGTCTAGGGTTCTTAATTACTTGTTGCAATACAACTTCTGCTTGTCTTAAAATTTTTGCATGAGGATTTCTTTCCTGCTTTTGACCATGAAAACCTTCAGAATTGTGATGGTTTGTGAATTTCGCATTTGCCCAATTATCTCCTTGATAATGCGTGTGATACATCACATGAAGACCACTATCAGTCTGGGCAAGAACACCAAAATGTCTTTGTGAACCGTTTCTTATGTTTTCCATATAAGACATACCTTGTCTTCCAACACAAAGCCCTCCTGCAGTGTTTTTGGTTATCTCTTTTAAGGTGTCTGGATTTCTGTACTCAACAAGCAACACCCTTTTTACATCAACATCTGAGTCCTCTAAATTATCAAAATACGAAGTATTAAGTTGAGAAATTACACGATCTGAGGGCGACAAGGATATTGTTTTATCATCTGAAAATCCAATAGGTACATCACCTTCCAAAAGTTCATCCAATTCGGATCTATATCCATTTTCCTGCTCGTTTAAGTATCTTTCAATTGCATCATCAAGACTTGTGTAATCCACCTCAGAATAATAATTATTAAACTCAGATAATACATCAATAAAACTATCAATATTTGAAATTGTAAAAACATACATATCATCGCTTTCATTAATCATATTATTTAAAGTGTAAACTCTTGAATCATAAGAATGAAAGAAAGAATCATGAGGGTAAAAATCCAAAGAATTACCATGCTCTTCTTGCCACCAATCCAAAGTGCTTGAAAGATTATGATAAGTTTCCGGAGAACCTGTCAACTCTACTTTTTCTCCCATCATAATCGTCATCATAGATTCAGCCAAATATTGGGTTAAATGCATGATAATGTTTTCACCACTTTCATTCTGATCGTAGAACACTTTCATAAAAGAAGTGACATTATCAGGCAAACTTAAGCGACTTGAATCTTGGCCAACAGAATAAGAAAACAATTCTCTAATTTGCTTGTATTCCATACCTGTAAGTTTGTTTTTAATTCTGGCTAACATTTCAGAAAAATACTTTGAGATTTCAAGCATACTTAGGCTTCGTAATGCTGGAACAGGTTCTTGGCTTCTTCTTCTCGCTGAATCTCCAGATGCAAAAGAGAATAAGGTGAAACCTCCTCCCCAAATATCTTCAAAACCATCCCAAGCCTTAAAAGCGTATCTGTATTTTCCAAAGCGCCCATTCTTTATTTGCTGCAAAAAAGCTGCTTTCGTTATTTCAGCCAAGTTTTTATCCGTTGAAACAGATAATTGAAAGCGAATATATTGTATTACACAATATCCATATAAACCTTTAGACAATACTGATCTTTTGAGAGAATAATTATAACCCCCTACAATTATATCTTTGAAAAAAGTTTTCATTTTCAAAAGTATGTTTTCAGATGTAGATGGCTCATTAATTCCGGATAACTCTTTCATTTTTTGAATCTGCGCCAAACTCACTCCAAAGAATTCCTTAAAGTAATTCAGCCCATCATATCTTTCTCCTTTTTCAACATTACGATTTAGAGAAGATGAAACCCAAAAAGGACTACCTGAATCATCTTTAAAGTGCTTTAAATCTCTAGCAGACTTATCCAAGACCAATGCCATATACAAAGAAGAATAAAACCAAGCATCTGGGCATCGAACACAATTTAAAATGTCTTGCCTCTCAACAAGAAGCCTGTTCTGTTCTTCACCAGTTATAGAATAACGCTCCAAATCTTCTTTTATCTGAGAATCTTTTTGCAGGGATTCCAGCAATGTCAGTTCTTTAACAGTATCATCATCCCAATCAGCACCAAGCAAGTCTTCCGATTTAAATTCCTCTGTAAACTTCATTCTATTCAAGTTTAACCAAGCATCAAACTTTTCAAGAGGCTTGTTTTTCTTTAAGCCAAAAGATCCAATGCCTTTCGTATTCTTTGATGCTGCAAGCGCTGCAGCTGCCAATATTGCAAATAAGCCTTTATTCATGAATACACCTTAACTTAAAACTTCTTTCTCGATCTTTTCTATGCTTAAACCGCCTATTTCATTAGGGACAGTTATGTCTTCACCGGTATATATAAAAGATCTCATCATTTCTTCATTTCCAGCAACTATATCAAACAATCTCTCGGCTTCTTCATTGCCTAAATCTGCAGCGTGTGCAATTCTTGATAAGAAATCAACCCCCCACACATTTTTTTTGCCTCTTTTGTATGCCTCGTGAGAGTTTTCTCCTAGTTGCATTTGTCTCGATGTTTTTATCTGTATTTCCCACCTGAAACTTAAACTGTTCCTATCTTTAGGATTTCCATATTGAATGATAAAATGAAAAGCACGATAACCTTTCATTGGCCTTGAATAATAATCATTAAAGAAAATAACTTTTCCTAGTGCTTCATTAGAAACTTCATTTTTAACTCTTTCAACTTCTTCAAATGTTTCTGCAACAACAGTAAGTCCTACTAAATCCTGAAGCTTATGTAATTGTGTTCTTCTCAGCTTGTTTATAATTGAATAAGGGGTTTTTGTTCTTCCGTAAACATAATTTTTATCGTCAGATTCTTGGCTTAACAATCCTTTTGCGACTTCTTCAAGGTTCTTTCTAACTGCTTCCATACTGTTTCTATATTCAATAATGTTTGCAAGTTGTTCTGATAGCCTGACTTCTTCGATTGTAGTTCCATCTCCGCTCCACTCAAAAGGATCTGGATCATCAACATTATTAATTCCATCACCATCTGAATCTAGATAGAAAGAGGGGTAATATGTTGCTGTTGCGTTCAGATTTTTGGTCCAAGGTGTAATCTTGACATTCTTGGCCTTTGATCCTGATGATGCCTTTTTAATAACACCTAAAAGCGCTGCACCTACAATTAATCCAATTCCGCTACGATTCATATTTTCCTCACAAATTTTACATCAAAGATATAATAGCACACCAAAACTTTTGGTAATAATCAAACAGAGAACATTTTATTTTGTTCAGAACTCTAAAATGTAGTATTATACAAAAGATAATAACTTTTGGAGAAAATGATGAGTAATAAATACATCAATACTATTATGCAAGGCGGAAGCGCAAACATCGAAATAGAAGAAATGGATATCATGTCTGGTTCCATGAATACTCAAAATCCTTGGATTCCTTTTGGTACAGTTGATCAAAAAGTAATTGACGCTCTTCCTCCAGAAGAAAAGAAGTCTTTTGCTTGGAAACAAGCTCTGTCAAGCGGCCTTGCTTTGGGAGCCATTGTAACCGGTGGATTTGCTTATCTTAAAAGAGAAAAAGAGGCTATGCACACTCTAAGTGATGGAATGCGAATGAGCGATGCAGACTTTATCGGATATGAAGAAGAATCTTTTGAGCCTGTGTATATTGTTTCTACAGATAAGCCTTCTTTTATGGAAGTTGCTGACGAAAACAAACTGGAAATGGCAGGAATTTTTGCTGCAACAACCGGTGCTTTGGGTTGGTACATTAACAACAAACTTATGAAAGGGTAACATTATGAAATATAAACTTTCAGCAAAAGAAACAGCTGGTGTCGTTGCAGTTGGTCTTGCTACTGGCGAGATTGCAAGAAGAGTTGCGAATTCCATGAAGACAGATAAGTCTCACCAAATTGCTATGCTTGTTGGTGGTGCTACACTATATTATGCAGGTGTTGTCATTGGATCAAACAGACCTGAAACTGGTTTTCTTGGGTCAAGTAATGTTTGTTGTGGAAATTGTGGTTCTACAAATGTTCACAATGGTTCTTGCAATGGATGTGGTTCTAAAAAACTAATCGAGCAAAAATGTACAGATTGCGGATGCACCGAAATTATTGACAATGTCTGTATGGATTGTGGTTGCTATAATTAATTTTTACAACTTTTAAGGTTGCGAAAGTTTGTTAACCTATGTTAAGTGTAATCTTGTTTATTCAGATTATACTTGGAGGTTTATATGAGCAAAAATAAAAAACAAAAGTTTGATGATATTTTTGGTGGAGATTTAGATCAAGAAAATACAGAGTTTGACACCTCTGGGTTTGGCGATTTTAACTTTGACACAAGTGACGAAGTTTTTGAATTCCAAGAAAATACAGAAGATACTTCTGCAGAAAACTTACAAGAATTCGAAGACGAAGAATACGAACAAGGTGAATATTTACCTGTGGCATCTGAAGAATCTGGATCTACAAACATTTTGCATAAAGCTGTTAATCTCGCCCAAGAAAACAAGGTAGCTACGGCTGGTGTCGGTATTGCAGCTGCTTTTGGTTTATGGAAACTTTTTGGATCAAAAAAACAAGAGCCACAAGAAAGTGTGCAACAAGGCTCTCCAAATACTTATGAGGATGAATTGCTCGGTCTTGATGATGAAGAAGATTCTATTGACGCTTTCTTAGACGAGCAAACACAAATCAATCCAATGTTCACACCGTTGCGATTCAAATAGTGTGCTATTATAAACCTGTAGTTAAATATGGGTTTATTATGAATAAGTATATTAAAGTTATTATGGAAATTCCATCTGGGTCCAAGGCAAGAAACTTTGGATACCCAAATACCTACGATGGGATTATGGTAAAAACACGCTTAGAAACCATAAAGAGAATGGCAGAGATTCTAAACAAAAGAATTGAGCGAGACGATACTTTACCCAGATGGTGTACAGATTTAATTGCAACCTCTGAAGACAGACTTGTTATGGTTACGGATTACCTTATCTCTACAATGGATATGAGGAATTCCAAATGAGCAAATCTAGACTCGAAAAAATCTTCAAAAAAACTTTGATCTCTGAGGGAGAAAAGGCTCGAAGAAAAAGAGAAGCAGAAGCAGCCACAAAAAGAGAAAAGGCTCTAGCAAAAGGGATACAAACAACAGCCGGACTAAGCGTTTCAATTGCCTCTGGTGTAGCGGCTGTTTCAGCTGCCGGAGCTTCTGCATCTGCAGGTACTTTTCTGACAGCAGCCGCTGTTGCAGCCCCTCCGTTCTCTACTATCGCTGCAGGGATCGCAGGTGCTGGACTTGCAGTAGGCATTGCTATTAAAGGTGCTGGAGACAAAAGAAAGCAATACTTGTCAAAAGATTCAAAGTTGCTTTCAAAACTTATATCTGACTATAAGAAAAAAGGAACTTCTTGGAGAAAGAAAGAGATAACAAAACTTTTGAAAAAGTATGACAAACATCTGGATAAAGGAAACAAGAAAACTTTATCTTTACTTGATGGAAACAAAAGAAACAAGGAAGAATTGGGTTGGAGAGCAAAAAAAGCAGAGTATGAAATGAAACTTAGAGCTTTATATGCCTCCCAATATGCTGACTCTTACAATAAGCACTTGAAAGGAACGGCAAAGAAGCCAAAAATAACAAAAAAGCAAGCAGAAGCCGAACGAAGAGTTATCAAAAGAATTAAAACGAAACAAAGGAATTCCATCGACCCCAGAACCTCGATGATAAAACTTTGGAAACCGGGCCAGATTGTAGCAACACCCAAAATGCTTGCTGCAGACGCTCTCCAAATGAGAAAGCCGGACACATCAATCATAAAACTTGCAAAAATGGCTGAAACCAATCCGCTAGTTTATCAGGTAGCACCCAAACTAAACCAGCAAATACAGCAAACAAATAAGCAGGCAATCGCTTTTATGGCAACACCAACAAAAGATATGCCAAAGCCCATTCAGAAAGCAATACGAAAAGAAGAAGACAGAATTGCAGGCACAAAAAAACCGATCCTTATTGGATCGGCCATTGGTGCTTCCGCTTTGATTTTATGGACTTCTTTTTTACTTGGATCTAAGAAGAACGATAACGGTTAATTCGCTCCAGAAGCGTCCCTAAATCTGTTTCTGTCCAGCTCTCTGTTTCCGATATACAAACAGACCAAAGAATGCCGTTAAAAGCCCTCATAGGTATAATTGTGAAATTGCCGTATTCAATAGGCAATAATGGAATGTGTCTATCAGTCATTTTGCACCCACCGATCCTGTCCAACTTTCTGATGTTGATGTTCCATCACTCATTGTTTTGGAAAAACAAGCCCAAGGACCAATGTTGTCAATCCGGATAGTCAATTTGCTTCCGTTATCGAAGACATAGTCTTTATCTTTATTGTGCAAAAGAACCTTTTTGTTCAGTATATCATCATACATTATTTCGCTATTGCTCGTAGTGTTCAAACTTTCAATTTTCAAAGAGCCAGCCTCTATTAATTCGTTGATAATCCGTTCACAAATCTCTTCTGAAAAGTTTAACTGAAGCTCTGCTTCTATTTTATGTAAATCATTCACTGTTTTCTCCAATGTATGCTTCTAAAGTTTGATCGCTATCGCAATATGAGCAACCTTTCCAGTCATTCATATTGTCTGGACCAAGAACGATAGATACTGGATTCTTTATCTTGTTTGCGTATCTACATTCTAAATGATGAACAATGTTTTTCTTTTCAGAATGAACCAGTATAATTCCAGTGTCGGAATTGGCGGTATCACACTCTGTATCCAAATCATCGTCGGTGTCTGATTCGTCTATATCCGGTTCAGCCCCAGAGTTTTTTACCAAGTTAAATGCAGCAACACCGCCACCAACAATTGTAGCAACAGCTCCTGCAAATATACCAATAATGTCAAACATCGTTTTTCTCCTGTTTATTTAAATTGAGCGAAAACATCAGCAAACATTGAACCCAATGTTGTTTTGTCTTCAGCATTATCTTCAGACTTTGTATGTTCTTTTTGTAATTGAAGCTCGAAATACTTACCTATAATAGCCCATTCTAAAGTGTCTTTTTCTAAAACTCTCCAATTGCTATCTACAGAATCTTTTACCCACCAACGGCAACCCACCTGCGTTTCTTTTATCGAATGGTATGATAGCACCTCTCCTCGATGTTCTAACTGCAACGGAAAATGCTCTTTCATTAAAGATTCAGTGTTCTGATTTCTGGAAGAATTAAAGTTATTCCATACATTACCAATCCAGTCTTGAAATCTGTAGTCTTCCATTAAAGACTGCTCATACTGGTGAATGCCATATTCCTCTCCAGAAAGGTATTCATTCAACTTTT
>Ga0181580_10001841_pt1 | contig 17044 bp, 8 predicted proteins | sample 071ome_23_FD_132413 | JGI IMG/M metagenome (GOLD analysis project Ga0181580, IMG submission 132413) | Coastal salt marsh microbial communities from the Groves Creek Marsh, Skidaway Island, Georgia - 071403BT metaG (megahit assembly) | ecosystem: Environmental > Aquatic > Marine > Intertidal zone... | reverse complement strand
CAGAAATGGAAAAAGCTTTAAAAGATGTTATGAAAATGTTACCAGCAAGTGAAAGAGCTATAATTCAGCAAAAGGTTAGATTAGTTGCTGCAAGTACAGCTAGCAAAGTTGGTAATGCTATACAAACAGTTTGGGCAAGATTATCTTCTGGAGGTTCTTTTGATAATCCAGGAAATATGATGAATGCATTAGAAAGAACTTCAATTTTACTAGAACAAGGATTTGCAGCTACTACTGATACTACAGGTTTATTAAGAGCAGCATTCGATATGGCAAGAACCCATCAAGATAAATTAAAAGTAGCACAAAGTTTATTAGATGTTAATAAATCAAGATTTATTATTAATAATATGAATACAAATAGAATTATTGAAAAAGTAGTAGATTCAGATGTCGTTATACAAATCGGTGAAGACGGATTACAAGATGTTATTGAACAAGCTATTGAAGAAGATAATAGAATTGCAGAACGTGAGCTAGATGATGATTTTGTTGGTAACACTGTAAATAAGAAAAATTACAAATCTGACAATATTGAAGTAAAAAAAGGTGTAGTGAGTATAACTTCTGGTGCAGATATGGACCAAGTTATAAAAGAAATGAAAGATATTATTTTTGAAGATGATGCTGCATATCATGGAACACAAGAAATAGCTAGACAACTATCTTACAAGTTTAGTTTCAGCACTAGAGAAGGAATATATGCTGAAAAACTTATGGAGTATTATGAAAGAAAAGGAACATCACCACATCTTGAAAATGTTGGCTCTATTGATGGTAGAAGTAGAGATGGTTCTGGTGTCAACGTACATGATGCAAGAAAAATAAGCCCTACAGAGAAATTTAAGAATAAAAAAGGAGAATACCCTGACGATATTTATAATTTCATAAGCTTCTCACAAAATGCAATCACAGAAATATTAACTCCTGAAAATTTAGCAAAAGACTTCTTTGACAAAAAATTACATTTATACGTAGACCCTGAAGGTTCTTTATATGATAACTTTAAACAAACTAGATTAAGAACTGGACATACCAGTCTTAATGCAATTGAATTTTCTCAGTTTGAAGGCACTATAGGTGCATATTTTCATAAAGTAGGATTTGAAGATTCTAAAAGATTTATACTGGCTTTAGTTAATGAAGCAAGAAAAGGTAATGGTGGTAAAGCTCAAAGAGATAGAAAAATATTTGTTGAAAAGTTTCTTCAACATCCAGGAGTTGGATTACACTATCTTGAATCTGAACTTAAAGGTAACAAAGGTTTAGAAAGCTCAAATCACTCACTTAGAGATATTTACCATTACTATAAAAACAAAAGCAATAGAGGAATACATGGAGCATTTTAATGCCAACAACTAATCAACCAGTACCACCAGACGCTGAAATTATTTTCAGACAGTTTTTGCTTAATAAAACAAGCATAACTGATTTAGTTGGAACAAGAATAGCTACAAGATTACCAAGAGATGCTGAAATGCCTTTTATAACTTTTCAAAGAGCTGGTGGTAGTTTAGTAAGACCAACATCACAAGTACATATACAATCAGCAATTATACCTGTTCAATGTTTTGCAGGACAGTGGGGTGGAGATGGAAATACATCAGCTCCTGATTATGGAAAAGCTATGGAAGTTGCTAATGCTATTGTACAAGAATGTTTCAATATGGAAAATGAATATATCACAACAGACACTACATCAACTAGAGCAAAAATCATTGGTATAGATATTCCTCAAATGCCTACAAGAGTAAATGAAAATCAAACTGGTTTAGGTAGATACGATGTAGGTATTGCAATGATGTATCGAGCTGTATAAACTTTTTTTAAATACCACTACTTTTATAAACATCCTATAACATTTGAGTATTATGTTTAACAATAATAAAGATAAACAAAAAGATTCGAAAGTAAAGATTAAGGTTAGTCCTTTGTTTTCAAAGGCAGATACTGTCCGTGATACAGTGACTGGCATGACTTTTACTTCGAAAGAATGGGTCGAGGTTGAGGCGAAAGACGCTGAACGCCTACTTAATAACAACATGGATATATTCATTGTTGATATTGAGGAAGACGAAGCAGTACTTGATGAAGCTGATTCTACTGTGGAAGACGATGAAGCAGTAGAAGATAATGAGGATACGATTGAAGAGTCTCACGAAGATGAGGCTATCTTCGAAGATAGTATCGGATTAGACGAGCAGGAGTAGATAAATGGCTACATATACAAGTGGTGCAATTAATGAGGTATTAGTTGGTACTGGTGTTCTTTATGTTGCAGATAGAACTGCTTCAGGATTAGCTTATCCAGGTGATGATAGTTCAGGCGCTTTTGAAAGCGTTTCAACAGCATCAGCAGACTGGAGAGACATTGGATATTCTGAAGATGGTTGGACTCTCGAAATGGATAGAACTTTCGAGGACATTCTAGTTGCAGAAGAAATAGACCCAATTAAAACCATTAAAACTGCTCAGGAAGCAAGACTAATGGGTGAACTTTCACAAGCTTCACTTAAAAACCTTTCAGTAGCAATGGGACAAACTGACAGTTATGTCAGTGAAGACGATTCAGACTACGCATCAGGATATGATGTTGTCAAAGCACCTATTACTGACTCTTTCAGCGAATTAGCAGCATTGCTAATTGCAGAAGGACCAGCAGGTGCAGACAGACATGTTCAAATGCCTAGAGTAGTATCAGTCGGTGCATTCTCAATGTCACACGCAAAGGCTCCACAAAAAGTGGTAATTGCAACTGAGTTTAAGTTGTTAGTTCCTGATTCAACATTTAACGTTGGAAGCACAGGTGGTAAATATCACCTTTTCAAGATTGTTGATAACACTAACGACACAACAACATTTGATGTCAACTAATAGTTGATATAGTATTAATTTACAATAGGAGATAGGTCGGTATGGTCGACAAAAAATATAAAGACTTTGATGCTGCAATAACAGAAGCAGATAAAAAGCCAATTAAATTCAAAATGGCGGGTTCAGAATATGAACTTCCTTCACAACTACCAGCTAGAGTAGTTCTAACTCAAATGAGATTTATGGACGAATCTGGTGGTATGGCTACAAACTCATTACCAGAATGGTTAGAGTCATTAGTAGGTAAGGAAAATCTACAAAATATGTTAGACGATGGTGCTACATGGAATCAATTAGATGAATTACTTCAATGGCTTCTTAACGAATATGGTATTGGTGGCGATGATGATGAAGTTGAAATGGAAGTAGCTGAAGAAGGTTCAGACGACCCAAAAGAATAAACTTCTCACTCATGGATGTAATCTATGAGTGGAACAAACTAGAAGCTGATTTTTTACGATGGTATAAAATCGAAAGTCCCTTAGATATAACTTGGCGTAGGTTCTTATTACTGATGGCAGGATTACCTATGGATAAATCTCTATTTTTTGCTAAACACTACGAACAAGCAATGAGAGATAAAGGTTTGATTGATGATGACGATGATTACAATCCATCATCAGGTCGTTCAAATTATAAAGCTGAATTAGATGCGAAAGCAAACAGAAGAGGAAGGCCTCGTAGTAGAATGAGTCTAGACCAATTCATTGCTCAGTCGGATGGTCTCGGTGCTAGAACTAATTTAAAAGATTTATAGGTAATTAAATGGCCAGAAATAGCGTTACAGCATATTCTCTTGAAGCTAGAATAGTAATGGGCTTTGACGATAAAACGTTAAAGCAAGCCAACCAACAGATAAAAAGAGAAGCTGCAAGAATACAACAATCCACAGCTGCTGTATCTAATACATTAAGAGGATTAATGTCTGCATCAGGTGCAGCTTTTGGTGCTGTTGCTGGTGGTATGACTATAGCTGCCGCTACTGCATCTAGATTTGAAGAATCTTTTGTAGCTGTTAAGAAAACATTAAATATTGGTCCAGAAGTAAAAGATGTTGATAAAGCATTTAAACAAATTGCAGATTCATTAATAACACTTTCAAAAATATCTCCAGTCACTACTAGAGAATTAAATGAGATTGCAGCTGTTGGTGGTCAGTTAGGTGTAAGTGCAAAAGATATTGTTTCTTTTACTAAAGTAATACAGAAATTAACAGTAGCCACAAACTTAGGTGCAGAACAAGCTGCACTATCAATGGCTAGACTTCAAGAAATAACAGGAAGTTCAGTAGATGAATTAGATAACTTAGGTGCAACATTAGTTGACTTAGGTAACAACTTTGCTGCAACTGAATCTGAAATTGTAAATGCAGCTATGCAAATTGCTACAGCTACTGCACAGATATCAGGAACTTTAAATAATGCTGCTGTAGATGCTTTAGCTTTTTCAACTGCTTTAAGAGCTATTGGTCAGCCAGCACAAGCAGGTGCAACTGCAATAGTTAGGTTAATGAATGAGGCTAGTACTGCAGTAGAATTAGGTGGAAGTAAATTAGAAATATTCGCAGCAACTGCTGGAATTTCTATGAAAGAATTCGTAGATTTATTCGCTGTTGATTCTACAAAAGCAATTGCTTTATTTATTAAAGGATTAGACGACACATCAAAAGTTGGTAAGACAAGTTTAGAAATATTATCTGAATTAGGACTAGGACAAGTTAGAAGTAGAAAAGCAATACTTGCTTTATCTAAAGCTAACGATACATTATTTGATGCTATAGATACTGCTAATAAAGCTTTCGTAGAAAACAATGCACTTAACTTAGAAGCAGAAAGAAGATATGATACTTTAGCTTCACAAATAGCAAGATTAAAAAATATTACTTCAGCAGGATTTTTAAATTTAGCACAAGATACTGGAAGTTTAGAGACAGCTAAAGCTTTAGTTGAAGAAATATCAAATATTACATATTTAATTATGGATAATTTTGAAAAAATAAGTTTTACTGTTGCTAAAGTATTAGGACCTCTTTTAGCTATATCAACAGTATTTAAACAAATGAATTCGAATGTAAGAGATATGGCTGTTGCTTTAAGAATATTTGAAAATGCATCAGAAAGTATTAATGCTTTAAATAATGTCGCTGCTCAGAGAGGTGTTCCTACAGGTAAATCATTTGAATCAAGTGTTTTATATGACGAAAAAACTGGTGCAGGATTTGGAATGAGAGGACTTCAAGGTTCTAGAATATCAATGATGGATAAAGTTATGGCTATGCCTGGAATGGGATTACTTAATATGTTTGGATTCACAGGTGGTAGAAGAAGAAAACAAGAAAATTTAGCAAGACAACAATATTTTAGAAATAGGCCAGTAGCAGACGCATTCATGCAAGGTATTGACCCATTCTCAATACAAGCAAAAGCTCCACAAACTTTAGAGGAATTTTTATCTCCATATGATAAGGAGACTGGTAAAGGTGGTGGAAACATAATGTCTAGACTACTAAGAGATTTATCAAAAGGAACTATTACAAAAGAAATGTTTGATGAAATAACTACTCAAGTAGTAGAAAATGTATCAGACATTTACAATGAAGCAGGAGAAATTATATCTCAAGGTGCAACTACAACTATGCGAACTGAAAAAGATATAATTCAACAATACAGAAATAAGATTGCATCTGGAGAAATTATAGAAGGCCAAACAGAAATGGCAGAAAATGCTTTAGAGTTTAATAGAAAACTAGGTGCTTTAAATTATCAAAATTTAACTTTATACGATAAGTTCATATATTCAATACAAAGACAAATGTCTGGAAATGTTGAATTGTTTGGAAAGCTAAAAACACTTATGCTAAAAGCACAATTAGCAATGTTCAGAACATTATCAGGAATTCCAACAGAAGCAATTGGAATGGCAAAGAAATTATCTTTTATAGGACCGATGAGGAACATAAGGGGCATGATGCCGAAACAATTACCTCAACTACCTTCAGGACCTATTGAATACACAGGAACAAGGTCTTTTAAAATCCCAAGATTACAAAAAGGATTAGATGCAAATTATTTCCTTCGTCCATTAAAAACTCTAGCTGATTCTATTAGAGTATCAGCAGCTAAGAATCTTTTACCAGCACCTAAACAACTTCCTCAATTACCTGCAAGAGCAGGCTCTAGAGCTTTAGCAACTATTCCAGGAGTAACTGGAAAAAGGGGAATAGAAGCTACTTACCCTGCAGCAATTATATTCTTTACTAAATTTGAAAAAATATTACGCGCTTTAAATGCGCAAGTAGCAAGACTACTAATTCCACTCAAAGCATTTGGTTCTGCAATGAAAGATATATTCCAAACTTTAATTGCTTCCATAAGAGGACAGTTTGCATCTTTAGCAGAACGTCCAATGTCAAGAAGAGAAGAGTTAGTTAGAAGACTTGCTAGACAAAGAGATAGAGTTACACAATCAGCTACTAGAGGTCCTGGTATTGCCGATGTAAGAGCTGAAGCTGCAAGAAATATTGCAAGAAGAGCACGTATTAGACAAATAAAGGAAAATAGAGCAGTTATTGAAGACGCTAAGCGTCAAATGAGAATTGACAAAATTCTTAATAGAAGAAGAAAGATGATACGTGATGCCAATTACTTTGAAAGTACTAAAGGCGATGGAACTCTCTTTGAAGCAAGTAGAAAATATCCTAGAGGAACACAAATACCATCAGCAGGTGGAGGTAGGTTACAAAAACTACGTTTTGACCCTGAAGCTGGAAATGTTTATGGAGCTGATAGGTTTGGAACTTATGGTCCTCAACCTCCTAATGCAATAATAAGAATGCAACAAAGAGTTAATAAAGCATATGCTGCATTGTCAGATGCAATTATGTTACAAACTGTAAAACTTTCTAATGTATTAAATGCTGCAGCAGCAAGAGTAGGAGCAGCATTCGTTAATCTAGGTGGTGCATTTGCTGGTATAGGATTTATTCTTAAAAACCTAAAGAGTTTAATACAATTCTCAAGAAGTAACTTCCAATTTGATTTTGCAAAAATGGGTAGGTCATTTATACAGAATATGGCTTTGCGTGCTCCTAAAGCATTACCTGCAGGAAGAGTGCCTAAAGCTTTACCTGCACCAAAACCTAGAATTCCAGTAACAGCACATGGTAAAAAACCATTTGGACAATTACCAGCTTCTACTGGAGCACAAGATGTTCTTAGAGTTGAACCATCACGAACTGCTGCAATGCGTGCAAATTTATTAGAAAAACAACGTTTAATTACTGAAAGATTAAATAAAGTTGAAGCTAGAGGAGCAGTTATTAAAAAAGTTAAAGCTGCTGCTGAAAAAGTTGAAACAAAAGTAAAAGCTGCAAATGTTGCAGTTACTGAAGCTGCCGATAAGGTTGAAAAGAAAACTTTAGCTAATAAATTTAAAGAATTTGCTGCTAGAAAAGCAAACGCTGCTGCTCTAAGAATAGAAGAAAGAGCTCAGGCTAAACTTAACAGAACAAAAGCTAAAGAAGCTTTACCTAAGTTAGGTGACCTTAAGAGACAACTAAGAGATTTACAAACAGCTGCTGGCCCAGTAAGTAGTAGAAGCGCTAATAAACAATTAGATGAGTTCCTTGATGGATTATATGGAAAAGGTAATAAGAGCTTTACTAGAGGTAGAAGAAAATTAATACTAAGAGGATTAGATTCTGAAGTAGCATCAATGGTAGAAAAATCTAGACAGTTAGCTTCTACTGGTGGATTTGAAACTATGAAATTCAGAGGTAAAGATGTTAAAGTTACAGCAGATTTAGCTAAGAATTTTGATAAAGCAACAGTATCTGGTGCAAGGTTTGTAGGAATATTTAAAGGCATATTAAAGTTTGGAGGTTGGGCTTTACTTATACTGCGTGCAATTGCTCCAGTAATAAAGATGATTGCTAGAGCAGGTGCAGAAGCAAAAGGATTAGAAGAATATAAAAACTCATTAAGAGAAATTACTAACGAATTCCAAGAGCTTCAAGCTAATACAATCAAGCTAGCTGAAGCTAGAAAACTTTTAGCAAAAGAACAAAATGTATTTTCACCTGATGGAAAAACTACAATTGCTGAGACTTTAGAAGAATATGTAAAAGAGCAAGAGAAAGCATTAGCTAAACAAAATAAAAATATTTCTGAGCAATTAGGTAAAGCATTTTTAGATGGAATGCTACTTGTTGAAAATCAAGTTGATGAAGGAGCATTAGCAAAAAACTACTTCCACCTACTTGAAAAAGTAACTGGTGATACAGAACAACAAATAAAAGATAGAATAGCTGTCCCAGTTGGAGAAGCTATTAGAGGCATATTTGAAATGGGTGAAATACCTACATTCCAAAATATATTTGATGAATTACTCTTCTCTGAAGATATTGATGGAACTTATTTATCATCTTACTTTAAAGGTACAAGTAGAGAAATAATTGATGCAATGATTGGAGATGATAATCCATTTAGTGTATTCCAAGACTTATATACAGAAGCAATGGCAGATATGGATTTGAACGAATTTGGACTTGCTTCTGCCGATATAGGTACAGGACTCTTTAATATATTAGATAAATACACTGCATATACACAAGTAAAAGGTGATGAACTAGCTGCAAGAATAGGAAAAGGTAATTTATTCCAAGGATTTACTGAAAGTATGATATCAAGTATTGGTGGTTCAGATTTGCTTGAGCATGAGTTAAATCAAGTATTTACAAGTTTAGCAGAAGCATTCAGAGTAAAAATGCCAGATGCTACTGACACTGAAGTTGGTAAGGCAATATTAGACTTCTTAGTTTTCATGGAAACATTTAACAATCTTGCTGGTAAGAGTATTTCTGATATTGCAGATACATTAGAAATGCTACCTGAAGACTCTGATGCAATGGGTGCATTGAGAGATATGTTAGAAATTTATTTAGACGAAATGACAACTGCAGGTTATTTAACTGAAAGAGAAGTTTTAGCAGCTAGCGGTAGTACAACTAAGATGTTACAGCTTTACAAGAATGCTCAATTAGCAATATCTAATGAAATAACAGACGCTAACAAAAAGATGCAAGACGAATTTGGCATAACAGCCGAAATGTCATTAAGACTTGCAATTAAAGCTAAAGAGGCTTTCAAACAAATAAGAGAAGCTGCTACTGCACTAGGAAAACCATTAGAAGACGCAGAATTAACAGATGTATCATTCGGTAAACTTTTAAATAATTTACAAGATAACAGAAAAGCTATAGAAGCGTATGAAAAAGATATTGCACAATTAAGAGCAAAAGGATTTGAATTTACAGCAGATAGATTGCTACAAATGGGTCTAGGTGGTAGAGATTTAGCGGCTAGACTTTTAGAAGACCCAATGGCTGCACAGGCTTTAGAGTTTGAATTAATTAAAGTTGCTCCTGCAACTGCTTCTGATGTAGGTGTTAAGTCTCCATTAATGGATGATGCCTATATGGACCAAATGAACAACATGGGTATTCAGATAACAGAAAGCTTTGTAAAGGGTATAGAAGATGGATTCCCAATTATAAGACAAATGTTTGGAGAAATGGGTGAAGAGGTTGTAGCCGCACTTAAAGAAGCACTTGGATTCGGTTCACCATCTAAAGTTATGATTCAATTTGGTAACTGGACAAGTGGTGGATTTGCACAAGGTATAAATGAAGGAATACCAAAAACTAAATTAGCTATGCAGGATATGGCTAAAAATAGTGCGGAAGCATTTAGAGCAATACTAGGAATTAATTCAAACTCTAAATTATTTACACAATACGGACAAAATGTAGCAAATGGTTTTGTAGATGGTTTAAGAGGAGCTTTTGGGTCAGCAGGTGGAGTAAATGCAGCATTTGATGACTTTGCAGAATTAATAGAAAGATTCGGTGGAAACGTAGAAGCATTTTCAGCATTCATAGCCTCTACTTATGGTGAAGGAAATTTCCAAACATTCCTTGAAGCATTTATGGCTGGTGTATCTTCTAAAGCACAACAATACACATCTGACCAACAAAAAGCTTTCCAGATGGTAACTCAATTAACAGGAGCTGAAAGAGCTAGAAACTCTGCTTTATTAAATGTAATGCAATCTAAAGCAGCTTACGCAAAACAATTAAGAGACGAAGCTTCATTACAAGATAGAATTGGAGATACTTTAGAGAGGTTAAATAAATTAGAACAAGAAGGAAAAGCAGGTAACGTAACTGTTAAAGAACGTATTGGAATATTACAAAAACTACTTTCTTTAAGAGAGATGGAAAAGAGAGCTGCTGGTGAATATACTGCAAAAGAAGCTCTCGCGATACAGGATAAAGAACAAGAGGTTAATACTCTTGCAAGAATGTACGATAAAGGTGTCATAAGTGCATTAGAGTTCCAAGCTGCACAAGAAGAACTTTCTGAAATGAAAGGTGAATTTAAAACAGAAGAAGATAAAGAGTTATTTTTCTTACAATTAGCTGATGCTCAAACAGAATATGAAGATGCACAAGCTGCTGCTTTAAAAATAGACCAAGAGCTTGTATCTACAAGAGAAGAATATTTTGGATTACTAGATGAACAAGAGCAAATGACTCTAAGAGTAAAAACAGCACAAGATAAATATTCAGCAGCTACTGAAGGTGCAGTAGAAGCTGATTTAGCACTAGTATCTGCAATATATTATTTTGAAGAGAATATTGGTCCTCATATAGATACACTTTCTACTTTAGCTGATTCATATGGAGCTATCACATCAGAGGTAGATGGATTAATTGAAGCATTAGAAAAATATCAAGAAGGAAGTATTGATAGCATATTTGGACCTGGTGGTGCTGAGATAACAAAACCATCTATATATGATGAAAACAAAAATAAAGCTATCGAAGAAGAATTCAATGAATATGTATCAGATGTTAATACAGCTCAAATGGGCGATAAAATGAGTTACCAACAAGCTATGGATACGTTTAGAGGTTCTTTTGAAGAAGCAGGACTATTAGATGAATATAAGAAATTTATATACAATCCACTTTTATCTCCAATTTATAAACAAGGAACTGCTCTTAATATGGAATCTAATAGATTAAAAGAAGAAGAGCAATTCATGACTAATGCTGATTTAAGGAATATAAAAAATATTGTTGATGCATTTAATAATCTTGGTCTACAGAGAATCAATAGAGAAGAGTCTGGAACTACAATACTAAAACAATTTATTGAATCATTAGGTCTTAACTTAACTAGAAAGTCTGATGGTTCTGGATACACCTTCTTTGATAAAAACTTAAAATCTGTAGAAGATAAATTAGGAATATCACTAGGAAAATTTTTAGAAAACTTTGGAGATACTTTTACTGGAATTACAAAACAATCTGCAGACCAGATATCTTCTTCTGCAAATAATCAAGCATACATTGAAAAAGTATTAAGTGGCTCACCAGTACATCAAGAAATGGATGCTGGTGTAGAAGTAGATAATGAAAATGGAACAATATATGTTCCACCAGGTTCTGCTTACCCTGCAGTATATATAAATTCAGCTGGTCAAGAAAGAATTGTAACAAATGATGCTGCAAGACGTGCTGCACTTAAAGATGGATATAGAGATACTGGAAGAAGACCTTCTGGATATGCTACTTCTCAAGGAATGATGGGGCTAAGAACAAAAGGTTATAAAATGGGTGGAAGAATTCCAGATATGTCACATATTAAACCTAAAAAATATGCAATGGGTGGTAGAACTCAAGACCACATGATGAAGCGAGCTCTTGTTGGAGAATATGGCCCAGAAGAAGTAAGATTTGTTCCAGGTTCAGGTTTCTTAGTAAAACCACTTACAACAGGTGGTAGGGGTAATAACACCATAGTTCAAAATTTATCTGTTAATGTTACTGGTATACCAGTAGATAATGCTTCTGCTAGAAAAGCAGCAATTCAAATCAAAAAAGCATTACAAAGATTAGATAGAGAAGGTAACGCTGGTGGAGGTATAAGGAACGTATAATGCATCAAATACATTTAGGAAGAATTAGTTTTACATCTCCAGGAACACTACAACTTAGTGCAGGACCTGATGGAAAAAGTTTGTCTATCAGTGGTAAATTTGGTGGTGTTGAACATACTATTGACCATATAAAATACTTAAGAGATGAGCTTCAATCAATGTCAACTATGGATGAACATGTTCCTTTTAGATACGATGGTGATAGTACATTAAATGGATATGTTAAAGTAGTTAGTTCTAGTGTGGATATACAAAAATATTTACAAGGTGGAATTAGCTATGATATTAATTTAGAATACATAGGTAAAGTAGGTGATGTACAATTTGAATCAAGACTTACTGGAGCTTTATTAGAAAACGATTTTATAACTACAGCAACAAATCAACAATTTCATGCTGCACCAGGAAATAACTTTGCTTTTATACACAATGCATTACCAGGTAGAAATTTAAGAGTTGCAAGAGATTTAACAAGTAGTACAGCATCTGATACAACAAATTTATATATAAATCAATCAAGTATATTGAGAAATAATAACTCTATATATAATTTGGATATTAGTGATTACTACAAAGGATGTTGTCAAATAAGAATGGGAGAACATATGGAAAAATCTTCTCCAGGAGCTTCTGATATAGTAGTTCAAAGTATCAAATGTGGTAAATACGCTGGAGACTGGTCTGTAGGAGATACATTAGTTCTTGATAATGGAATTATAAAAATGGTTTTAGGAACAAGTACTGCTACTTCCAGTTTTAATACTTTTATATGGGATGTAAATCAATATGCTACAGAACTAGAATGGGTATTTTCCGAAGGAGACCCAGCCTCAGCATCTGACCAACATGGTGAATTATTCTTAGGTTGGCACAGAGTACAAATACTCGTTAATAGACCAGAATTAGTTGTAGTTAGATGTACTACTTATAAAGATAGTGATACAAGAGGTAAAAGACTTGTGGTAGACTTTTCATTAAGAAGAGGAGCACATCACATAGGCGTAATAACAAATTACTACACTGCTGGTACAAAAATAAATATTGCTTTAGAGTCAGCTCCATCAACTGCTCCAGATGTAACAAATATATTAAATGGTTTTATTAAAGATGGTTCTTCTTCTCCAGAAGATGGAAATTATTGGATTCTAGGTGGGTTAAAAATTTTAGATTCAGATACATCTATAACAGACAGAGGCATGTTGAGAAACAATGCTAATGGTTCTGTTTTTGGTTTTATGGTTGGATATGAATTAATTGACCCAAATACAAATGCTGCTTTATCTCACAATACTGCTAGTAATGTATACAAACAATATGTTGACAATATAAATGAATTTCAAAAAATGGTGAAAGCATAATGCCTATTACAGAAAAATTAATGTCACAAGGTCAAGTAATAGTAACTTTAGATTTATCTTTGGTGCCAAATTATATTTTGAATTCTATACAGCCATGGGACCAAATTGTAATAACAGACTCAGAAATGGAAGCAGCAGAGTGGATAGATAGTGTAATGTTACCTTCATCAGAATATGTAGGTGTAATACAGTCTTTATCTATTGAGCCAGAAACAGCAGAAATTGAAGGAGTTGGTATATCTGTTTACCTTGGAGATTCTGATAATAAAGGATTAGGTGTAAGTGAAATACAAAACGATGGTTCATCTTCTAGAGTCTATGAAGATAATACATTAGAATACGTAATTAATAATAATAATGGACAACCTTATGGATTGCTTAGAAATAATGACAGCGGAAGATTAAGAAGTGTTTGGCCTGGAACTATAACTGAAAAAACTATTCAAGATACCGACTTACTTTTAAATTTTGAAGGCACAGATGGTGATACAGACTATGACGATGAGACCGATTTAGAACATAACTTAGAATTTTACGACACAGCAAAAATATCAGACGACCAAGCAAAATTTGGTAATACAAGTTTATATTTAGATGGTGATGGTTATGTATTAGTTGACTATCACCCAGGATTTCATCCTGCAAAAAATGACTTTACAATAGAGTGGTGGGAGTACAGGTTACAACCGTGATAGTATGCCTCAATTTGATTTAGAAAACGCTGAAGTAAGTTCAAGCTTTGTTGATAGATTAATACTTAATGAAGCTATCGTTCCTTTTGTATATTGGGATTTAAAAAATGCAGGTCAAACTGTTCTTAAAAGTGGAGCAGCTCCTGACCCAAATATAAGTAAGTTTCAACAAAGTGGTACTGGAATGACTGGTGCTGGATATTGGTCCAAATGCCCTGTTGACCCAAATAGACATGTTATGGACTTATTAAAAAACACTACTCCTACTTTTGGTATAGGAAATACATTAGATGCTTTTATAAAACCAGGTACTACGTCACCATGGCCTAAGAATGCTGCGGGTCTTAAGTTCACTAATGATAACCATAGATTAAATCTTTATGACGTTTTACATGACGAAGATAAAGGTATAGCTGTAATAATAAATGGAACTTGGTACAACATATACTTTCCAATAGAACATGATTTATCATACGCTACTAATAGTACAGGCGGAGGCTGGATAGATACTAACCAAAGTGGTACAGATGATGATGGAGTTGGTAACACAGGTGTAGTACAAAACAATGAACCAATACCTATAAGATATACTGGAGATGGAAGTTCAGTAACCAGAAGTGATGGGATAACTATAATAAAAGCTAGACCATCTTATGCTCTTTTAAAACAATTAGTAGCAACTCCTGTAACAGTCAAGTATGCTGTTGGAGTTAAAGAAGCTTTTTACAGATGGGATAAAACAGGTTCTGTATGGGTTAAAGAATTAGATTCCAATGGTAACACCATATTAGAAGCTGATTGTTTTCCTTATGACACAACAATAGCTCAAGAACATTTTGATATGATGGTTGATATAGCTTGGCATAAAGGAACTGGAGGTTTTAAACATTCATGGTTTGTACAAGTTTATAAATATGATGATACAGAAGATACATTAAGAGATGGTAGTCAGATAACTTCTGCTTCTGATTTGGAGGAATACAAGGATGCTGCTTATGCAATGGGATTTTTTGGTGTAGTTTATGACAAAGATACAAACAAATATTATTTTAAACAATGGGCTGTAGATAGATACAGGAAACATATTCAAACTTTACTAAGAGGAAGTCATTTTAGTGGAAACTTATCTACAATGACTCCTCAGTTTGGAGTTGACCCAAATCCAATTGCTGATAGTAGGAACTGGTATCAAGGACATGACATAAATAAAAACTGGTTTTACGCACCTGATGCGTGGTATGGTGGATATTTTACTGCCCCAGGTGGTGTAAACGGCTGGAGTGTAAGAGGTGGTAGTGCAGCACAAGGTGGTGTTAGTAACCCATCTAATATTACAAACTCGGCAATTGACCCAAATACTATTACTGAATCAGCAGATAATTCACCAATAACTATAGAAAATTTAATAGAAAATTTAGAAACCTTACCATTACCTTCTACAGATTTTTGGCAAGGTAAAAACTCTACAGGAGCAAATGTCGACTATTCAGATTATTATTCAGGAGCTCGTTCTATATTTGATTCAGATGCTGGAACTGTTGATTACTGGAGTACTGACCCAAACTTTCAAGCTTATTATTCTAAATATTGGCAAGATGGTTCATCATGGTTTCATGGAACTACTGCTTATTCAAAACCTAGAGCTAAAACTAAATGGGGTGCTGTATTAGCATCTACGCAACATAATTCACTTCCTTCTTTTATGATTGGACTTAATGAAAATGGTCAAGGAACATCTAAAGTCTATATGAGGTCAGTAACGTCAACTAGCAAGGTTTTAAGTGGTGTAGCTACTGATGATTGCTTTGACATAGCTAATGGAAAATCTTTAGGAACAATTAACTATGGTCAATGGAATCACTTTGCTATTACAAGAGAAGGAAACAACTTTTACACATTTAAAAATGGAACTATGGTAGATAGTTGGAGAAGCGACAAAACAATTAAAATACCACAACCTGATACAAAATTATGGTTATCTACTGGATTAAATTTATCAATTGGTTTATCACAAAATGCAGACCACTTTTATGGATATTTAGATGGTTTAAGAATTACTAAAGGAACTGCTAAACATCAAACAGATGCTAGCACAGGAATAGTAACCTACAGTGTTCCAACTAGCGCACCAGAAACAGAAGATGCACAAACTAGTTATAGTGGAACTCATTATTTGGAAACAGTGTTAACTGCTTTAAATAGAATTGCAACACAACTAGATATTGAATGGAAAGTAAGAATAGGTACAACAGCAGATGATACAGATAGGCCAATACCTTCAGGAACTAACGTTGGAAAAGTTTTATTAGATATCGGACCTAGAACAAGTCTTTTTGTTGGTCATGGTGTAAATGAATATGCAGAAACTATTGTTGTTAGAGGAACTTCTGGTGAAGACCCAACAATAACAGGTATAGACCCATCAAGTATTAAATCATCTTTTGATGCTAGAGAATATGTTTCTACAGTAGAGTATCTTGAAACAATAGGTGGACAAAACTTTGATACATTAGATGTTACCGATGATGCAATACCTTACCGCGACATAAACGGCAATTTACTTGAAAGAGTTGTTTATGCTTCAGAACCTCAACATCCACATATATCTAAAGAAGAAAGAGCTAGAGCTTTCTTAAAAGAACTTAAGAGAGTTAAAAGGTCAATAGATTTAGATTTGGATTATTACGATATTCAAGGTGATTTTGAAGTTGGAGATAATATATTTATTTACGACCCTGAGCTAGGTTTTGAAGATAATGAAGCTAAGAGAATTGAAGATGGAAGAACAGCTTTATTCGAAGTTGCTTATCAAGGCGAATATATAAATCCAGAAAAAATAAGAGTTACCTCAATTACACATCCTATTAAATCAGGTATGGGTATTTATTTAAGAAGACTAAGAACCCCATCTTCTCAAGAAGTAGAATATATAGATTTGACACCATATGTACAATTTGAATCTGGTGGTGCAAGGCTTGAAGTTGGAGACCTTCCACTTAAATTAGGTGATGACTTAAGATTTTCTCCTACAGTAACTGGTATTACAGCAGGTTCTAAAGTAACATTTCCTGGAAAAGTTAGAGACCCAGATAATACATCTACTAATGGTATTAATTT
>Ga0181580_10001830_pt1 | contig 17114 bp, 13 predicted proteins | sample 071ome_23_FD_132413 | JGI IMG/M metagenome (GOLD analysis project Ga0181580, IMG submission 132413) | Coastal salt marsh microbial communities from the Groves Creek Marsh, Skidaway Island, Georgia - 071403BT metaG (megahit assembly) | ecosystem: Environmental > Aquatic > Marine > Intertidal... | reverse complement strand
TACTTCATCAAGGAACTTCTCTACATTGTCCCGGAATTTAATTCGCTGTGCTTCTTCCAGCAGTTTGACTGCGGCAGCATACTCTTTCCGCCGGATTACGAGCACCTGGGCATGCTGGGTTAAGGCTTCCACTTTGAATTTTTCAATTTTGGCAGCGGATTCATAGTAACCCAGAGCTTCTGCTTCCAAATCAATGGCTTTGTCCTTAGCCGCCTGGGCTTGATTTTCTGCTTCACTGGCAATCTCATCTTGTTTGCCAGCTTGTTGGATCAGATATTGTCCCAATTGAATGAGTGCACGTCCATTGAGAGGGTCGCCAATGACGACTTTCTTTAAGATTTCTGCAGCTTCGTCATTTTTGCCCAGTCCCATTTTGATTTGGGCGTCCAGGTTCAACAATTCATTTTGCTCTTTGTCACTGATGGTCTCGCCATAGAGAGGACTCATGGCCTCAAAGAATGTTTCGGCTTCTGCCCAACGGCTGTAACTGGCAAGAATCTGACCGGCCCGCAGTGCTCTTTTAAAGGTTGGTTTCTTTTCCTGCTTGATGGCTTCCAGGTAGCAATCCACGGCCAGAAAGGGAGCGTCGTGGTTCATGTGCAAATCTCCGAGAAGGAGCAGTTGATCTGCATCGGCTTTCCCCATTCTGCGAATGATTTCCAAGTTGGCGGAGGCATTCTCGGTTTGCTCTACGGCGAGGTAGGCATTGGCCTGAAAGGACCAGAAGTCTTTGTTGTCCGGCTTTTCATCAATCAACTCATCAAACAGGGCGATGGCCGCCGTGTAATTTTCGAGGTTGAACAGTGCCTGGGCTTTCCCCTGGCGGAGATCCAGGCTGTCGGGGTTGTAAAGTAATGCACGGGAGTAGGCATCCAGAGCACTGGAGTATTTTTCCATGTTCAGGTAGCAATACCCAAGGAGACCGTAGTTGCCTGCTCCTTCAGAACCCAACTCGATTGCCCTGGAAATATTAGGAACGGCTTCCTGGTATTTTCCTTGCTGCACTTGTACCAAGCCCAGGTTTTTGTAAGCTCTGCGAAAGGAAGGAAACTTGCGAACCGCATCCACATAATGCTGTTGGGCTTCTTCTCCCTGCTCATTTTGAAATTTCAGGTTAGCCAGGGTGTAGTCCAGAGCGGCACTGGATTCGAACTTGAGTTCCTTCTGCAAGTACTCGATGGCTGCCTTCAGATCGTCGTTGGCGTTGAGTTCCGCCACGGTGCCCATAACGATTTGCTCTTCTTCGTTAATATTAGGCTCCACCTTGGTCTCTACGGCATAGGTGCCCATGAAACGCTTCACAAATTCAGGATTTTCCCAACTGTTGTCTTCCAGCAAGGGAAGGGGAGCTGCGTTAGCTTGTGGAAGAATGGCTCCTGCGTAGAGCAAGCTTAGTTGCAAAATGCTTTTCATGGATCGATGGGATAAATGCATTTTCATGATTCCTAATTAATTCATACGAAAGGGGACTTTGATCACGTAACGGGCTTTCACTTTTTTTCCGTCACGCATGGGGGGCTCATATTTGGATTTTTCCAGAGCTGTGATGGCCGCAGCTTCAAAGGCTGGATGGTCAGAGGAAATGACTTTTTCGACTTTCACCGTACCGGTCTCACTGATCAGAAGCAGTAGTCGAACCATGCCTTCCCGTTTGGCTTTTTTCATCTCTGAGGGATAACGTACCGTGCCTTTGCGAATCAGCCTTGGCTTTTTGTCCAGGTCACTCATGCGGAAGATCTTTAATTCTCCGCCCAAGTTCTCTTTTTTGAATTGCTCCACTCCAAATGCACCGCCCATGGCGATTCCAGTTCCAGGATTCAGGCTCATTTCCAGAGCTTCCAGGCTGAGTTGGGGCGGGGGAGTATCCAGTTTTGGCGGAGGTGGAGGAGGAGGGTCAGGAGGCTCTTCCTCTTCCACCATTGGAGGATCTTCCGGCGGTGGGGGCACAACATCCACGGAGCGAACCGTGCTGTCCGGCTTCATGAAATCCGACAATTGCTGTGTCACCCAGAGCATCACTCCCAACACCAGTGCCATCAGGATCGCAATGATCAACGCCAGGAACCGGACACGGGTACTCTGGCTGAATCGGGGTGATGTGTAAAAGGCCTGGGCCATGGTTCAGGAGTGTTGGAAGGTCCTTGGGGCCGCTAGTCGTTCTTCGTGGAAAGACTTACTTTTTCTGCTCCAGCCAGCTTGGCTTCATCGACCACTCTGGCAAAAAGCCCAGTTGGCACTACTTTGTCTACCTGCACGATCACTGGCATGGTTTTGTTGTCCTGCAACTGACGTCGTACTACCGAACGAACTCCACCTACGCCAATTTCCCGGCCTCCGAAAACTACTGTTCCCGCTTTGGTAATGGCGATCAGGATGCTGTTTTTCTCCAGGTCGACTGCGGAAGCCGCTTGAGGCTTATCCACTTCGACTCCCGTTTCCTCAACGAACACGGTGGTGACGATAAAGAAAATCAGGAGAATGAATACCATATCGATGAGGGGAGAGATGTTGATTTCATCATCTCCTGAGGTGCCTCGGGCTTGTCTGCGGTTACGAATCATGATTGGGCAGAATTCAGGGGTGAACTTACAGGGAGAGCAGCAGCTCTTCGTCTTCTTCGTGTTTGAGTTTCTGGAGAGTCAGGCTTTCCATTCGGGCCAGGAAGAATTCCAGGCGGTCCCGATACTGTTTGGTTTTTCCAAGCAAAATGTAGGCGGGAATGGCGATCACGAGCCCGGTCTCGGTGGTGATCAATGCTTCCGCAATGCCCCCCGCGACCAGATCAATGGTTTCCCCGCTGGAATGGGCCAGGCCACTGAAAGTGTTGAGCATCCCGCCAACTGTACCCAGCAAGCCCATCAGAGGTGCAGTCCCGATCAATACATTGAGGAAGGCGATGCGTCGGTTGGCCTTGGGTAGAAAGGCATTTCGAATTTCCTCAAACGCTTTCTGGATATCACTGATCCTGTTTCGTTCGGTTTGTGTAAAATCCAGGATGCGGCTCAACTCTTTATCCATGGACTTCGAGGGGTCCTGTACCCATTTGGCAACCTGTTTCTCATCCACACGGGTGAAATCCAGCCGGAAGAAGAAAAAGAACAACTCCAGGATGGAATAGTAGATAAAGACCGTGAGTAGTAAGAGCGGAAACATGAGCCAGCCGCCTTGTGCCCAGATAGTCAGGATTTCCTTTACGGCTGCTTCCATTTTAAAGCTTTCTGATGATGGGGTGATCGAGAGTAGGCCCGAGATCTCTCATTTTTAGGCGACGACCGGTTCCTGATCGTTCTTCTCCTCGGCTTTGCCCCCGTCCTTCTTTTTGGGAAGACCATTGAGGAATGCAGCGGAAAGCTTGTCCATGTCGGAGAGGATGCCCTGCACACGGCGGTTCAACAGGGCGTACAGGATCAGGGCTGGAATTGCTACGATCAGTCCAAACTCGGTTGTGACCAACGCTTCCGAAATACCGGAAGAGAGGGATCGTGCATCCCCAGTGCCAAAGACAGTGATCAGTTTGAAGGTATTGATCATCCCGGTTACTGTACCCAGAAGCCCCATCAGTGGAGCGGTGGAAGCCGTGATCTGAATAAAGGACAAATTCTTTTCCAGTTTAGGCTGGGCCTCCAGAATACGCTCATACATGACCTCCTCGACCAGCCGCTTCCCATCATTTCTATGGGTAATCCCACTGGAAATCATCCTATTGACCGGGGCTGGGAGTTTGGATTGAGCCAGTTTGAAGGCATCGCTGTCCTGATTTTCTTTCAGGAGAGCAAGTACACGGTGGAGAATTTGAGGGTCAGGATTTTTGATCTTGAAGATCTGAATGGCCTTTAAGATCGCAACGATCAGGGACAATGCCGCAAACCCCAGGATCGGGTAGATCCAGATACCCCCTTTTTGAATGTGCTCCCATACGGTTTCTTTTGTGCCTGAAATGGCCAGTGCATCGCCCATGGTCGCATCAATCGGAGCGGAACCTGCTCCATTGGCCAAGGTGGTGACGATGGCCTGATTTTCTTCAGGATTGAGGGGAATCAGATCCACCTGGCCTTCCCCTTTCCCGCGATGGGCCAGACCCGCTTGACCCGGACCGGCGGAAAAGTAAGCCACTGGGCCCCAAAGTCCAAAAGTGCCATCTGCCGCTTCTCCGCCACTGAAGGCTTGGCCGGGGAAGGTGTGTCCGCCGACAAGGTTTTGCAGCCGATCCAAGCTTGTCTCGACCACTTTCAATTGAGCTGTGATTTTATCGACACGGCCCAACTCTTCATTCCTCATTACCTTTTTCGTGTCCGCCAGAAGCTTGTTGTAGGTGGCTTGCTCCGTGATGTGTACCCTGGAGCCAAATGCATCCACAAATTGGGTCAACAAGGTGGTGGATACGTATTCCACAGATTTCTCACGGGCCTCCACCTCCTTCTTCAGGTCGGAGAGATTGGCCGATTTTGTTTTCTTGAGCAGAGCCTGATTGTGAATTTCCCGGCGTTTGCTTTCCACCCGGGATTTCAACTTGTTGAGATCCGCTGTCAGCGGTGCTTTTTCCTGTCGGATCTGTTCTCGTACGATGCCTTGTTCTTTTAACGCTGAGATATTGTCAGTTTCCAGAGAGGCTTGTGCTTTTTCGTACAATTCCTGGCCGTGACCAAGAGCCGGCAACACCAGTGCTGCGATCAGAGCTTTTGTTGAATTCTTCATGATATTCCAAAGTTTTGGCGTGAACCTGCAGGAGCCTGTTTACTCACTTACTGTAGCAAGGAATTTGACCGGAAGGATGAAGAAACGAGGTTCTTCCGCTGTAGTCTTTTCGTAAATGGCCACGGCTTTGAAGAGTTCCTGGGCCAACTCATTATTCGCTTCCTCTTTCCAGCCACCTTTGGCTGGTGTGAGAACGCCGGCACGGGTACCGGTTCCATCCACATAGAAACCCCCAGCCAGGCCGAAGTACAATGTGGTTACATTTACGGTTTTTCCGTCAATCTCACGGGCTCCGTGCTCTACCAGAACATTGTTGTTAAATTTATCAATGATGCTTGTAATTCCGAGGATGGATTGCAGGCGGCGAGTCATCGCACGGTCTGTTTTCTCCGGATCTTCCGGAATTTTTTCCACCAGGTTGGCAATTCCACCTTCATTGGCGTCAAGGTCTTTCAAGGGTTCCGGTAACCATTGCACCAATTCGAGAAGTTTCTTTTCCTGCTCGGCCAGGGCAGATTTGACGACCTTTTCAATATTTTGCAGGGTTTCCTTTTCTGTCCGGAGCTTTTCCCGCTCTTTATCTGACTGGGAAACATCCTTCTTTGCTTCCTCAATCCTCCTGGCCAGATCTGTATCTTCCTCACTCAGAAGTTGGATCATATTCCTGAGGGTCGCTTTTTCCTCTTCCCACTCATTCTTTTCCTGGGCGATCTGCCGTTGTGTTTTGACCCATTCCGCAGACAGCTTTCGCACATTGGAAAACTTGGATGCACTGTAAGCCGTCAAGGCGAATTGATGGATCAATAGCAGCCCAAGGGTTGTTTGGAGAATTACTGAAAAACGATGCATTTTTGAAACCGAGGTTATGGGGTGAATATAAGCCCCATCCCTGATCCCGGTTACTCCGTCAACTCCCATCAACCCCCAGCCCCATTTTGTTTCCTTCCTGTAACACGATGGTCAAAAACTTGAAACAGCCACCCTGGATTTTGAGGCCTTAGCCATTGTGCCAGTCTTTTATATTTAAAGTTATCTACAGCACAGGGTGTTTCAGATTCGGCGGGCGGATGAAGCCGCATCCAGAGCCCCTTGGTATTGTTACTCAATTGTCAAAATTGCATCACTGAATTGGCACATTCCCGCCGCAATATGATGGCCGGTTTTCTCAGCTCTTTTCGCTGCTTGCCACTAATTATTCGACAACACCCACATGCCAATTCCCAACCACTTTATTAATACTACAAAACCATCCCACCGATGAAACCCAAACTCCTCAAACAATTAAGCTTACTAGGGCTAGGTACTTCGATTGCCGCCCTCCCTAACCATCTGAAAGCTGCGGATGTCCCCATATCTGAGGACATCACTGCCGACACAACCTGGACCGCCGATAACACGTACATTCTCACTGACATCATTTACGTCAAGGACGGTGCCACCCTGACCATTGATCCAGGGACGATCATCGAAGGAGAAGCCAAATCCGCCGGAGCGTTTGACCCAGGAGCTCTCGTCATCACCAAAGGTTCGCAGATAATGGCCGAAGGCACCGCAGACAACCCGATTGTCTTCACCTCCACAGAAGATGACGGCAGCTTGACCGAAGCCGACTCCGGTCTTTGGGGTGGTGTGATCATCCTCGGTTCCGCCAGCATCAACACCGATTCCGGCACCGAGTTCATCGAAGGTCTTCCGACCTCCGCTGATGGTGAATACGGCGGTAACGACGACGCGGACAGTTCCGGTGTCTTTAAATATGTATCCATCCGTCACGGTGGTGCAGCCATTGCTTCCGACAACGAAATCAATGGTCTGACCATGGGCGGTGTTGGTTCCGGAACCACCATCGAGTACGTCGAAGTGTTCGCCAATGCGGACGACGGCTTCGAGTTCTTCGGAGGCACAGTCAACACCAAGTACCTGATCGGTGCTTTCAACCAGGACGATACGTTCGACTGGGACGAAGGCTTCCGCGGAAAAGGCCAGTTCTGGTTTGCGATCCAAGACGCCATCTCGGCCAATCGTGGTGCAGAAATGGACGGCGGACCTTCCAGCAACGTCCAAGCCACTCCTTACTCCGAGCCTGTCGTTTACAATGCGACCTTCACCGGTTCTGGATCTGACTCCGGCAATGTTGACAGCCAAGCGCTGAAGTTCCGTGAAAACTCCGGCGGTATCTACGCCAATTCGATCTTCACCGGCTTCGTCAAAGGTGTGGACATCGACCAAGGCGATAAAAACGGCGACCCGGTTGCTCAAGATTCCGAAGCCCGCTACACCGCCGGCACCCTGGCGCTGAAAGGCAACATCTTCCACGACATCGGCACTTACGCCACCCTGGGAGACATCATCGAGATCAGTGCTGGCAGCTTCCACGACACGGTGGAAGGGGACCTGGCCACCAACGGCAACAGCTTCGAAGATCCACAACTGGCTGGCATCTCCCGCCTGGCCGGAGAAGACCTCGACCCCCGTCCTGCCACCGATGGCCCTGCGTACAGCAACCTGACCGCTCTTCCCGGAGATGCGTTCTTTGCGGATGTTGATCACAAAGGTGCTTTCGGTGCGACAAACTGGAGTGCTGGTTGGTCTAAACTCGGCGAAGCGTACTCTGGTGACATCTTCGTTCCAGCTGTTGTGGTTCCAGTCATTTCATTAAATGGAAATGCGAATATTACAGTCGTTGTTGGTGAAACATTCGTAGATCCAGGTGCAACCGCAGGAGTTTATACCAACTCAATTGTGGTAACTGGTACTGTAGATGCCAATGCTGAAGGAACTTACACCCTTACCTACGATGTAAGTGACGACGACGGTAATGCTGCTGAGTCGGTTACCCGTACAGTTGAAGTGACTTCCGGAGGCACTGTCCAAATAACGGATAGCATCACTTCTGATACTACCTGGAATCGTGCCAATACGTATGTACTGACTGACATCATCTATGTTAAGGATGGAGCCACGCTGACGATTGAGCCAGGCACCGTAATCAAAGGTGAACCTAAGTCTGCTGGAGCGTTCGATCCAGGAGCTTTGGTCATCACCCGTGGATCAAAAATCCATGCTGCCGGTACATTCAGCAAGCCGATCATCTTCACTTCAACATCTGATGATGGAACTGGAAACTTGACCTCCGCGGACTCCGGTCTCTGGGGCGGTGTGATCATCCTTGGATCTGCCACGATCAATACCGATGCCGGCACCGAGTTCATCGAAGGACTTCCGACCTCCGCAGATGGCGAGTACGGCGGCAATGATGATGAAGACAACTCCGGTATCTTGAAGTATGTATCCATCCGCCATGGTGGTGCAGCCATTGCTTCTGACAATGAAATCAACGGTCTGACCATGGGCGGTGTTGGTTCTGGAACCACCATCGAGTACGTCGAAGTATTTGCCAATGCAGACGACGGCTTCGAGTTCTTTGGAGGTACGGTCAACACCAAGCATCTGGTAGGTGCGTTCAACCAGGACGATACGTTCGACTGGGACGAAGGTTTCCGTGGTAAGGGACAGTTCTGGTTTGCGATCCAGGATCCAGTTTCCGCCAACCGTGGTGCGGAAATGGACGGTGGTCCTTCTTCGAATGTGGAAGCAACCCCATTCTCCAATCCTGTGATCTACAATGCGACCTTCATCGGTTCCGGCTCCGCCTCAGGAAACACCGATAGCCAAGTACTGAAGTTCCGTGAAAACTCCGGTGGTATCTACGCCAACTCAATCTTCACAGCCTTCGTGAAAGGTGTGGATGTGGATCCAGGAGATAAGAATGGACTGGAAGTTGACGAAGATTCTGAAGCTCGTTTCAATGCTGGTACGCTGGCACTGAAGGGCAACATCTTCCATGACATAGGTTCTTACGCTTCACTTGAAGATCTTGTTGAAATTGGGGATACCCAAGGTAAATCCGGAGATTTTAAAGCGAACTTTGTGAGTGCTCTGAGCACAAATGGGAACAGCTTCGTCAATCCATTGATTGGCGGCATTTCCTACGACACGGATGAAGGTCTTGACCCACGCCCTGCGGAGGGTGGTCCTGCCTTCAGTGGTCTGAGCGATCTTCCCTCCAGTGATTCCTTCTTCGAAGATGTGACTCATAAGGGTGCCTTCGGCTACAACAACTGGGCAGAAGGTTGGACCTTCCTCGCTCAATCCGGTGCATTCGGTGACATTACCACTGCCATTCACCCTGAGTTGTCAGACGCCACGGCTCTTGGTTCTGACTGGTATGATGATCCTTCCAAAGGATACATTTACTGGGCTCCTAGAACCGAGTGGCTTTATCAGTGGAATCTTGGTTATCTCTACCAGGAACCAGGAACCAATTGGTTCTACTCCGTTGATACAGGTCTTGGCTGGATCTACATTGATGATAATGAAATCACTGCAGATACCGTTGGCTCCGTCAAAGTGCTCAATGGTTATGTTTATGTTGAGGAAATCAGCGGATACATCTACTTGAGCACGATTGATAACGGAGACGGAACAACAACCACGTTGTTCTTCAACACTGTCACTCAAAAATGGGGTATCCTTTAATCGGAATCCCCCTCAAATTTCACAACTAACCCAAAAAGCCGGGGCTCACGTGAGTCCCGGCTTTTTTGTTGGTTCAGTCTTGCGTGAGGGAAGGATGCCCCTAGGTTGAGAAAGTAATGGCACGGATCATCACAGTCGGGTTGTGGATTGGGTTCACTGCACTGCCGCTATGGGGAGTTGGTGAGCTACGTCGTTTTCATGGAGCGGATGGAGGGGAACTGATTGCCCGTGTTCACAAAGTGGATAAGGGAATCGTCTATCTGGAGAGGAAGGATGGGGTGCAGTTCGAGACCCCGATCAAGGAGTTTTCTCAAAAAGATCAGCAATATTTGTTGAGTCTGGATCCTCGGTTTCGGCGTAGTTTGGATGCCGCCAAAGAACATTTTCAGTCGGCACGGAAAGGGGAGAAGCCTGTTAGCCCGGAAGTCCGGGCTGAGGAAATCTCTCGATTAAAGGGCGGGGAATTGTGGAAATTCTATTTAAAAGCGATTCCGATTCTTAAGGAGTCGGCGGCGGAGGGAAATGTGCCGGCTCAGTATAATCTGGGTGTGGCGTACCTGGAGGGGTTGGGGTTGCGGCAGGATTTTTCAAAGGCTGTGCATTGGTTTATGAAAGCCTCGGAAGGTGGAGATACCCGTGCTCAATATCGCTTGGGGTTGATGTGCCTGCATGGACGCGGTGTTCACCAGGATGATATTCGGGCACTGCAATGGTTTGAGTTGGCCGCGAAATCGGGCCACCCGAAGGCACAATCTCATCTTGGAGCAATGTATGTTCGGGCCATTGGAGTGGACCGCAATGAAGCGGAAGCGGTTCGTTGGCTAAGGATGGCTGCGGACAAAGGGGAGGCGGAAGCTCAAGTGGATTTGGCCATTATGTACATGCTGGGGCTGGGTGGTTTGAAGGAAGATCCAATGATGGCCACGAGTTGGCTGGGGCAGGCGGCTCAACAGGGGCATGCTTATGCCCAGTATGAATTGGGAGTGGCTTATCGGGCAGGCATTGGGGTGGATCAGGATTTTGGGAAAGCGGCTTACTGGTTGCACAAGTCGGCTTCGCAGCGACTGGTGGAAGCCCAATTGGATCTGGGTTTGATGTATCTGCTGGGTTTGGGGGTGGACAAGGATGCCGTGGAGTGTGGAGCGTGGTTTCATCTGGCTGCCTCGACGGGGCATCGTGCCGGGATGGAGGCGTTGAAACGGTTGGAAAAGGAATTCAGTGATGATCAACAGAAACGGGTTCGGGCCCGTACTCTGGAGTTGACCAAGTTATTAGCCTCCAACCCCTAAGTTGATTTCCAATGGGTAGCTCGTTTTTACCAGTGTCTGACCGGCCAATCCTGGAACTGATTGGGCAGCTTGCTTACTGTAATCCCTTCATGCCTATGCGGCTGGAGTTGGAGAAAGAGATCCTTGGGGATGACTACAGGGAGCCGAAGGCCGATGCCGGGAATTTGGATGTATTCAGTGCCAACCTGCAAGCCCTTCATGAGGTGACTGAGCATTATGCGGAGAAAGCACGATTGGCATTCTATGCCACGGATGGAAATGTAGATTCAGAGGAATTTCGGATTTATCACCGAGTGGTGTATGTCTATCTTTTTTCCAGCTATCGGGAGCCTTTTCAGGAGTTCATTGTTCGTCGGGTGAGTCGAGTCCAGGGAGGTGGCACTTGTGGATTTTATCGTCAGTTTGAGGCAGAATATACAAAGTTTTTTCCGTTACGTCCTGAAGGTATGGATGCCCGGCATCCTCCAGAAGTGGTCTTTTCTGTCTTTTTTCAAATACGGCGGGCATTCTTCCATATCTTTGAATTTATTATTGGCTCATCACCAGCGGCGAATCGTTTGCGAGCCAGAGTGTGGCAATCGATTTTTACTCACGATATGGGGCGATATCAGCGGTCATTGTTTGATCGGATGGGCGATATTGTTACTTTCATTACGGGTCCATCCGGAACTGGGAAGGAGTTGGTTTCCCGTGCCATAGGCATGTCCCGGTTTATTCCTTTTGATTCGGATACACTGGAGTTTGCGGAGGATTTTCATAATGGGTTTATTCCTGTCAACCTATCGGCTTTGACTGAGACTTTGCTGGAGTCAGAACTGTTTGGTCACCGGAAGGGTTCTTTTACTGGTGCGTTACAGGACCGAAAGGGCTACCTGGAGACTTGCGGGAACTTTGGCACGATTCTGCTGGATGAAATCACGGAAACCCGTGCAGATATTCAGGTAAAGTTGCTGCGTGTCCTGCAAACGCGGCAGTTTCAACGTTTGGGGGATACCCGATTGTTGCCTTTTCAAGGGAAATTCATGGCCGCATCCAATCGTGATCTTGCTGTAGAAATGAGAGAAGGTCGCTTTCGTGAAGATTTTTACTATCGGCTTTGTGCGGACCGGGTGCAGACCTTGGCATTGCGTGAAATCCTCCAGGAAGATCCCAAGGAACTCCGGTATCTCGTGACGTACATTTCCCGGCGAATTGCCGGGGAGAATGAGTCGGAGGCCTTAACTGGTGAAGCCTGTGACTGGATCCAAAAAAATTTGGGGCTGCGGTATGCCTGGCCGGGGAATTTCCGAGAGTTGGAACAATGTGTACGCAATATTATGCTGCACGGGGAATATATTCCGGAAAACACCCAGATCCATGTAAGCCGCTCACAGCTTTTGACCGATGCCCTTGGAGCAGGAAGCCTTCCTGCCGATCAATTTCTCAGTGAATATATCGCCAGTGTTTATGAGCGTACCAGCAGTTACAAGGAGACGGCCCGATTACTGGAAATGGATCGACGAACAGTGAAAAAGTACGCCGATATGGCGACGGAAACAGAGGAGGATTAATTCTCCAAACGTTTGATTTCGTTGGCAGCCGTCAAATTCCAGCGAAGATTACGAAGGCGCCATTGAGCCATGCGGTAAATAAACTGTTCCTGATTCTGAAGAACCTCAGACAGGTTATCATCAATATCTGCATCTTTAGCGTCCAGAGTGCGTTTTACAGAATCTGACCAACGGCCCCAGCTATCTGGGTTCTTATCCACATTGGTGATGATTTCATAAGCTTCAATTGCTTTTGGATTGAAGGTTGCTCCACCCATCCGCTCAAAGCAAAGTCCCAGTTGATAGACGATCGGAGCCTGCCATTTGGGTGCGGGATCCAGAAGGATCATTTTCTGGTAAATCTCAATGGCTTTCTTGGTTTCGCCATCTTCAAAGTAGGTATTGGCCAGTTGGTTGCCGGCCTTTTTCTGCCAATGGACCCAGTTATCAATCTGATTGTTGATTTCTTCCAGAGCCTGGGTTTTTGCAGGTTCCTGATTCTCATCTTCCCATAGCAGGTTTTCTTCGTTCCATTTGAAAATCGTGACCTTGTCATCAAAGTCCGTCATGGTCACTTGCTTAGAGCGTACACCTTTGTTGGCTTTGGTTAAGAGCATTACTACCTGATCATGGGCGTTGGCTTTGTCGGCCTCGGTGCCCATCAATTTGTAGATCGATGCCAGAAGGAAATGGCTTTCGGGAGCATGCACATTGTTGGGATAGGATTCATAGAATGGGAGATTCTTAGGCCCAGTGTGTTGCAAATATTTTACTACTTGAGCGAATCCTTTGTTGCGGGCTACGGTGTCCTTTTCATCCTTGTAATTGTAGTAGGTGGCGTAAGCCCGTTTAAACTCAGCTTTTGCCCGATTGGTCAGCGAACCTTGAGGGTCGAGGTCTTCGAGCCGTAGAAGGCGATCAAAGAATTGGGAGGCTCTTTCATAGTTCCCTTGCTCCAAAAATAGGTCGGCAATTTCGATTTGGGAGCGAAGGGAGGTTTGGCGGAATTCAACTTTTTCATCTTCGTTCCGTGCTCCGCGTATGGTTGTGCTGAGTACTTTGTAATATCGGTCTTGTGCCAGTTCAAATGCACCAAACTCCCGATAGAGTTGACCCAGACGAAAATAGATTTCGGGCAACTCATGATCATTGGGGTACTTTTCGGCGAATTCCTCGTAGATTTCGACGAGTTTTACGCGGACCTTATTCTTTTCGTAGAACTTAATGAGTAGAGGGTATGCGTCTTTTCTCAGAGATTCTGAGTAGGGGGGGCCTTTTAATTCGTAAAGAATGGCTTCAACTCGTTCATTTTTGCCGTCCTTGATTCTTTCCAGACGCTGTGCCTCTTTGAGCTTGGCTTTCCATTCTTGGTCACGGGTGAGAAAGCGGCGTGGTTCATGCACTTCAGTGAGTCCATGAGCATCATTGCTGTGTGAGGTATCGGAGGCTGTGCCATGAGCTGCTGCTGGAGCCGCTTTTCCGCCGTGAGTATCAGCAGCTTGTGAAGGAAGAGCTGCGGTAAAGGTTGCCAGCCCTGCCAATGCCGGGGCAAGTGGGATCAGGTTGAAGAGTTTCATGAAAAGATGGATTTGGTCTTACTCCCGAATATAGTTTACCTTGCCTTTGATGCTCACCGCAGGTGGTGTAACATTATAAGGTATTACAAATGGGGTGTAGATTTCTTGCGATGAAGGAGACAAACCGTCAACCTTTTTGTGAAACATGAGGCTTGCTGCTTGTGAGCCGGTAGGCACTTGATTAGCCCCTTCCAGAAGACCTTTCAACGTGCCAGGCTTTGTACTAACCGTGATGGGGGCACTCGTCGCTCCAACACCTGGTGGCGGTGGAGGAGTGGGGGCTACAGGAGGAGGAGGAGCCACGACTTGCACGGTCTGTTTCGGTGGTTCCGGTGGCCGAGGGAACTGGCCTTCATGCTCCACATAAATGATGTCGTTGCGGTCAAATTCTGGTGCTTGGTAGCCATTGAACTGCAGATGAACCGGGCCACTTCTGGACAAGTAGGATTGATTGTCATCCTTTGTAATGACTTTAGGGCCGATGATCTCCTGTTTCCCAAAGCCTGGCAATTTGGGCATAGAGACTTTAGGCATCCTTAATCCTGGAAGGGAGCGACCTCGAAGGGGGTTGGAAAAACCAACATTGCCGCCTTGGGAATTTTTGGCTGCCTTGGGGATGTGTTTCCACTTTTGCTCATCTTCCCTGTGAATGGGGCGAATGCCTGCCCGCGTATCGGCTTGTAATGATTGCGGTGCATGGGTGAACAGAGTAACAGCAAGGGCCATCGTGCTCGTGCTCAAATTCAGTATCCAATTATTTCTTCTCATAAGACTTGGGGTTTTCCAAAGGGTATATCGGCAGGTTCCTGCACAACTTTAGCTTCAATCTTATTCCAGTGGTTTCAATCTCTACTCCGAAAGGTCCTGTTTTTTAGGATTCATTGCTCTGGAGTGGACATCTGTACAAATCCACTACATCAATGGGTCGCATGAATATACAGACACTTCCATTGGGTCCATTTGAGACCAATGCTTACCTTTGCTGGAAGGATGGTGAGTCGAATGCCGTGCTTTTTGATGCACCGATGGGAACTCATGAGATTCTGCCCAAGCTCCTTGAAGAAAAGGGGTTGAAGCTGACGGATGTGTACCTGACGCATGGTCATTGGGATCACTTTTCCGGATTGGCGGAAATGGATCAGAGCGAATTTACGACCTGGTTGCATCCAGAGGATCGTGTGATGGTGGAAAATCCAGAAGTTGCCCGGGCTTATGTTCCGCCCTACTTTCAGTTGATTCCAGCCAAGGTGGATCAAGACCTGGAGCCGGGGCAGACTCTGAATATTTTGGGGCAGAGTGTGGAGTTGCGCCATGTGCCGGGGCATTGTCCGGGCAGTATCCTTTTCTATTTTGCAGACTTGAAATTTGCCATCGTGGGAGATGCCATTTTTCAAGGAAGTATCGGGAGAACTGACCTTCCCGGAGGGAATTTTGATCAACTTGCCAACTCGATTCAGCAGCACATTTACACACTGCCTCCTGCGACCCGGTTGTTTCCAGGACATGGGCCGGAAACTACGGTGGAGTTTGAAATGCAAAACAATCCCTACGTAAGACCGTGACTTCCCAGGAAACTCTCATGCAGCTTGCCCTGAGCCAGGCAAAGAATGCCTGGGGCAACACTCACCCGAACCCAATGGTGGGAGCTTTGATTGTGGAAAATGGAGAAGTGGTGGCGACCGGATATCATCATGCCGCTGGCAAAGCCCATGCAGAAGTGGATGCCCTGAATAATCTTGGCCGAAAACCTGCCACAGGTGCTTCCATGTACGTCACCTTGGAGCCCTGCTGCACCTATGGCCGGACTCCGCCATGTACGGAAGCAATTCTGGAATCAGGAATTCGCGAGGTTTTCATTGGTACAGAAGACCCCAACCCGGATGTTGCGGGACAGGGTGTCGCACAACTTCGTAATCAGGGAATCAAGGTGACCACAGGGATTTTGCAGGAGCCATGTGAAGACCTGAACCTTCTTTACAATTTCTGGATCACTCAAAAGACGCCTTTGATTGCTGCCAAAGTGGCCACAACCCTGGATGGATTTATTGCCACCAGCACAGGACATTCCCAATGGATCACTTCCAACATTGCCAGAGCGGATTTGATGCGATGGAGACGCTTATTTCCCGCAATGGGGGTTGGTTCCGGTACGGCTCTGCAGGATGACCCTCAGCTTACCAGCCGCATTGATGGTGAACCCAGCTTTTGTCCTTTGCGATTCATCTTTGACAATCAACAACGTTCACTCGACAGCCCACTCCGACTCCATACTGACGAGTTTGCCGCACAAACGATTCTGGTAACGACTCAGGCTTCCCGAAATGCCGAATACGCTTCCACATCCTGGCAACTTCCCCCTGATTCAGAGGGTCGACCCTGCCTGCGGGCCTTTCGTGAGCGGTGTGCTGAAGAAGGAATTCTGGGTGTGATGATTGAAGGTGGCTCCCAGCTTCTGAACTCCTTTATTAAATACAAGCAACTGGACTACCTCTTTGCCTATCGTGCCCCGAAAATTTTGGCGGACACCACGGCAAAACCCGCGTTTTCAGGTCGGACGGCTGAGACCCTGGAGGATGCACTTGTCCTACATTCCGTTCAACATGCCAGCTTGGGCGATGACCAACTTCTGCGAGGTTTTTTTACAAAATCATGAAACTCTACATTGCGACAGGAAATGCCCACAAGGTTGGGGAGTTGAGGAAAATCCTCACTGCACAACTCCCGGAAGTTCAGGTTCTGGGGGCAGAGGAACTTGGAGGCATGCCTACAGTTGTGGAGGATCAACCCACATTTGAAGGAAATGCACTTCTTAAGGCCCGTGCCCTTTTTCAGATTTCCCACGCTAGCCCTGTGCTGGCGGATGACAGTGGGCTCTGTGTGGATGTGTTGGAGGGAGCTCCAGGGATTTATTCCGCCCGGTATGCGGGGGAAAATGCATCCAATGAAGAGAATCGACAGAAGCTTCTCCATGCATTGGAAGCGACCCCTGTGGATCAAAGGGCGGCGCATTTCACCTGTGTTTTGGCCTACATTGATTCTGAAGGCCAGGAACACACTTTTGCCGGAACTTGCCCTGGGCAAATCACCTTTGCAGAGGAGGGGACCGGCGGTTTTGGGTATGATCCGATTTTTCAACCAGATGGTTTTGACCAGACCTTTGGAACGCTTTCTTCTGAAATCAAGAATCAGTTAAGCCATCGGGCCAAAGCACTGGAGAAGTTTATCCGATTTTTGAAAAACGGGAATTGAGCCTTCTGTAATGCCTACGCGGCTACAGATTCAGGCTTTTTTTTGTACTTGGGGGAGTTGGGGTGAAACGGATCCGACTCTTTCACGTGCTTGGTCACACGGTCGAGAACCTTGGGAGCCCGGATCATATTGGGGTGCATGGAGACAAGCATTTGTTCGTTTTCTGCAATGTGCCAGACCGAGCTGTTTTGCGGAAGGATCATTAAGTCCAGGGGGGTCCACAATGAGAGGGGGCG
>Ga0181580_10001829_pt1 | contig 17114 bp, 26 predicted proteins | sample 071ome_23_FD_132413 | JGI IMG/M metagenome (GOLD analysis project Ga0181580, IMG submission 132413) | Coastal salt marsh microbial communities from the Groves Creek Marsh, Skidaway Island, Georgia - 071403BT metaG (megahit assembly) | ecosystem: Environmental > Aquatic > Marine > Intertidal... | reverse complement strand
GGCAAAAGAGAAGGTTCCAAATATTTTTGATTATCACGAAATTGAAGATGTTAGAGACATAAAGATGCTACAAGAATATATTAAATCTTATTCATTAGAGGAAGATTCTCCGGAATCAATTTTGCTTAAAAAAGCAAAAGAGATGAATCTGGTAGAATGATAATATTTTTAAGAGTGGCACCTTAATGAAGGTTATATTAAAAAATTGGAGAAATAATGAATACAAATAATACAGTAGAGTTGATGGGAACTTATGGAAGCGACGAAACGCATGCTCTTTCTGCATGGACAAGTACCAGTCGTGATCTAAATCCTAAGAAGCGTGCTAGAATGGGCAAGCTGCTGGATATGCTGGCTCGCGAAGGCCATCACACACCTTTTGAAAAGTCATCTTTACATTTTCTTGTTACGACCGATATTGCCACTCATATTCATCTTTTAAAGCACCGAGTAGGAGTAAGTTGCGTTACTGGTGATACCGAAATTTACATTCCAAAGCCCGGTGGCGGGGTAAGGAAGATGATGATAAAAGACCTCTATGATCAATATGAGAATGGGATCTTATCAAAGTCTAAAAATGGAAAGGAGTATAGGCGGCAATATGGCAGGCCTGTTCCATGCAGGACGAAAGAAGATGATTCAAATCTTGTAAAGAAAGGCTATATATCAAAAGTCTTTTATAACGGTAAAAGAGATGTTTATAAGTTTACCACAAAGTCCGGAAGAACAATATCATCTACATTAGATCACAAGTTTTACTCTCTGGATGGCGGCTTTGTAGAGATTGGAGAGTATCTTGGAGTAGAAGCTTTTGGATCTAAAGTGACTATATCTAACTTGGATAATATGGTTGCTGTAAACGGGGTAAACATAAATGTATCTGGAAAACCATATACCTTTAGAGATTGGTGGATCAAGTATGAGGGTAAATACACCAGGAAAGAGGTCGCCAAAATAAGTGGATATAAATATGAGCTTATTAAAAAATGGGGATATATACATAATATAATCTTTCTAAAAGATATTAATAAGGACTTTAAGCCTGGAAGCGTTCCGTGGAACAAAGGAAAATATGGATACAAGTTGAATCGCCAAAAAAATGGTATAAATCCAAATATAAATCCAGATTTAGATTACAAAATCTGGAGGGCTACAGTTGGAAACTGGACAAGAGAGCAGCTGCCGTCCCTCATGGATAAATTTAATTATGTTTGTCAAGCCCAGATTGATCCAGAGGGGTGTTCCAGAGATTTTGTGTGCCACCATGTTATTCCAGTCTCAGTAGATAGGGCTAGAGCGACAGATTATAATAATCTTGCCCTTGTATGTTCGGGTTGCCACAAAAAAATTCATTCCTCTCGTGCATCAGAGAAAGCTTTTGCCCAAAGTTTTTTGGAGGAGGACGTTAAAGAGGTCTTTGAAAAAAGAAGACCGAGAAAAGGACGGCGTTTGGCATTTGACTATGAGCAAATAGTTAGTGTAGAGTATCTTGGAGTGCAGGATGTTTATGACCTAGAAGTAGAGGGAACCCATAACTATGTTGCAAATGGCTTTCTAATACACAATTGTAATGGTGAATCAGCGAGATATAAAGAGTTTAAAATAGATAAATATTACCTACCTGTTGATTGGCCTGAATCTGAGCGAGAAAACTTAGAAATCTTTATAAAGCAGGCTTATGAAAATTATCACAGTTGTATTGCCAGGCTTGAAAAAGCTGGCTATAGTAGAAAGCGAGCAAAGGAAAGCGCAAGGCTTTACCTTCCTTATGGTATTCAGATTACCTGTGATATTATGTTTAATTGGCGATCTTTTGCTCATTTTCAAAAGCTAAGAAATGATGAGCATGCTCAACTTGAAGTTCGTCAGGTTGCAGCGGAGATGCTAAGACTTGTAGAAGAAGGGGGAGATTTTCCAATGACTATTCACGCGATGAGAGAGTGTGGTATGCTTCCAGGAGTTGAGTAAATGACTGGTAATAAATTTTTCTCAAGACTTCCTGAAAGATTTCAATGGACCGCTCACAATCTAATTGCTCATCCGGTGTCTGAAATTCTTTTTCAAATAGGACTGGAAAGCTGGGGTAACTGGCTGCATGATTGGACTATACCAGAGCATATACCCGGCACAGGAAGGGGGTAGTCAGTGAGCTGGGATGATCCAAACAAGATGCCGATATACCAAGTTCAACTTGAAACAAGGTATAGAATAATAGGTTACGAAGTGGCTACAAATAATCACGATGCCATAGAGCTTGCCAAGGCTCATTTGTGCTCTATTTTTAAGCTACAAAAAGGCGAAGACTATATTCATGTCGGTGGATATTCAGAAATAGGATATCATGAGTTGGGAGATTCATTTATTCTTGAGGCAAAGATTTTAAGGTCTTAACTCATCTATGGGGAGTAAAAATGAAGTTTGATAGCAAAGAAGAATTAAGTTATCTCCGCCAGAAGATCATGGCAGGACTCGGAGTCAGCGAGGCCATGATGAACGGCCCGACGACCTACGCCACGTCGAGCATCAGCGCGAGGATGGCCGAGGCGTCCAAGATGATCACGGGACAGGTGACCCGCGACGAGTACGTCAAGGCGAACCTCGCTGACGAGATGCGGAAGCATCGGGGCAAGAAGCGACTCCGCAAGAAGAAGGCGAAGGCTGCGCTTCGGATGCGGTGGGGCTTCCTCCAGGTGGGCCGTTTGCTCTCGCGTCGGATCAACTACTCGGAGATCGGTCGCAGGCTGATCACCGTGGAGCCGATGCCCGACCCGGTGAAGCCCATCTACATGAACCTCGATGCGGTGACCGGAGGTGGGGAGTGAATGTCACCTGCACATGCGGCAAGCAATACCAAAGCAAGACTGCTCCCTGCCCTGACGGTATCGCGGGCTGTCTTGTTGCCCATTACGCCAAGAACGCGCACGTCTGCCCCGTTTGTGGGAAGGACAATACTCCCGACCTCTCAAGAGGGGTCACGGAGTCTATCGGAATCGGTACATTCAACCCGAAAGGCTTGGCTCGTCTCTCTCTGTATCGAGGTGAGTAGTGAACGACGACGAGATCATTGAGATTCAGAAAATAGTGGCTCGCACACTGGCCTCTCTCAAAGACGAGTCCTACATCGGGAGTCCACTGACCCAAGAGCGGCTGGAAGCCGCTGCATCAAAGGCGATGGGTTTCCCGGTTCGCTTTCCCGGCTACGACGAGAAGACGGGGAAGGTAACGGAGGTGGTGTTCGTCCCTCCCATCAAACTCAACCATATCGACGTGAGCATTGTGCTCGACTCGGAAGGTGAAGAATGAACCTCGATGACATGCTTGCGACTATCGCAGACCTCAAGGAGAAGGCGACCCCGCCGCAGTACGTCCTGTGCGGGAGGGAACGCTACAAGGCTCTGATGCGGGAATCGGGTGTTGATCCCGACACCCCGGAAGGGGAGCACACGCTCAACGAGGCCCGGAAGAAGGCTGCCTTTGCGGGTCAGGACAGCAACCTCGTCCCGGCTACTTCCTACTTCGGACTCCGCGTCGTGGTGAGCGATCTGGTTCCGCCTGACTTCATCCAAGTGCTGCCCGACCCTGTGTTCGTCTTGACGGGAGTGAGTGATGAGATGTTATAGAAATCCAGATATTACCCCTTTTATACCGGGTAGAGGCAGAATTTTAACTGTAAAGAAGGGCGATGAACCAAAGATCCACGAAATAATATGGGTAGAATTCGATGGAAAGCTGGTTCAAAAAAGAATCGTTGGGATTGAGTGCGGATCAACAAGTGAAACAGTTGGTTTGATTTTAAGAGATCCAGATTTTCCAGACCCCAACTACTGGAGTAAATCTTTATCAAGAGATACTTCAAAATGGTACAATTGCGCCCGCTGTGATGCAGGTTATGACTCTGGACCTTTAGAGCAAGAATGCACATGCAATTTATGTGGACATGGCGCACCCATGAAAGAGTGTATTGTATGTGCTTTAATTACTCTAAATCCTGAAAATTACAATCTTATTGAAAAAGAAAAAGAAGCCATTAGATTATTAAAAGAATCTAAAAAGAATACAAAATGACTTACAGACCTCTTCCAGAATTTTTATATATTGGGTTTTCAGATATAGATGGCAATGGCTTGTTTTCCAAAAGTCACATAGCCAAAGACACAGAGTTAGGTATTGCTCACGTTAAAGATGATAGATTTGAAAGTGGATATATAAGAACTCCGCTTGGAGCTTTCTTTAATCATTCGGAAGATCCAAATTGCGAGGCCTATATTCAGGGCGACTTTATTATGCTTAAAACAATAAAGGATATAAAGCCCGAAGAAGAGTTGACAGCTTTTTATTGGCTATACTCACTGGAGGATAAAAATGATTAGTGAATTGAGAAGGCTCTCCTGGTCTATAGATAGAATAAAAGAATCAGATAACCTAGATAAAGGTGATGTAGAAGATTGTCTTGGTGAGATTTTGGAAATTTTGCTTAAAATGAATAAAGCAAGGGTAGTTTCCTATCGTTACAGCAATGATTACGACATTGTTCCGGAGGAGGAAGTAGTTGAGGGGGATTAAGTGGGATTTGCCCCTGCCCTTATATTCTCCAGATGATCCGGAGTTCAAAGAATGGTCGAGGGGCTTTGAGGAAATTACCGAAGAGCAGAGAAAACTATTGACAGGCGATAAAAGGCTGATTATAATTCCAAGTACGCCCTATCGGGGTAGCGGAGTATCTACAGCCGCACTTTACTTTTATAATCAATGGGTTCAAAATGAGAAAGCCGACGAAACCAAGAGCACCGACAAAGCCGACTCCTCCGGAAAAGATAAAGATTGAGGAGATCTCAATAGACTTTCCCGAGGGCATATTTAAGATATCGGCTATCGGAGATATTGTCAAAGAATATTGCGAAAAGTTCGACTATTATAAGCCTGTAGTAAAAGATTGGTCTCATATAGAGGTTAAGCATGAATGGTGTTATGAATCCATGGAGTTTAAAGCTCTTGTGCCATGCAAAAATCTTAGATATAATCAAGAGATGGTCTCTTATAATAAAAGGCTAAAAACTTACGAAAAAAGAATGCAAGATTATTCTAAAAAGCTGGCAGCTTATGAAGCTAACTTTTCTTTGTGGAAAAAAGCGCAAGAGCCAAAGATAAAGAAATCTTTAGAGAAAAAGAAAAAGACTTTAGAAGCAGAGATCGCTAGACTGCAAAAAACACTTAATGGAATCGGGGTTTAACGATGGAAGAACTAGCAAGCCGCGCCGTGGCCTCGCCGCACTGGCGGTGGATGCCGGGGATGCTGACCCTAGAGGAGATCGTGCCTCCAGCGATTACGCTCGGTTGGGATGCGGCCCGCGTCCTTCATGCAGACGAGGGAGACGCTGTGCGGGTCTGCACCGTGCTTGGCAAAGCCCGCGACATTCACGATACAGCCCTACCTGACCTCACCGACCCCGCTACGTTGGGCTGTCTGCTCGCGTTGGTGCGGGAGGTAAGACATGAATCTACGTGGTTGCCAACGTGCCTAGACGCCGAGGACGAAGCGTGGATAGTTGAGCCGCCATCCCGCAACAGACAGACTCGACACGAGAGCTATGCAGCGGCCCTTGTGGCCGCACTGGAGGCTGCGCCATGAGCATATTTCACCGAATTGAAAGATGGGCTTCTTTAAATTGGAGCACTTATGCATTAATGTGCATAATGCTTTATTGCTTCGGAATGGCCTTGAAGTCTAATAAGTACGAGCAATGCGCTAAACTATGCAAAAACTATGCTCCAGTTATGCAGGCCGGACAATGTTATTGCGACAAAAACTCCTTAAACCCTAAGAGCTTAGAGGATAAGTAGCTATGGCCGAAAGACTGAATAAATGTCCAAAATGCGGAAACTATCAATATACTGATATTATAGTGATGGCACACAATCCAGAAACCTTGGATATGAATATGAAGGCAACTTTACGCTGCTGCAATGAAGATTGCAAGCACGAATGGGAAGGCAAGGTTACATCCCCTCATTATGAAAAGCAGAGGAAAAGAGGGCTCATTCTTTAGGTGAAATAATGTCTAGAATAAATTTTGAAATTGCAAAAGAAAATAGCGAAGACCTCGCCTCTTCGACTAAGGTTCTTAGCAATATTTATCACAAGGGACAAAATAATATTTGGGATGGAAGGAAGATTCTTTCAGAACTTATCGAAAAGCACGGAAAACCAACGCTGAGTGAGAAAAAAAGAGGGTCTTTAATAAGGATATTAACTCTTATCCTTTGGGGAGAGCTAGTAGCGTGGAAAACCTCAGCTCTTTTGGCGGCAGAAATAGACGATATGGGTGCTAAATTAGCCGCGACTTCACAGGCGCACGATGAAGCAAGACATTTTTATGTTATGCTTGATTATATGAGAAAAGTTTTAGATTATGATCCAGATGGAAGAGGACATCTTTCAGGTCACGCAGAGATGGGTCTAAATGAGGTTTTAAACGCTCCAGATTTAGCTAGGCGTATTTTGGGCATGCAACTAATGGTTGAGCCTGTGGCAATAACTATTTTTTCTCAGCTAAGAGAAAATGAGGTAGAGCCAATCCTTTCGGAATTGCTTTTGTATTATGAAAAAGATGAGGCAAGGCATATAGCTCTTGGCGTAAAATATTTACCAAAGGTAATATCTGACTTTTCAACAATGCAAATTTTTAATTTATTTGCATGGCAATGTAAAATGTTAAAATATGAAATTGACGGACTTAAGGATGTGTCTAATAGTTTTGAATCCCTTGGGGTAAACCCTCTTGCAGTTTTGAGGGCTGCAGAAAAAAGACAGAAGGATGCAGCCGCCGAAATGGCAAACGAATTAGGCTGGAAGCTGCCCATAGTAGAGACTATGGACAAGTTTTTAGACAGCTATTTAGAGGTAGCATGGTTTGGCAGATCCTTTGTCGGCACAGCAAGAAAGTTAATAGGAATTTAAATGTTTTATACCGATCTACAAAAAAAGATAATAAAAAGAACTCGATATGGCGTGGAGTATTCTGCGGAAGATCTTGCCAAAAAGCTTTCTGTTAGCCCACAGGGAATTAGAAACTCTATGAGGGGGCTTTGTATGCCTTATTCAAATAAATTTAAGTATAATGATGGCAAATATGTAAAGCACCACTACATTACGATGTACGTTATTGGCGGATAAATGGATACCAAAATTATAGTAGGAAAAAATGTTGTCTTTTATTTAGACGGAGGCTGGCAAATATCGGGCGTCGTAAAAATATTTGAAGGCCACAAAATAATAGTCGAAAATGATGGCGTATTATCTATAATAATGCGAGACAAGGTGGCGTGCATGTCCGTTTTGAAAGATCCTGTTGACACACGCCCCGCTCAAGCTTACCCTGTAAAAGAGAAGGTGACAGCGTCCCTATCTAGTGATTTTCCAATGAATGGAATATCTTATGAGGATTCCGCTCTGTCAATTCCATCGTCTCTCATTGGAGCGAAAGATGAGGAGGAATTTTCCGTCTTTTTTGGCGATAATGAGGCGAAATCAAACCTTTCGTTTGGGGTAGAAAATGATACCAAGGAAGAAACTTGATAGAAAGAAGGAGCAGGTAAAAGAAGCCTGTAAAATATGTTCGGGTGATAGTTGTATAAAGTGTGAAGCGGCATCATCAAGACTGGATAAGTATTCTTTGGCCAATATTCCTGTCGAATATTGGTCGAAGTCTTTTAAGGATTTCGAAGGAGATCCTAACTTTAAAAAGACAATAAAAAGTAGAATAGAAAATATAGATTTACTTTATGACAATGGCAAATCTTTAATATTCGCGGGGAATCTTGGAACTGGCAAGACTTATACTGCATGCTGCATTTTAAAGCTTGCTATAGCTAATAGGTATTCTGCACTTTACACGACGATGGCCGATGTTGTGGCGAATATGCTTTCAAGCCAGATGGATACATCAAAGTATTATGAGGAATTAATCGGAAAAGATTTTCTCGTGATCGATGAGTTTAGCTCACATTGGATTTTTCCATCTGAGAAGGCAGAGCAGTTATTTGGAACCTCATTAGAATATGTTTTGAGGACAAGATTTCAAAATCAGCTTCCGACCATTTTATGCTCCAATGATAATGACCTAGACTCAATATTTGGAGGGTTCTTCGCAAAATCTTTCAAATCTCTTAGGTCTAGACACGTCGATGTGCTTATAGTTGGTGGGAAGGATTACCGGAGAAAATAATGCACGATGCTAAGATTTTGAATTGGATGCTAAAAGGTTCATCCAATGTAAATGATGTTTATATGCAAATAGAATTTGATTTGCTAAAGCTTGTTGTACTCCCCAGCTTTAAGCCTGCCGCCCTTCAGATTCACTCTTATTATTCCAGGCACAAGAGCCCGCCCTCCTATGAGGTGCTAGAAAAGCTACTTGAGGCTGAAGAAGAAGATGTTGAGATAATAGATTTTATTAAAAATGAAGACTGCGAAGGCAATGAGATAGGCTTTTATGTAGACAGAATAAAAGAAAGGTATAATAAATATCTCATAAAGCAGCTTGCTGAAAAAGCAGAGGAATTAGATTCAGACTATGAATCTCTTGTTGATTATAATGATGAGCTAAAAAGAATTATAGCGAAAACCGAGAGACTTTATAAAAACGATGTATTTACCGAAGGAAATGTCACAGAATCGGTAGACTCAAGAGTTGATGACTATAAATATACCATGGAGAATCCAGATGAGATTCGCGGATTCTTGTCTGGATACAAAGAGCTTGACGATTACACCTGGGGTATCAAAAACTCTGAAATGCTAGTTATTGGTGGTGCAAGCTCTTCTGGCAAATCCATGCTCATGATGAATATGGCAATCAACGCTTGGCTTGGATCAAATGTGCCATCCGAAGGAATCACCGGATACGATGATGGGAAAAACGTTCTTTATATTTCCTTGGAAATGAGCAAGAAGCAGTTAGAGCAAAGAGTTGATGCAAATGTTGCCAACGTAAGGCATCGTGGAATTGCTAGAGCCCAGCTTACCGATGAGGAAGAAAGACGTTGGACGAATAATCTTAAATTCCAGAAAGACTACGATAAGGTTTTTTACATTCTGGATATGCCTCGCGGAACTACAATGGGCGAAATAGAGGCAAAATATGAAAATCTGCTTGGCGTGTTTAAACCTGATGCAGTTTTTGTTGATTATCTGCAGCTTATGAAGCCAACTATTGGGCAGATTGGCTCAGACTGGCTCGACGTTGGTCGTGTTTCAGAGGAGCTTCATGAATTCTGCAGAAAAAAGAATATTCCTGTTGTGACTGCTGCTCAGCGAAAAGCTCAGCAAAAGAAAAATAACGGGAAAGCAATGGATAACGTTTCCCTTGAAGACCTTGGTCGCTCAAAAATGATTGGTGATAATGCTGCGGTTGTATTCATTATTGCCAACAGAGAAGATGAGCGACTAAGAGAAGATATGGAGCTGCATATTGTAAAAAATAGAGACGGAGCAAAGGGCAAGGTCTCCCTAAGAAAAGTATTCCCAAATTCTAGGATCGAAAGTATGCCAGATGATTGGGTAGAAGATTTTGGAGATGAAAATGAAATCTAAAATTGATTATTTTAGAATGTTCAAAAAAAATGATCTGATAAATTTAAAAACTGTATATGGAGAAAAGGTTAGAAAGTATATTGTAAACTCTGTAAGTTCAAAAGATAAATCAATATTGGTTGTGCCGGTTGAAGATTGCGCAGAGACAATCCCCGGATACGATAAGCCGAGCTTTATACTTCATGTTCCTTTTTCCTCTATAACAAAAATTGAAAAGCTTCCAAAAACAGATTTGCTGTTTTTGCTAAATGAGATAGATAATCCACATATTAAACTAGCAATTGAGTCTCTTTATGAACGAAAAACAAATAGGTAACATAAAAAGCTTTATATACAACACTGAGGATGATAATCTAGAGATAACCATTAGAGTAACAGATCCAAAGTTTAAAAAAAAGATACTAAGAGACTTTTCTTTGGCTGGCAAGTTGAAATTTGATGAGGATATTGTATTATATAACTCAGAGGAGAATGAATAGAATGGCTAGATATAGATATTCCTGCAGCAATTGCTCAGAGGAAGTTGAGTACAGCCTTTCTATAGCCCTTTACTTGGAAATGAAAAACTCTGGTCACTTTAAAGAGATAGAGTGTAAGAAATGTAATAATGTTTGTGAATTCACCCAAACATTTGGAACTTTATCTAGTAAGATAAAAAAGGATCGAGAAACAATGGTTTCAGAGATCAAAGAAGAAGCGAGAAAATTTGCTGATAAAGTTAGGTCCGGTGATTCGAAAGCTATTAGAAATATATATGGAGAAGACTAAATTATGCCTCAATCTAAAAAACCAAATCTTCTAGAATTATTAGAAAATCATGTTGATGAAACAAGCTCATTAAATTGGAGCGGCACTTTGGGTGACTACATCAACCTTGTTATGGAAAATCCAGAAATTCACATGAGTTCTCACACCAGAGTCTTGAAAATGATAGAATCTCATGGAATAGAAAGAGATGAGGATGATTCTATTAAAAAGTATAACTTTTTCGATGAAGATCTATTTGGAATAGATGAATCACTGTCTGAAATAATGTCTTATTTAAAAGCGGCATCTGCTGGCTCGGAAGTTTCAAGAAGAATACTTCTTTTGTATGGACCTACATCTTCCGGTAAGTCGCAGTTGGCGGTTTTGCTTAAGAGGGGGCTTGAGGAATTCTCCAGAACAGATGAGGGTCAAACCTACTGTCTGGCGGACTCCCCCATGTACGAAGATCCACTTACCGCAGTTCCAGAGTCTTTGAGGCAAAGGTTTTTTGATGACTATGGAATAAAAATTGATGGTAAACTTTCTCCTTATATGGATCTAGTACTTAGAGAGGAGTACGATGGAGATTTCCTCAAGCTTCCCGTTAAGAGAATGTTTTTCTCTGAGCAATCAAGGATTGGTGTTGGCACCTTTGTCCCATCTGATAAAAAGAGCCAGGATGTATCTGAGCTTGTAGGCTCAATGGACCTCAGCAAGATTGGCGAGTTCGGATCTGAGTCAGACCCAAGAGCTTACAGGTTTGATGGAGAACTTAATGTTGCAAACAGGGGCATTATGGAGTTTGTTGAGATGCTCAAGGTTGATCAAAAGTTCCTTTACGTTCTTCTTACGCTTGCTCAGGAAAAGAACATTAAAACCGGAAGATTCCCGTTTATTTTTGCCGATGAGTTTTTGCTTGCTCATACAAATGAGACTGAGTATAAGCGCTTCCTTGCAAAGGACGAAATGGAAGCCTTGCACGATAGAATAATCGTAGTAAAGGTGCCTTATAATCTTCAGGTATCAGAGGAGGTAAAAATTTATGAAAAGCTCATAAGCCAGGCAATGTTTAGAGGCGTTCATATAGCACCTTACACTCTATATTGTGCCGCAATGTTTGCTATTTTGTCAAGATTGAAGGAATCGAAGAATGCAGGGCTAACTTACCTCAACAAGATGAAGCTGTACGATGGCGAGGAGGTTGAAGGATTCTCTCAGGCAGACGTATCATCCCTTAGAAAAGAATTTGAAGCCGAAGGGATGTCTGGGGTTTCTCCTAGATACATTATAAATCGACTTTCCTCCGCTTTGGCTCAGGACGGCACAAGCTGCATAACTCCAATTGACGCAATCAGAGTTATCAGGGATGGCTTTAGCTCAAATCCGAAGCTAGATAAAGAGGAGATTGATAGACTTGAGAACATTCTTACTACAGTTATAGAAGAATACTCAAAGATTGCAAGAAATGAAGTTCAAAAAGCATTTTTTGTTAACTTTGAAGCAGAAATTCAAAACCTACTATCTAATTACATGGATCATGTGGAAGCTTATCTGGACGGATCAAAGATCGAAGATGAATGGGGCGAATATGCACCACCCAACGAAAGGCTTATGAGATCAATTGAGGAAAAAGTTGGCATCACAGAGTCTGGAAAGAATTCATTCCGTCAGGAAATCAATAGAAAGATGCTAAAGTCTGCCAGAGTTAATGGCGGAGCTTATAATTACAGAGAGCATGCCAAGTTGAGAGAGGCTCTTGAGAAGCAGCTTTTTGATGAGAGGCAGGATGTTATTCGACTTACCGTTTCGGCAAGAAATCCTGATGAAGAGGAGCTTAAGCGAGTTAATGTAGTTGTTCAAACACTTTGCGACAAGCATGGCTACAACGCAGAGAGTGCAAATAAGCTGCTTAGATATGTAAGCTCCTTGATGGCAAGGAATTAAAAAATGTCTGGCGGTTCAAAGCCCCGAGAAAATCTTTCTGACATATGGAAGCTAAAACAAAGGGGCAAAAGGGACTCTGAGAGGCACAAGAAGCTTGTAAATGATGCCATAAGAAAAAATGGCAAAGATCTAATTACAGAGCATAATATTATCACCTCAGATGGTGATAAAAAGATAAAAGTGCCTATAAGATTTTTGGATCGGTACCGCTTTAAGTATGGAAGGCTTAAAAATGACTCTGGAACAGGTCAGGGGCTTGACGTAAAGGGCGGAGATAAATTTCGTCTAAATAAAAAAAAGAAGAAAGGCGATCCAGATAAAGCAGGAGACAAAGAGGGCGAGGTTTTTTACGACGCAGAAGTCACCATAGACGAGCTTGTAGAAATTCTTATGGATGAGCTAGACCTGCCTTGGATGGAGCCAGAAAAGTCTTCTTTTATAGAGATCGAAACTGAAGAGCTTTCTTCTATAAATAAAAAAGGTATTTATCCAAATCTAGATCTAAAGAAAACTTTAATTCAAAACCTTAAGAGAAATGCCGCAAAAGGTGAGGCAAAAATAGGTGGAATTAATGAGGATGATCTGAGGTATCGGCATTATGAAACAAACAAGGAGTACTTGTCAAATGCTGCTGTCTACCTAATGATGGACATAAGTGGCTCTATGACAAAAGACAAAGTTTTTATAGCGAAAAGCTTTTACTTTTGGATGGTCCAGTTCCTGAAGAGAAGATATAAAAACATATCTCTTGTTTTTGTGGCCCATGATGTTCGAGCCTTTACTACATCGGAAAAGGAATTTTTCAGCATGAGCGGATCAGGCGGAACCAAGTGTTCTTCGGCCTTTAAGCTTGCTTATGAACATATGTGCGAAAATCATCCTGCGGATCAATGGAATAATTACGTTTTTGAATTTAGCGATGGTGACAATTGGTTTGATGACAACAACGTCGTTATTGATTATGTTAAGAAAATGCTACCGATGGTTCGCGCAATAGGCTATGGAGAGATAGACCTCGGAGACTCCTATGGATGGGGATCTGATGATAAAAAGTTATCATACATGCTAGAAGAAAATATAAAAAGAACAAGATTTGTATCAATGAGGATATCTTCTAAAGAAGAAGTTTTTGATGCATTAAAATTATTCTTTAATATAGATGGTAGAGCTTATAAGAAGGATAAAAAATGAACAAAGTCTTACAAGAAAGAATAAAGATTCTTGAAAAAATGGCCGAAGACATAAATCTAGATCCTTATCCCATAAATTATGAGGTTGTTTCTCAAGATACCATGCTAGAGGTTATTAGTTACGGCTTGCCTACGCGAGCTAGACACTGGAGTTATGGCCAGTCATATGACTATCAAAAAATGCAGGGCGAGATGGGCTTCTCAAAGGTTTATGAAGTTGTTCTTAATAATGACCCATCCTATGCGTTCCTTCTTGATACAAACACTGATATAGCCAATACAATGGTTGCAGCCCATGTCATTGGGCATGTTCACTTTTTTAAAAATAATTATTTATTTAAGCAGACTGATAATAAAATGGTCTACCATGCAGCCGAAAGAGCGCAAAGAATAGAGGAATATATTCAGAAGTACGGAATAGATGCTGTAGAAAGAGTTATGGATATAGGGTTTGCCTTAGACAAGCATATTGATTGGCACAAGGGTCTAAATAGAAAAAAGTACCCAAGAAAAAGAAAGTTTTTTAAAGATGTTGCTAAAGATGAATTTTCGGACTTACTTGATAAAAAGTCTTTATCAAAAAAGATGGTTGTTCCAGAGAATAGATTTCCGCCAAATCCAGAAAGAGACATACTTTGGTTTCTAATAAACTATTCAAAACATCTTGAATCATGGCAGGTTGATGTTCTTGAAATAATTAGAGAAGAAACTTATTACTTCTATCCTCAGTACATGACGAAAATCATGAATGAAGGCTTTGCTAGCTTTATTCACGCTTACTTAATGTCAGATTTAGAGTGCATATCACATGGTGAACACCTAGACTTTTGCGGACTTCACGAGAAGGTTGTTCAGCCGGGAAGAAATAACCTAAATATAAATCCATACTTCTTGGGTTTTAAAATATTTACTGATATTAAAGAAAGATGGGATGAACTTTATGATAGAGGTGAGTCGGATATAAATGGGCTAGAAAAAGTTTATAAAGTTGTCGAAACAGAAGATGATATATCTTTTATTAGAAACTATCTAACAAAAGAGTTGACGGAAGAACTAAAGCTGTTTAGTTATAAGAATATACAGACCCCCACCGGAGAGCGAGGCATACATGTTACTGGCACAGACTTAGATAGGGTTAAAGAATCCTTGGTTAAGGACCTTTATAATTATCGTGCTCCACTTATAACAATAACAGGCATCGAAGATGGGTTTCTACAGTTAGAGCATGCTTCAAAAGAAATTGGAACTCTCGATGTCAAGCATGCGGAAAAGGTTTTAGAGTATGTCTATGAGGCATGGAGATCTCCTGTTAATTTGGAGACCGTTGATGATGCGGGGGCTGTTATATATTACACGTATGACGAATTAGGCTTTAGTAATTAAGATGGTCCAGGAGACAGATATGAGCAATGATATTGATTCCGCAAAGGTCGGAAAAGCAGAAATTGCACGCAAAGTTTCTAGTGTTGATTTTTCATATCAATTTAATGCAGCAAGAGATTTTGTAAAAGTAGAAAAAAGCATATTTACAATATTATCTGAAATTTCAAGAAAGAATTTTAAAGAAAAAAGAAGCATAGGCCTCATAATTGTACTGGGAGTATTTGACAAATCTGACGATCACATGGTATCTGGAATGAGACAAATAGGTGTAAATCCTGTGCAAAAATACATAAATATATGTGAGGATACTTTTACAAAAGATATCTTTTCCATGCTAAACGAAGGAGCTGATGGAGCTATCGTTATAAATAGAAACGGACAGGTTATAGGATCAAAGGTTTATTTGGTTGTAGACGACTCTTCGCTAGATGTCCCTGACGGTTGTGGGACAAGACATATTAGTGCTGCCTCTTTTTCCACCAGAGATGACATAATTGCAGTATTTACCCTATCAGAAGAAACTTCAGTAGTTAGGACTTGGAAAAATGGGACATTCGTTGAACAATTCGACCCCTCGGATGAGTAGATTTATATCAAATGAAGAAATCAGGCAAATTTATGTAGATAACCAGAATTCACCCTCCAAAGAATGGATGAATCTAGTCTTTAATAAGACTAGATTTTTTATTTTGAAAAAAATTGAAAAAAATTTTTATCTAAAAAGTGACCTAAAACAAGAGGCTCTTTTTGCTCTTTGGAGCGCAATAATTACTTTTGATTTTAATAAAAATTTCGATTTTTTCAGATGGGCAGATTGGCACATTAAGTCAAAAATTAGAGATCATTTATCTAGGGAAAGCAGATACCTTGATACAAAAAATTCTATTAAAATATATCATTTAGGTACGCATATTTCAGAGGCAAATGATTTTGCTTTTAAAAATATTGATGCGAAAATTGACTTAAATAATTGGCTGAGAAAAAACAAAAAAAACTTGTCGCGAAGGGACTCAAAAATCATTGTCGAAACAATTTTTATGCATAAATCTTTAGCCGAAGTCGCTGCTGCCAACGAAATTTCAAAAGAAAGAGTTCGGCAAATAAAAGCAGAAAATTTACAAAAAATAAAAGAATACATGAACAAATAATTGGGGAATATGAATGAGCGCTGAATATAATGGGATTTTGCTGGACTTTAGCAGAGATGACAATCTAAACGACTTTTCAAAAACTTTGCTAAAGCAATATTACATGCTTAGTGATGAGGAATCGCCCCAGGAAGCTTTTGGGCGGGCGGCTCTTGCTTATTGTGACGGAGATTTAGAGTTTGCTCAAAGAATTTACGATTATGCAAGCAAAGGATGGTTTATGTTTGCATCGCCCGTATTAAGTAATGCTCCAAAGCCCGGAGAGGGGTGGAGGGCCCTTCCAATCAGCTGCTTCCTCACTTGGGTCGATGATACCCTAGAGGGCCTTATAGAGCACTCCTCAGAGCTTAGATGGCTATCCGTAAAAGGTGGCGGCGTCGGCGGCCATTGGTCATCAATTCGCTCTGTTTCAGAAAAGTCTCCCGGTCCAATTCCTTTTCTAAAAACAGTTGATGCAGATATGAATGCCTACAGGCAGGGGAAGACTAGAAAGGGTTCATATGCTGCTTATCTAGACGTGTCTCACCCCGACATTGTAGAGTTTTTACAGATGAGGATTCCAACCGGCGGAGATCCGAATAGAAAATGCTTTAATCTGCATAATGCCGTAAATATAACGGATGAGTTTATGAAGGCAGCTATAGCAAATGAAGATTGGAATCTTGTAGATCCGGCAGATGGTACCGTCAGGGACACTCTTAGCGCAAGAGATCTTTTGCAGAGGATCATTGAAACAAGATATAGAACGGGTGAGCCTTATCTTCACTTTATAGATACATCAAACAGATACCTTCCGGAGGCTCTAAAGGAACTGGGGCTTCGTATAAACGGGTCAAATCTATGTAGTGAAATTTTTCTTCCAACAGCTTCCGACCGCACAGCTGTTTGCTGCCTAAGCAGTTTAAACCTTTCTCTTTGGGATGAATGGAAGGAAACAACTATAGTCCAGGATTTAGTCAGAATGCTTGATAATGTTTTGGATGTATTTATCGAAAACGCACCCAAAGAGCTTTGGAAGGCAGTAAATGGCGCAAAGAAGGAGCGGAGCATTGGCCTTGGAGCTATGGGGTTCCATGATCTTCTTCAGAGAAACGGAATACCTTGGGAGAG
>Ga0181580_10001828_pt1 | contig 17129 bp, 18 predicted proteins | sample 071ome_23_FD_132413 | JGI IMG/M metagenome (GOLD analysis project Ga0181580, IMG submission 132413) | Coastal salt marsh microbial communities from the Groves Creek Marsh, Skidaway Island, Georgia - 071403BT metaG (megahit assembly) | ecosystem: Environmental > Aquatic > Marine > Intertidal... | reverse complement strand
TACATAGATGCACTAGGTTCACGTAACACCAAATTAATACAACGGCGCCTAGACTTAAGTGAACAAGAATTACAAGGAACTATCGCGCTTATACAATCACTTAATCCACGACCCGGCGCTCAGATAGCTAACAATGAAACCGAATATATTATCCCCGATGTCACTGTACTTAAGCGGGGCAGCAAATGGCGTGTAGAATTGAATATTGATTCAGCTCCTAAACTTCGAATTAACGAAACTTATGCTGATCTAATTAAGCGTGCTGATAATAGTACTGATAACAACTATATGAAGACCCAGCTACAAGAGGCTCGTTGGTTCATTAAAAGTTTACACAGCCGTAATGAAACGCTCATGCGAGTAGCCACTTCGATAGTCGAACACCAAAGAAAATTCCTAGACTATGGTCCAGAGGCAATGAAACCATTAGTGTTAAGAGATATCGCTGAAGAATTAGAGCTTCATGAATCGACTGTATCGCGAGTCACGACCAACAAATATATGCATACACCGCGAGGCATATTTGAATTCAAATTCTTTTTTTCCAGTCATGTGGGTACAGCAGACGGTGGCGTGTGTTCTGCAACAGCAATACGGGCCATGATTAAGAAACTCATAGAACAAGAAAATAGCAGCAAACCACTCAGTGATAGTAAAATTGCTAAGATGCTTGATGAAAAAGGCATCAATGTCGCACGCCGAACGGTCGCCAAATATCGGGAAGCTATGTCCATCCCTCCTTCGAACGAGCGCAAACAATTGTAATATATTAAATATTTCAACCGCTTACATGTTGTTCTTGATTTCGGTCAAAATAATCGATGTTATCCACACTTTGGAGACTTATGGTGCTGTATTATTAAGTTATTATCAGTATCTTTAAGCACTTACCCGTGCTCATAGCTGACTTCAAATTGCAACTAGAATTGCACCCTGAAGGAGGTTATAAAGAAGCTGAGAATTACACATTAGTAAACAATCATGGAGGGATAAATGCAGATAGAACTAACTGGTCACCACCTCGATATTACCCCCGCTATAAGAAATTTTGTTAATGAAAAATTCAAACGCCTAGAAAGACATTTCGATCACGTAATAAATACCCATGTTGTATTAAGTGTTGAAAAAGTCCGTCACCAAGCAGAAGCATCTATGTTAGTCAGCCGAAATAAAATCTTTGCCAATGCCACCGCAGACGACATGTATGTGGCTATTGATGACCTAATTGATAAATTAGATCGACAGATTGTTAAGCATAAAGAAAAAATTAGAGATCACCACAACCAGGAAGGTATGCACAGGAATCTTGTCTAGTGCAGTCAATGTTAAAAAACTCTCATGGAAAACGTATCACTCACTCGTTATTTAGACTCAGACCGCGTATGTTTACTGCATGAAATAAGCAGTACCAAAAGAGTATTTGAGCTGCTTGGAGAATTACTCGCTAAAAATTTAGATGACATCCAAGCAACTCAAGTGAGTGAAGGTCTACAAGCTAGAGAACGCCTAGGGACCACCGCATTAGGAGAGGGTGTCGCGATACCGCACTGCCGCATTGATAACTTAAAAGAAATTCGCTGTGCGGTGTTGAAACTTAATAGAGCAGTAGATTTTGACTCGCCAGACCAACAAGGAGTGACTCTTTTCTACGCGCTACTAGTCCCTGAAGACGCCACTGACGAACATTTAAAAACCTTAGCCCTTCTCGCTGAATTCCTATCAGACCAAGAAAACAGAAACAAACTCCGAAATTGTACCTCTGCCAAAGAAATACTAAATATATTTGCCGAAACAACTGATAAGCATGCCGCCTAGACTGGCAGTTATTTACCAGGGCGCTTAGACTTCACATTGTCACTTTATAAAGCCTATGTCTAATGCCTGAAAGCACTACACCACAATCGATACTTGATTCGCTAAGCAAAGAACTTGAACTGTCCATCTGGTATGGTGAAGCTTTTTTAAATTCACCTTTCTCACATCATAGCTTCAGCGATGACTCCGCAACTTTAGTTGGCTATTTCAATTTAATTCATTCCAGTCAGGCACAAGTACTCGGCAATGTAGAATTGAACTATATACAGTCTTTAAATGAGCAAGAAAGACATCGTGCTTATGAACGCCTGTTCGGTTCTGACACTATTGCTATATTTTTTACTGATTGTTTAATGCCCCCTCTAGAGTTAAAAGCCTTTGTCGACAAACATAAAACTCCAGTATTTTGCTCCGCTTTGTCATCCACTGAAGTCATTACTCATTTGCGCTACTTTTTAGCACGTGAGTTAGCAGACAAAGTCACACTTCATGGCGTTTTCATGGAAGTAAGTAGCCTAGGCGTCATGTTGACTGGTGAAAGCGGATTAGGAAAAAGTGAACTCGCTTTAGAACTAGTGACACGTGGACATCGATTAATTGCTGATGATGCTCCAGAATTCATGCGTATTGCACCCGACATTATTATGGGTTCTTGCCCTCCTTTACTACTTAATTTCCTGGAAGTAAGAGGCTTAGGTGTGCTTAATATACGAAAAATGTATGGTGACAGTGCTATAAAATTTAGTAAGTATCTAAGGTTAATCATCCATCTAACTGCGATGCATACTATACCTAAAACCGAAGACAGATTGTCTACTCCACAGTTAACTAAAAATGTTCTTGGATTAGAAATACCTGTTATTCGTGTACCCGTTGCGGCAGGCAGAAACCTAGCAGTAATGACTGAAGCCGCTGTACGCAACCATTTATTAATGCTTAAAGGTTACAATGCTGCTGATAACTTCATTCGTATGCAACAAGAATCCATCGAGCAATCTTCATCATGAGAATCCTAATTATTACCGGCCTTTCAGGCTCTGGAAAATCTGTCGCATTAAATACTCTAGAGGATGATGATTTTTACTGTGTAGATAATTTGCCTGTCTCACTTTTACCCACTTTGATTGACCAGTGCCTAAAAGACGGCAAGGAATATCATGAGAAAGTTGCAATAGGCATAGATTCGAGATCAGGAAATGAAAGCATTGATAATTTACTAGACATTGTTCAAAAATTAAAAAAGGATAACGTACCACTTGAAGTGTTATTTTTCAGCGCAGAAATTAATACATTAATTAAACGATTTAGTGAAACACGCCGTAAGCATCCTCTCACAACACAAGATGTCCCGCTGATTAAAGCTATCCATTTAGAAAAAGAAATGCTTAGCAAAATTGCTGACTATGCAGACTTAACTATTGACACTACAAAAACTAATGTTCGTCAATTGCGCACACGTGTCAATGAGGTCGTGATAAATAAATCATCCACAGACTTAACTATTGTCTTACAGTCATTTGGTTTCAAACACGGCATTCCAAATGATACTGATTTTATGTTTGATGTACGCTGCTTACCCAATCCATATTGGCAATCAAATTTGCGTAACTTATCCGGACAAGACACAGCTGTTATAAATTACTTGGGATCATACCCAGAAGTTGACCGCATGATTAAATCTATTATTGAATTTATGCAACAATGGATTCCATTATTTGAAGAAGAAAACCGTAGCTATTTAACCGTATCTATTGGTTGTACCGGCGGACATCATCGCTCCGTATACTGTATTAATCAAATTGGTCACGAGTTAAGCCATAAAATTCAACAACCAATCACAATTCGACATAGGGAGTTTGAATAACGTCATGCCAGTAGGGATTCTCATAGTCACTCATGGAGAAATCGGGGAAGAGTTGCTATCGACAGCTAAATCTACATTGGGAGGCAGCTTACCGTTGAAGTGCAAAGCATTATCAGTATCTCCTTCATGTGATCCTGAACAACAAAATAATAAAGCACAAAAACTGCTGACCTCAGTCGATGATGGAGATGGCATATTAGTACTCACCGATATGTATGGTTCGACTCCTAGCAATATTGCAAATAGCCTTAAGCAACGTGAAGATATTGAAATCATCGCCGGTGTAAACCTACCGATGTTTATTCGTGTATTAAATTACTCTGACCTGAATCTGGCCGAGTTAAAAGAGAAAGCGATTTCTGGCGGCCATGACGGAATAATTTGCTGCACTGAAGGAAAAAAAATTTATGATTGAAGGTCAAGTCACTATTTGTAACAAACTCGGTTTACATGCTCGCGCAGCTGCAAAATTTGTCGCAACTGCCAGTGAATTTGAATCAGAGATAGAAATTGAAAAAGATGGTAAGCGTGTTAACGGCAAAAGCATTATGGGCGTGATGATGCTTGCTGCCAGTAAAGGTACTGACATTAAATTGTTAATCGAAGGAACCGACGCACAACTTGCTATGGACAAAATTAAACAATTAGTTCTTGACCGTTTTGGGGAAGAAGAATAAGCACATTTTAAAAGAGTTTTTATGGCATTAATTATTAGTGGTCTAGGCGTTTCAAGAGGTATTGCAATTGGCAATGTCCATCTATTATTACGCAGTTCATTAGAAGTATATGAGCGAACACTACAACCTGATGAAATCAATGCCGAGGTTAAACGCTTTAAATCAGCAGTTGACCGCGCAGGAAAGCAACTACGTAAAATTAGAGATACCATTCCACCTGAAGCGCCAAAAGATATTGCTTCTTTTATAGAGTCACACTTACTAATGCTGAACGACTCAATGCTTTCTTCAGCACCTATAGACATCATCAAAGATATTTTTTGTAATGCTGAATGGGCTCTAAAGCTTCAGCGCGACAAGATAGTTGCAGTTTTCGAACAAATGGAAGATGAATATCTGCAAACCCGTCAAAATGATATCGATCACGTCATCAATCTCATCCAAAAAATGTTATTTGATCAACAATATGAAGTTGAGAAAGAAATTCAGACTCTACGCGGATCAATCATCGTTGCAGACGATCTCACACCTGCAGACACCGTGGTATTACAACACCAAAATATCGCCGGTTTCATTACTGAGTTAGGTGGACCTTTATCACACACAGCCATTATCGCGAGAAGCTTAGGCATACCTGCCATTGTAGGACTACAAGATGCTCGACAACTATTAAAAGAAAATGAACAAATCATTATCGATGGTACTGAAGGGATGGTGCTAGCGGGTGTCGATGATAAAACTATTAAAGAATACAAATCCAAGCAGAAAAAACAAAAAGAAGAACGTAGAAAATTAGAATCAATACGTGATGTTCAAGCAAAAACTAAAGACGGAATCAAAATTGATTTGCAGGCTAATATTGAGTTAATTGATGATGTTAAAGCGTTGAAGCAAAGCGGCGCCCAAGGGGTTGGCTTATATCGCACTGAATTTTTATACATAGACCGCGATCAACCCGCTTCTGAAACTGAGCAACTCAATGCTTACAAAAAAGTAATACGCGCACTTAAAGACAGCCCTGTAACAATACGCACACTGGATTTAGGCGCAGAAAAAGAATTTGATCCTAAATATAAAGGACCATTAGTTCAGAACCCTGCACTAGGACTAAGGGGATTACGACGCTCACTCAAAGATATTGAATTATTTAAACTACAGTTACGCGCCATCTTACGCGCATCTGTTAATGGACCTGTACGCATCATGTTCCCCATGATTACTAGCCATGAAGAATTGATGACGGCCTTATCTATATTAGATCAGGCTAAACGAGAGCTTAAAGCTGAGGACAAGGAATTTGATAACGACATCCAAGTTGGCGCTATGATAGAAGTGCCTGCCTCAGCATTAGTTGCTAATCAACTTGCAAAACAACTCGACTTTTTATCGATCGGAACAAATGATTTAATTCAATACACTCTTGCCATTGATCGTATTGATGAATCCGTTAACTATTTATATGATCCTCTACATCCTGCTGTATTAAGATTGATTCAGCTCACCTTAAGCGCTGGTAAAAAAGCAAATATCCCCGTCTCAATGTGTGGAGAGATGGCTGGAGATCCACATTACACGCGCTTACTCTTAGGTTTAGGTTTAAGGCACTTTAGTGCGCATCCTGCAACCGTGCTTGATGTGAAATCGATCATTAATTCAAGCTCGGTTAAAAAACTCGAACCACTTTGTAAACGTATCATTAGCGCTGCTACCCACCCCGGAAAAATTCATGCAATGGTCGAGCAACTCAACGAATAATTAATAATAAATAATTTTGTCTATTTGGTAGTTAATTGATTTTATTTGTCCGAGTTTATTTATATACATGTAATATTCGAAACAATTATTTCATGTATAAATCCTTTTTTGCTTTCATCCTGTGAACGGGTACACTTGCGCCTAGTTATGCATTAAAGGGCTTTTCAATGCCAGAAACTGCTGTTCGTGACAATCTCCAAGTCATCACTGAAGCTTTAGACTCCGGTGAAATGCAGCGTGCCGCCCGTATACTAAATGCATTTCACCCTTCTGAGATCGCACATTTATTAGAATCGTTGCCACAATCTCAGCGTATGTTCATTTGGAACATGCTAGACCACGATGATGATGGCGAAATTTTGTTACATGTTGGGGACGAAGTTAGAAGTGGCTTGATTGAAATCATGGATAAAGAGCAGTTGCTATCTGCAACTGAAGGCTTGGATTTAGACGATCTAGCAGACTTACTTGCTGACTTACCTAGCGCTGTCACAGAGATTGCTCTCAATAATTTAGATATTAGCGACCGCCAAAGATTGCAATCTGTATTGTCTTTTGATGAAGATAGTGCTGGCGGCATGATGAACACTGATACTGTTACTGTTCGCAGAGACATTACACTAGATGTTGTTCAACGTTACTTACGTATGCGGCAACAGTTACCTGATCACACAGATAGTTTATTTGTAGTTGACCGTTATGAACATTACTTAGGCACACTATCTCTGTCAGATATCCTCACTAATGACCCATCAACCTTAGTGCGCGATATCATGCAAGAATCTGTCGAGCCTATTTTAGTCACTACAGAGGATAATGAAGTCGCTAAAACATTCGAAAATTTAGATTTAATATCCGCGCCTGTCATCGATGAAAACAATCGCTTACTGGGTCGTATAACAATTGATGATGTCGTCGACGTGATCCGTGATGAAGCAGAACATTCTGTTATGAGTATGGCTGGGCTCAATGAAGAGGAAGATTTATTTGCACCCATCACCAAGTCAACACGAAGAAGAGCACTGTGGTTAGGTGTAAACATGCTAACTGCGTTCCTAGCAGCCTGGGTTATTAGTTTATTCCAAGGCACTCTAGAAAAAATAATTGTGCTTGCCGTTCTCATACCAGTCGTCGCAAGTATGGGAGGCATTGCAGGCAGTCAAACATTAACTTTAGTCATTCGCGGGCTAGCGTTAAAGCAAATAGGTAAAACTAACTCAAGAATTTTGTTAATGCGCGAACTAGGCATTGGTTTCCTTAACGGCGTGGTCTGGTCAATTATTGTTGCATTAATTGCTTTGCTTTGGTTTAACGATTTACAACTTGGCTTAATCATCGCTATGGCTATGATGGCAAACTTAATTTGTGCAGGTCTTGCTGGAGTTCTAATACCTATTGTCTTACAGAAATATGGAATCGATCCAGCTTTAGCGGGCGGTGTTGTGTTGACAACAATAACGGATGTCGTCGGTATTTTTGCTTTTCTTGGATTAGCAACCTGGCTGCTACTTTAATCACACAACTAATCAGGTTGCCAAACACAAAACTCTATAATTTGTTTAGAAAAATCAGTTGCCCAGAATACTATCTAATTCATCTAATGATTTTATTTCAGAGTTTGCTTCGTATGGAAGCTTCTCCGACGTTCTATTATGTCGATTCAACCAAACAGAATAAAACCCATATGAAACCGCACCAACTATATCCCAAGAATTTGATGATACAAATGCAATTTTACTTGCCGGGAAACCCAATTGTTGTTCAACATAAGCATAGACTACCGGCGAAGGTTTAAAAGAATGGGTTTGTTCTGTTGAGAAAACTCTCCCTACAGCACCATCTAATTTTGTTTATTTCATTTCTTTAGACAAAGAACTTGGCGAACCGTTGGATAATACGGCGGTTAGAATTGATTTACTTTTCAATGCAGCCAATGTGTTAGGCGCATCTGGATATGCCTCTAATTCAGAGTGAGAATTTAATATTTCTTCTTTTAGCGACTTGTCATCAATATTATAAACGTCACACGCGAAATCTAATGCATACTTCCTTATTTTATCGTAACTAATGTGTCGATTCATTAAACTAAGCTGGGAAGCATACTGTAGTCGCTTTTGCCTCCACAACTTAAAAATATTCATTGCATTTTCTCCTAAAGGCTCCTTAAATTGATCAAAAGGAAGATTGGTATCTAACAACGTACCATAAGCATTAAATATACAAGCTTTTATTTTTTTCATTCACTTCCCCTTTTTAAATGAATATAGTAATGACATTAGTAATCAATTTTATAAATTGCAATTGAATTATAAAATCTGGATTGAAATAAATTTAAATGTTGCTACGGCCTTGAATAAGCTAAAGATAAAGATTAGATTGCTTGTTTAGCATTAAGCTTTTGGAAGGGTAACGCCGGTTTGGCCTTGGTACTTCCCACCTCGATCCTTATATGACGTTTCGCATTCTTCATCGGACTCAAAAAACAACATTTGTGCCACACCTTCATTCGCATAAATTTTCGCTGGTAGCGGCGTAGTATTTGAAAATTCTAATGTCACATGACCTTCCCATTCTGGCTCTAAAGGAGTGACATTGACGATAATGCCACAGCGAGCATAAGTTGATTTGCCTAAGCATACTGTTAGTACTGAGCGTGGTATGCGAAAGTATTCAACTGTACTAGCAAGCGCGAATGAATTAGGCGGAATAATACAAACATCGCCTTCAAAATCGACAAAACTCTCTGAGGCAAATGCTTTAGGATCCACCACTGCAGAATTTATATTAGTGAAAATTTTAAAATGATTAGAGCAGCGTACATCATAGCCATAACTTGACGTGCCATAAGAAATAATTTTTTCATCATCAACTTGTTTTACTTGGCCAGCAACAAATGGTTCAATCATTTGCTGCTGTTCGGACATACGCCGAATCCATCGATCTGATTTTATAGACATACTTACTGAGCGTTAAATGGTGATAAAAATGGCAATTTAAAATCGCCATTTTTAGTGAATGGTATAGCGTAGCTAAAAATAGACGTTTTGATCTTGCCCTTAACCATATAATCAACTGAACCTGTACGTAGCACTTCTGGCAAAGTCTCTATTAATCCAAAATATGATAAACGAACTGGCAGCTCAATTGTTTCACTTCCATATGCTGGCACAGAAATAGATTGGTCGTCTTGACCTGTGACAAGTTGATTGCCAGAAACAAACAACTCATAACTTAGTCCTCGCGCACTCAAGCGCACATCATTTGGATTATTAATATCGAGTGTAACCAACGCATCAATTCCACCCAATGAAGCATCTGTGATTTCTAAATCACGTACTTGTACTTTAGGCTCCTGAAGCGGCTTAGATAATGGCCCTGAACAACCCACTATCCACATTAAAATCAACAATAAACTTGTGCGTAGAAGTGTAGACGTATTGATTATCATCATGAGAAATAGGAAACCCCTTAAGATTAGCCTTAGTTTAATGTAAAGCGTTATTGCTTAACTAGTAAAAACACTCTAATTAAAAGAAGATGAGGCCTTAAGATAAATCAAAGTTTCCTTAAGTATTTTGAATAACGATTTTAGGAAACTTAGCCGCATAGTCTTTACTTTGTGATGCTAGTTTAGCAGCAGTTTTACGTGCTATCTCCTTATAAATCTCACTTACTCGGCTATCAGGCGAAGAAACAACTGTGGGTTCACCTCCATCAACCTGTTCTCTGATACTTATATCAAGTGGCAACTTACCTAATAATTCAACATCGCTCTCTTCAGCCATTTTCACACCTCCACCTGTACCAAAAATAGCTTCTTCATGACCACATTGACTACAAATATGCACACTCATGTTCTCAACCACGCCTAAAACAGGGACTTCTACTTTTTCAAACATTTTTAACCCTTTGCGCGCATCAAGTAAGGCAATGTCTTGTGGAGTAGTCACAATCACAGCACCACTAACTGGGATCTTTTGAGCCAAGGTTAGCTGCACATCCCCAGTACCAGGAGGAAGATCGACTACTAAATAATCAATGTCTCTCCATTGCGTATCATTTAGGAGTTGTTCTAATGCTTGTGTCACCATTGGCCCTCGCCAGATCATCGGTGTCTCTTCGTCAATCAAAAACCCAATCGACATGGCTTGCAGCCCGTGCCCACGCATAGGTTCAATTGTTTTACCGTCACTTGATTCTGGCTGTCCAGAAACACCCAGCATTCGCGGTTGGCTTGGCCCATAAATATCTGCATCTAAAATTCCCACTGTGGCACCCTCTGCAGAAAGCGCCAATGCAAGGTTTACTGCCGTGGTAGATTTTCCAACACCTCCCTTACCAGAGGCCACTGCAATTACGTTCTTTATGTTTTCTAGGGGCTTGAGACTTTTTTGCACAGAATGTGCCTGTATTTTCCAGCCAATCTCTATATCAACTTCATTCACACCATCAAGCTGGCTGACTTTATCATTTATCATAGTCGCCATTTCTTCCCGCATGCTCATGGCTGGGTATCCCAGCTCAATTTTAATAGCAACCTTGTCACCCTCAACCTGAATGTCTTTAACTGTTTTGGCTGCGACAAAATTTTTGCCCATATTCGGGTCTTCGATAGTTTTAAGGGTATCTTCTACTTGTTGTGCACTGACACTCGCCATGGGGTGAATCCTCTTTCGTGACTAAATTTAAGTTGGTTGTCTATAAAATTGAGTGGCAGTTAACCACTACTAGGAATAGATGCCTAGCTCCTGATTGAGATATTTAGTCAAATCTGATCATGGCTAGCCGCCAAATTGTGAAGCTGGTAAGGTACCCGCTCATTGAGTAATGACTTTATAAGCACGTGAATAATAGAAGAATTTTAGTTACAAGCGCTTTGCCATATGCAAATGGCTCTATCCATCTTGGACACCTTGTAGAGTACATTCAAACAGATATTTGGGCTCGATTCCAAAAAATGTGTGGACATGAATGCTTCTATGTGTGTGCAGATGATGCGCATGGCACGCCCATAATGATACGTGCACAACAAGAAGGAATAAGTCCAGAAGAGCTAATTGCAAAAACCCAGCAAGAACATGAATTGGATTTTGCAGACTTTCATATCGCCTTCGATAATTTTCACAGTACTCACTCTGAAGAAAATAAATTCTTCGCAACAACAATATTCAAGTCACTACAAGATAACGGCTACATTAGCACTAATACCGTAACGGATTTGTTTGACCCTGAAGAAAAAGTCTTTCTTCCAGATAGATTCGTTCGAGGCACCTGCCCAAAATGTAAAACTGAAGATCAATATGGTGATAACTGTGAAGCTTGCGGTGCTACATATTCCCCAGCCGACTTAATAAACCCAAAATCAGCACTAAGCGGTGCTACACCAGTAAATAAAGAAAATCTGCATTACTTTTTCAAGCTGAGCTCACTTGAAAGCGCTTTAAAAGAGTGGACACAATCAGGCAGCTTACAAAATGAAATCGCTAACAAAATATCTGAATGGTTTGCCGATGGTTTACAAGATTGGGATATTTCACGTGATGCGCCATATTTTGGCTTTGAAATTCCTGATGCTCCAGGTAAGTATTTTTATGTATGGCTGGATGCACCAATTGGCTACATGGCCAGCTTTAAGAATTACTGTGAAAAAACAGGCATTGACTTTGATTCTTATTGGAATAAAGACAGCACGACTGAGTTGTATCATTTTATAGGAAAAGACATAGCCTATTTTCATACATTGTTCTGGCCTGCGACATTGATGGGATCTGGTTGGCGAACACCTACCAGTGTATTTTGTCATGGTTTTTTGACTGTCAATGGACAGAAAATGTCAAAATCGCGTGGCACATTTATCAAAGCACGTACTTATTTAAATCACTTACAACCTGAATACTTACGTTATTACTTTGCTGCAAAACTCAATGATGGCGTCTCCGATATTGATTTAAATCTTGAAGACTTCCAACAACGTGTTAACAGCGATGTTGTTGGCAAACTCGTTAATATCGCTAGTCGTTGCGCTGGATTTATATATAAAAAGTTTGATGCTGAATTAACTGATACATTTATTAGTGAAGGAGAAAATGCTTTTAAATCTGCGAGTGAAAGTAATGTGGAGATTAAACAGCTTTACGAAAATAGAAAATATTCCGAAGCAATGCGTACAATCATGACACTGGCCGATTCTGCCAATCAAGTGATTGATCAATTCAAACCTTGGGAACGCATAAAAGATGAAGCTAACAAACAAGAAGTACATCAAGTCTGCAGCTTTGGTTTAAACATGTTTCGTTTACTAATAGGTTACTTAAAACCTGTCATGCCTGAACTAACAAAAAAATCAGAAACATTCTTAAACAGCACTATTACATGGGATGACCTAGCTAGTGGTCAACCGCTGCCTAGTGGACATAAAATTAATAAATTCAAACCCTTGATCACACGCATAGAAAAAGAAGCAATAGACAATATGGTCGATGAAAGCAAACAAGAAGCCACTCCTAAAGCAACTGATCCAATTTCTGATGAAATAAGTTTTGATGACTTTGCCAAATTAGACCTGCGTGTTGCACGTATTGCAAAAGCTGAACATGTAGAAGGCGCTGACAAATTATTACAACTTACATTAGATCTAGGAGAATCGACGGGCGGCTTACAAAAAAATGTATTTGCCGGAATTAAAAGCGCCTATGCGCCAGAAGAGCTTGAAGGCAAACTCGTAGTCATGGTAGCAAATTTAGCACCACGTAAAATGCGTTTTGGCTTATCTGAGGGCATGGTTCTCGCCGCAAGCGGTACAGACAAAAACTTATTTGTCATCCATCCTGACTCAGGTGCCACTCCTGGTATGCGCGTAAAATAATATTTATGCTGGCTGTTTCAGCTTCATATAGTCAGACACTGGCAGTCATTGACGAAAAACAATGCATAGGTTGTACTCTATGTATTAAGGCATGCCCTTTTGATGCAATTCTTGGTGCATCTAAACAAATGCACACAGTCATTACCGCCTATTGCACTGGATGCAAATTATGTGTTGAGCCATGCCCCATGGACTGCATTAGCATGCAAGATAACTTAGACCTACTATCGCTTACACCCATCGAGCCAGATTTTGATTCACATGCTGCATGCACTCGTTGTGATCAATGCCAGCCTGTGTGTCCAAACGATTTAGACCCTGCTTCTTTGTATTCATTTATAAAAAGAGGCAAATTTCAATTAGCAGAAAAAAATTCCTTAAACGAATGTCAAGGCTGTGCTAAATGTGACGAAGTATGTCCAAACAACATTCCTTTATATGAAACATTTTCCTATGCAATTGATAAACTGCAATTCAAATCTAATAAAAAGTTATTTGCTCAAGATTGTAAGCAACGCATGCAAAATAAAGAACATAGATTAAATGACAAAAAGAAAGAACAGCTATCAAGATTATCAAACAATAAACAACATCTTGCAGATAAACTCAAAGCATTGAAAATGCGCCACCAAGAATAATATTAATTAGAGCTTAACGTGAATAAAACAAAGCGAACTGAAATATTTAGCCGTTGGCAAAAACAAAATCCCAAACCTACTACAGAGCTTAATTATCGAAATGAATTTGAACTGCTTATCTCTGTGATCTTATCTGCACAAGCAACAGATGTCAGCGTTAACAAAGCGACAGGGCATTTATTTAAAGCCGCAAATACTCCTGAAAAAATATTAAAGCTTGGAGAGAAAAAATTAAAAAACTACATCAAGACTATAGGCTTATTCAACACTAAAGCTAAAAACATACTAAAAACCTGCCAAATCCTTGTCAATGAACATAGCAGTCAAGTTCCAGAAGATCGTACTGCTTTAGAAGCATTGCCAGGCGTTGGGCGCAAAACTGCTAACGTCGTGTTAAACACAGCATTTGGTCATCCTACCATTGCAGTAGACACTCATATTTTTCGAGTGTCCAACCGAACGGGAATTGCCCCTGGTAAAACCGTACAAGAAGTTGAAAAACGACTACTACGCTTAGTCCCAGATGAGTTCAAAATTGATGCGCATCACTGGCTAATCCTACATGGACGTTATACATGTATTGCGAGGTCACCAAAATGCATTGACTGCATAATTAATGATCTTTGTGAATATAAACAAAAACGTTCGAATTAGATGCATAATTAAGCTAAAGCAGACGGGAACTCGGACTAGACATAAACATCTAAAAATCGTAGACGCTTAACCTTTATTAATGTAGGGTTAAACGACTGATCAGTCCACTGTAATAATATTTAATATTGCAGGGTCTATATTGCAGGATATAAACATCCAACTTATTTTTTGCAAAGCTAAATTAAACTATTACGGAGATAGTCAATGTCTAAGAAAAAAGAACTTAAGCCAATCGCAGCTGCTATCGGAGCGGCGTTAACCGCTAGTGTTATTGCAATGCCTACAGCTAATGCTGATGCCAACCCATTTGATATGACTGAGCTATCTTCAGGCTATATGGTTGCTGATGGTCACGAAGGCAAATGTGGTGAAGGTAAGTGCGGCGAAGGCAAATGCGGTGAAGGTAAAGATGCTGAAGGCAAATGTGGTGAAGGTAAGTGCGGCGAAGGCAAATGTGGCGAAGGTAAGTGCGGCGAAAGCTAGTACTCATCATTAGTTAAACTATTGCTTTACCTAGTGCTTTAGTAGCATCAAAAACAATGTAGCATCGTATATTAGCAGATGCTTAATTTTTAAAACGGCGGAACCAATTGGTCCCGCCGTTTTTTTATCCACTACAATCCAATATACTGTTTTGCGATCAACGTTTATCGTTTTTAATATTGTTATAGCTCACAAAATAAGTGATCAAGATAAATCTCCTATAACATTGTAAGGAAATTAGCAGTAATACAGGTCTACTTAACAACTCATTAATTAAAACTACTGCATACAAATTAAGAACCTTCACAACTTTTTAGCATAGCCATAGGGAGCGAATATGATCAGCATAATAAATAATATAAACACGCTTTTTGACAAGCTTCGTGTACTAGACTTCTTAGCACCATTACTACTGCGTATATTCCTAGCGCCCATCATGATATATGCAGGTCTAAATAAATTAGGTGATATTGAAAACACTGCTCTTTGGTTCGAACATTCACTTAATCTTCCTTTCCCTACTTTAATGGTATTACTAGCTGGTGGAGCAGAATTTTTTGGTGGTATTGCTCTACTCATCGGTTTTGCAGTTCGCTGGTTTGCGATTCCTTTAATGATCACAATGATAGTCGCTGCATTAACTGCACACTGGGAAAACGGCTGGCATCAGTTTCATGAATCCAAGCAACCCGTACCATGGGAATGGAGAATGGATCTCATTGATGAAGGTGAAAAACGTAAAGCTATTGTCAAAAACGTATTACGAGAACATGCTAATTATAGATATTTAAGTGAGACTGGCAGTATTACCATTCTCAAAAATGGTATTGAGGTAGCTGCGTCTTATTTCATTATGCTGCTGGCATTATTTTTCATGGGTGCAGGACGGTACTTGAGTGTTGATTACTACTTTTCACTAATGAATCGCAAAGAATAAAAATGCAAATATAAGAATCGGAACTCTTAGCAAATTTCTTTTTCAAAGATATTATGGATAATTCAAATCAACAAAATGAATACTGTGTTCAAGGTGCAGGTTTAGGCCTGCGTCGCGGACACATGTTAGAAGGGCTACTAGAAACCAACCCAGCACATATACAGTTCATGGAAGTGGCACCAGAAAACTGGATCGGCATGGGTGGACGCCTTGGCAAACGATTTCGTGAATATACAGAACGATTTCCATTCGTTACCCATGGCTTATCGCTTTCAATAGGTGGCCCTACACCTATTGATGTCGACCTTGTCAAAGACATTAAAGCCTTCATGCAACAGCATAATATTCTTAAATACACTGAACATTTAACGTATTGTTCTGATGATGGCCACCTGTATGACTTAATGCCCATTCCTTTTACAAATGATGCTGTTCACTATGTCGCTGATCGCATCAAGCAAGTTCAAGACATACTTGGTGAACGTATTGCTATGGAAAATGCTTCATATTATGCAGCACCAGGCAAAGAAATGGATGAAATCGACTTCATCAAAGCCGTGTTACACGAAGCAGATTGCGAATTGTTACTTGATGTAAATAATATTTACGTTAACTCCGTTAATCATAGTTATGACCCTATTGAATTCTTAAAAGCCTTACCTAAAGAACGCATAGTGTATGCCCACATAGCAGGCCACTATAATGAAGACAAAGATTTAATTGTGGATACTCATGGAGCAGATGTTATTGACCCTGTTTGGGCAATTTTAGATAAAGCTTATGAAACTTTTGGCGTCTTCCCTACTCTTCTAGAACGTGATTTCAACATTCCAGAATTGCCGATATTAATGCAAGAAATTGAACACATTTGTGAATTACAAGCTAAGTGGAATCTAAATAACAACTCTGCTGTAGCAAATGCCTAAATCAGAACACAATTTTCAAGAGGTGCAATATCAATTCACAGTACACTTAAGGAACCCTGAAAGCAACCCAGCGCCCGCTGAAATTGAAGACCGGCGCATGGAAATTTATCGCGGACTCTTATATAAAAATGTTCAAGGTTTTTTATCTAGCGGTTTCCCTGTTGTTAGAAAACTTTATTCTGATGAAGACTGGCACAAATTAGTTAGACATTTCTTTTCTACTCACCAAAGTCATTCGCCTTACTTTAAAGATATTTCTAAAGAGTTCATTGATTACTTAAACAATGAAAGAGAAGCACAACCTGAAGATCCTATATTCTTAAAAGAACTTGCTCATTATGAATGGTTAGAGATAGTTCTTTCATTTCTTGATGCGGATATTGACTGGGAAAACATCAACAAAGACGGAAATTTGCTTAAAGAAACCCCTGTCTTATCTCCTTTCATGCAACTCAATCGCTATGATTTTCCAGTGCATAAAATTAAGCCAGACTTTCAACCACATACACCTAGTG
>Ga0181580_10001822_pt1 | contig 17154 bp, 15 predicted proteins | sample 071ome_23_FD_132413 | JGI IMG/M metagenome (GOLD analysis project Ga0181580, IMG submission 132413) | Coastal salt marsh microbial communities from the Groves Creek Marsh, Skidaway Island, Georgia - 071403BT metaG (megahit assembly) | ecosystem: Environmental > Aquatic > Marine > Intertidal... | reverse complement strand
GTACCCGTTTGGTTGGTTGGGCATGCTGGCGGACGTGCCACCAGTAAGCGATGAGCTGATTTACGCCAACACCGAACGCGGTTTTGCGCTGTGCTCCATGCGCAGCCGAACGCGCAGCCGCTACTACGTTCAGGTGCCAAGCAGCGAGCGCGTAGAGAACTGGAGCGACGAGGCCTTTTGGGATGAATTGGCGCGCCGGCTTGACCCCGAGGCAGCCCAGCAGCTCACGCGCGGTCCGGCGCTGGAAAAGAGTGTGGCGCCGCTGCGCAGTTTTGTGGCCGAGCCGATGCGCTGGGGCCGACTGTTTTTGGCCGGTGACGCGGCGCACATTGTGCCGCCCACCGGTGCCAAGGGGCTTAACTTGGCGGCGGCCGATGTGGGGTATTTGTGGCAGGCGTTGTGTGCGTTTTACCAAACCGGCCAAGCCACAGCCTTAGACGAATACGCCGCGCGCTGCCTACGCCGGGTGTGGCGCGCGGAGCGGTTTTCTTGGTGGTTCACCTCGCTGATGCACCAGCTGCCCAGTGAGGGCGAGTTTGGCCAAAAAATTCAAGAGGCCGAACTGGACTACTTGGTGCACTCCGAGGCAGCCTCTAAGGCGCTGGCCGAAAACTACGTGGGCTTGCCCTTGTAACGCCGCTTGGCCCCGGTGGGGCGTGGCGGCAGCCCGTTGTGCTGGGTGAGCACCGTGCCCGGACCGGGTTTGGCGACGCGCGCGGCGCCGGTGGAGTTTTTGCGACGTGCGCTGGTGTAGTTTTGTCCAGGCATGGGCTGAAAGCGCGGGATCAGGTGGTGTTTGCCATTGCCAATCAGGTCGGCGCGCCCCATGTTTTGTAGCGCCTGGCGCAGCAGCGGCCAATTGGCAGGGTCGTGGTAGCGCAAAAAGGCTTTGTGCAGGCGGCGCTGGCGCATGCCGCGCACCACGGGCACGCGCTCGCTGGCGCGGCCCACCCGTGCCAACGGGTTGCGCTCGGTGTGGTACATGGCGGTGGCGGTGGCCATGGGGCTGGGGTAAAAGGTTTGCACCTGATCGGCGCGAAAGCCATTGGCTTTGAGCCATAGGGCCAGGTGCATCATGTCTTCATCGGTGGTACCCGGGTGGGCGGCAATGAAGTAGGGAATCAGGTATTGCTTTTTGCCCGCTTCGGCGCTGTATTGCTCGAACATCGCCTTAAAACGGTCGTAGCTGCCCATACCAGGCTTCATCATTTTGGATAACGGGCCGGTCTCGGTATGTTCGGGCGCGATTTTTAAGTAACCCCCTACGTGGTGTTGCACCAGCTCTTTAACGTAGGCAGGCGATTCCACCGCCAAGTCGTAGCGTACACCCGAACCAATCAACACCTTTTTTATGCCTGGCAGCGCACGGGCTTTGCGGTAGATGCGAATAAGCGCGTCGTGGTTGGTGTTGAGGTTGGAGCAAATCCCTGGGTAAACGCAACTGGGTTTGCGGCAAGCGGCTTCAATTTCTGGGCTTTTGCATCCAATGCGGTACATGTTGGCGGTGGGGCCGCCCAGATCAGAAATAACGCCAGTAAAGCCTTCAACTTGGTCGCGAATGGCCTCAACCTCGCGCAACACCGAGGCTTCGCTGCGACTTTGAATGATGCGCCCCTCATGCTCCGTAATGGAGCAAAAGGTGCACCCACCAAAGCAGCCTCGCATGATGTTGACCGAGAACCGAATCATCTCCCACGCTGGAATTTTGGTCGGGCCGTCGTGGCGTCCGTTGGCGTCGGCGTAGCGCGGGTGCGGGCTGCGGGCGTAGGGCAGATCGAACACGTGGTCCATTTCTTGGGTGGACAACGGAATGGGGGGTGGGTTGATCCACACGTCGCGCGCCAGCCGCCCTTCGCCATGGCTTTGCACCAGTGCGCGCGCATTACCAGGGTTGGTTTCAAGGTGCAGCACACGACTGGCGTGGGCATACAACACCGGGTCGTCGCGCACGTGTTCAAAGGCGGGTAACCGAATCACGCTGCGCTCACGCGGCGGCACCTTAACGCCTTTGCCGCGCAACGCCGCCAACGACACCACCGCCTCGCCCGGCGCTGTGTCGCCTGCTGGAGCGGCTGCAGCCGGCGTGTTCATGCCCTCATAGGGGTTTAGGTGCGCCTCAACACGGCCCGGGGTGTCCACGCTGCTTGAGTCGATTTCAACCCAATCGGGGCGGCCCTGTTTCACCACAAACGCGGTGCCACGAATATCGGTAATCGATTCAATCGGTTCACGCTTGGCCAAGCGGTGCAGCACCTCAATCAGGGCGCGCTCGGCGTTGCCGTAGAGCAGCAGGTCGCATTTGCTGTCAAACACAATGCTGCGGCGAACTTTTTCTTGCCAGTAGTCGTAGTGGGCGATACGGCGCAAACTGGCCTCGATACCACCCAGAATAATGGGCACATCGGCGTAGGCCTCGCGGCAACGATGGGCATACACCACGGCCGCTCGGTCGGGGCGTTTGCCCGCAGCCCCGCCAGCGGTGTAGGCGTCGTCGCTGCGTATTTTGCGATCGGCGGTGTAGTGGTTGATCATGGAGTCCATGTTGCCCGCCGTTACCCCAAAACAAAGTGTGGGGCGCCCCAACTCGGTAAAAGGCTCGGCGCTGTGCCACGCCGGCTGCGGCAAGATGCCAACACGAAAGCCTTGCGCCTCAAGCACGCGGCCAATCACGGCCATGCCAAAGCTGGGGTGATCAACATAGGCGTCGCCGGTTACCAGCACCACGTCGCAGGCGTCCCAGCCCAAGGCTTCCATTTCGTGCCGGGTGGTAGGCAAAAACGGCGCCGGGCCAAAGCGCTTGGCCCAGTGCTTGCGGTAAGCGGTGATGGGCTTGGCTTGGCGCGGAAAGTGTGAAACGTCAACCACCAGCGGCAACCTTGGCACCGGCTTTGTATTGGTACAGCGTAACCGGTGGGCGCTTGAGGTTGCCTTTGGCATCAAAGGCGTAGGGGCCAAGCAGGCCTTGGTAATTGGCCTTGGCCAGCATGGGCAGGTACACGCCGGGGGCGGCACTTTTGGCGCGGGTCATGGTGTCTAGCAGCAGTTGGGTGGCGTCGTAGCTGGCCGCGGCGTAGCGGCCCGGTGCGCCACCAAAACGGGTTTTGAATGCGTCGTTAAAGGCTTGCATGGCGGTGCTGGGCTTGCCTGCGACCAGCCCCGCCTCGGCGCACCAGAGGCGATCGTCGGCGGGCGCCGGATTAAGTGTTTTGGCCAGTTGCTCGGTGCATACACCGTCGCCACCCAACAGCGGGCCCTTTATACCTGCGCCTTGCATGGCCGCCCACACCGGCTCAAGCATGCCGGCAAAACCGCCCCAAAACACCGCCTCGGGTTGCGCCTGCCACACCGGTGCCAGTGCCGCCTCGCGCGCCTGCGCCTCGGCCGGCAGCGAGGCCTGCGCCACCACTTTGGCCCCACCGTCGGTGAGTGCCGTGGCAAAGGCTTTGGCCAGCACCTGACCGTAGGCGCTGCCGTCGTCGAGCACCGCCACCTGCGTCAGCTTAAGTCGCTTGATGCCGTGCACCGCCAGCGCCTGAGCCAATTGCTCGTCGCTGGCAAGCAGTCTAAAAGCGGTGTTAAAGCCGCGTTGCGTGAGGTCGGGGTGGGTGGCCCCCACGGTAAGGTGCGGCACGCCAGCGGCGTGGTAGACCTTGGCTGCGGTCAGGGCGGTGGCGTTGTTGAGGTGGCCAATCACGCCGTTCACCGGAATCGCCATGAGTTTGCGCGCCACATCCATGGCGCGGGTGGCGTCAGCGGCGTCGTCTTCGGTAAGCAAGTCGATGCGGGTGGCCTGCTCACCCAGCTTGTAGCCCGCCGCGTTGGCTTGCTCCACGGCCAACTGCGCGCCACGCATGGCATCGGTGCCCTCGGCGGCAAACGGGCCCAAGGTGGGCGCCACGTGCGCCAACCGTACCGGCGGCGTGGGGGTGGCTTGGGCGTCGGTGGCGGGCTCATCGCCGCCGCACGCCGCCAATATGCCCCATAGGGGAGCCACCCACCAATGGGTTGCGCGCCAATTTACCGTCCGATTCATGAGAGCCTTTATCACGCCGTTTCGGCGACCTTTATGTGTTGCAAAGGATACCCCCGTTCTTCGTAGTAGCGCCAGCGCGCCCGAGCGGCCTTGACCAGCTCCGGCTGCACCCCCACCACTTCAATCAGGCGCTCGTAGCTTTCAAAGCCCGGCGCCAGCTCTTGCCCAAGGTGCACCAACCAACCTCGGGGCGAGACCTCGGTTAACGACGGGGTAAGCCAGGCCAAGGTACGTGTTAACACCTCGGGGGCGGCGTTGGCACGGCAGTGGGGTATGAAGGCCTCGCCCGCCAAGCTCCATATGGCTTGGCTTAGGGCGTCAAGGATGCTGGGCTGGGCCAACACCACCAATGGCTGACGCTGCCGTACGGCCTTGCGCACCAGCCGCGCGGTGTAGGCCACTGGCTCGTTGACTTGGGTGTGAAACCAGCATTCGGTCATGCCCGACCACGACGTCCCCGGCGTACCCCAACCTGCGACAGCACATGGTGCACCAACAACGCCACCGGCCGCGCCGTGGCGCCTTTGGCCGCGCCGCTGCGCCAAGCGGTGCCCGCAATATCAAGGTGGGCCCATGCAAAGCCCTTCACAAAGCGCTGCAAAAACTTGGCCGCGGTCACCGAGCCGCCGGCGCGACCGCCCCCGACATTGGCCACGTCGGCAAACGGGGTTTTGAGGGCGTCGGCGTACACCTCATCCAACGGCATGCGCCAGCAACTGTCGCCTGTGGCCTGCCCGGCGTGAAGCAGTGAATCCGCTAAGGCATCGTCGTCGGCGTACATACCGGTGTGCACATGGCCCAGCGCCACCACGCAGGCACCGGTAAGGGTAGCCACATCCACCACGTGGCGCGGCTTAAAGCGCTGCACATAGGTCAGCGCGTCACACAGCACCAAGCGGCCTTCGGCGTCGGTGTTAAGTATTTCAATGGTTTGGCCGCTCATGCTGGTTACCACGTCGCCCGGCTTCACGGCTGCGCCGTCGGGCATGTTTTCGCACGCAGCCACCACCGCCACCACATTGAGTTTGGGCTTGAGTTCAACCAACGCGTGCATGGCGCCCAGCACGGCCGCAGCACCGCACATGTCAAACTTCATTTCATCCATTTCGGGAGCCGGTTTAAGCGATATGCCACCGGTGTCAAAAGTGATGCCTTTGCCCACCAACGCCACCGGCGGCTCCTGCGCCGCCGCGCCTTGGTAACGCACCACCACCAAGCGCAACGGCTCGCGTGAACCCTGCGCCACGGCCATGAACGCCCCCATACCCAAGCGAGCCACCTCGCGCGGACCAAGCACGTCAACCCTTACGTCGCGCCGGCGCGCCAGCGGCTTGACCGCGTCCGCCAGCATGGTGGGCGTGGCGTGGTTGGCCGGACGATTGGCCCACTCCCGGGTAAAGGCCATGCCGTGGACAATCGCCTGCGCCCTGGCCACCATGTCGCGCAGCCCTGCCACCCGCGCCACCCCCAGCGTCAGCTGGCGCGCCACCACGCGCTTGGCGCTGCGCCCGCGGGTGGTTTCGTAGCGGTACCAGCCGTCATCGGCGCCCAGCACGGTGGCCTCAAGGGCGCGCACCAAGGCTTCGCCCTCTAGGCTTAAGCCACACGCCACAATCGCGGCGTGGCGCACGCCGTCGCCGCGCAAACTATTGAATACCGTGGCCACCGCACGTCGGGTGGCAGCAGGGGCGCCGTGGGCCACGTCAAGCACCACCACGTGCTTGGCCCGCACCCCCGGCAACGCAAACGCAGCCACGCTGCCGCCTTGGGCCAGCGCCTTGGCCTGCATCACCTGCCCCAACCACGCACTTAAGGCGTCGCTGCCACTGGGCGCTGGGGCATTGGCATCACGCAACAGCACCACGGCATCGAAGGCACCGCGCGCCGCTTGGGCCATTGAAAGGGCTTTGAGTTCCACGTTCATAATACGTCTCATCTGATACGGGTTAAGCCAATGTTATTCGATAGCGCGTTGCGGCGAGAGTTAAGCCGCAGTTTCTGGGCCTCTTGGGTGGTGATTTTCACGCTGGTGATGGCCATCATGCTGATTCGCGCGCTGGCACTGGCCTCAAGCGGCCGACTCGACCCCGAACAACTGACGCTGATCATGGGCTACGCCGCCCTGGGCCGCATTGCCACGATTTTGGCGGTGGCGCTGCTGGTGGCGGTGGTGATGGTGCTGGCGCGCATGCAGCGCGACAGCGAATTGGTGGTGTGGCTGGCCAACGGCAAAGGGCTGCCGCAGTTCATTCGGCCTATCGTGCGCTTTGCCGCACCGATTGTGGTGGTGATTGTGGCGCTGCAGTGGTGGGTGTGGCCGTGGTCCAACGCGCAAATGGACGAGCTGAGTTCGCGCTTTGAGCAACGCAGCGACTTGCAACGGGTTGCACCGGGTCGGTTTCAAAGTTCTGGCGATGGCCAACGGGTCTTTTTTATTGACAAAGCCAACGACAACGACAACACCGCAAGCAACGTGTTTATTTCCAGCCAACAAAGCGATCGTGAGGCCGTTGTGTCGGCCACCACGGGTCGGATTGAGCGCGACGACAACGGCGCCGCGCTGGTTTTGGGTTCGGGGCAGCGCACCCAACGCAGCGCCGACGGCAGCCAAATCATGACCTTCTCGGCATACGAATCGCGTATTACCAACAAGGCCCTCACGCCCCCCAACCTGGCGGTAAAGGGCACACCTTCGCAACAGCTTTGGCAGAGGCCTTCGTCGTACCGACTGGCGGAGCTCACCTGGCGCTTGGGCATGGCCGCAGCGGCGTTTAACTTTGCTTTGCTGGGATTGGCACTGACGCGGGTGAACCCGCGCGGCGGCGGCAACGGTTTGTTACTGGCACTGTTGGTGGCCATTGTGTACATCAACATGCTCACCATTGGCCAAAGTTGGGTGGGCGCACAGCGTTTGGGGCCATGGGAATTTTTTGTTGTACTACACGGCGGGTTGTTGGCTTCGGCCATGCTGCTGGTGGCTGGGCGCAGTGGCTGGCAACTGCGCGCAGCCCCTAAGGTCATGGCGTGAAAACCGTACGCAAACTGGTATTTCGCGAAACCCTGCTCGCGGTGGGTTTGGCGCTGCTGGGGTTTGTGGCGCTGTTTGTGTTTTTTGATTTCATTGACGAGCTCGACCAAGTGGGTCGCGTCTCGGCGCTCGATTCAAGCCGCATTTTTGGCCTGATCGATGCCACCTTTGGCATTGTGCTGGGCTTGCCAGCGCGGGTCTACGAACTGCTACCCATTTGCGTGCTGATTGGATCAATTGTGGCCATGGCGCGGTTGGGGCAAAGCTCTGAGTTCACCGTGCTGCGCAGCGCGGGGCTGGGCCCAGGTCGGGCACTCAAGCTCACGGTCACCATGGGGCTGGGCTTTGCCCTACTTACTTTTGTGGTGGGCGACTACTTGGCCCCCCTTACCGATCGCCTACAGGTGCTCACACGCGCTGAATTTAAAGGCGGCGTGCAACCCACAGACAAGGGCGTGTGGCTCAAAGAGCGCAACGACCAAGGCAGTGCAGCGGTTCGGGTGGCCAAGCTGCGCGGCGATGGCCAACTTGAAAACGTGCGGGTGTACAACTTTGACACCCAAGGGGCGTTGCAAAGCCGAATCGACGCTGCACTGGCACGCGTGCAAACCGACGGCAGCTGGCGCTTGCAAGACGCCACCGTAACCCGCTACCCCACACCCACCGACACCCAACAGGTCAGCCAAACCGCATACAGCAGCATGCTGTGGCCCAGCAACATCACCACCGGCATGGTGACCTCGGCCATGGTCAATCCCGCCCAACTCAACACCACCGATTTGTTTTTGTACGTGCAGCACCTGCGCGCCAACCAACAAGACGCACAAACCTACGAAATTGCTTTTTGGCGCAAGCTGTTTTACCCACTGAGTTGCGTGGTCATGACCTTTATGGCGCTGCCGTTTGCCTACCTCCACACCCGGCGCATCAACGTCGCGCAGTTTTTGTTTTTGGGCGTCATGGCCGGCATTGGTTTTGTGCTGCTTAGCAACGTCATGGGCGACATCGGCACGCTCAAAGCGTGGCCACCCTGGCTGGCCGCTGCCACGCCCAGTGCGTTGTTTTTGGTGCTGTCGCTGGGCGCTTTTCGCTGGCTGGTGGTGCGCCGATGAATGCCTACCCCCGGCGGCGGGGTAAGGCAAGACGCATAATGCAGGCTGCCAACCACTAGCGTGTTGCTCACCGCATGAACCTGCATCAATTCCGATTTGTCCAAGAGGCAGTTCGCTGCGGGTTTAACCTTACTGATACCGCCAAGGCCTTGCACACGTCGCAGCCGGGTATATCCAAAGCCATCATTGAACTCGAAGACGAGTTGGGCGTAGAAATCTTTGCCCGCCATGGCAAGCGCATACGTGGTCTAACCGAACCCGGCAAGCAAGTGCTGCGCAGTGTTGATTTGATCCTGCGCGAAATCGGCAACCTGCGTCGCATTGGCCAACAGTTTTCGCACCAAGATTCGGGCACGCTGCGAATTGCCACCACCCACACCCAAGCACGCTACGTTTTGCCCACGCCCATTGCCACACTTCGGCAGGCCTATCCCAAGGTTTCGGTGAGTTTGCACCAAGGCTCACCCACCGAGGTGGCGCTGATGCTACTAAACGACCAAGCCGATCTTGGCGTGGCCACTGAAGCCTTGGCCGAGTACGAAGACTTGATCACCCTGCCCTGCTACGAGTGGCAGCACATGGTGGTGGTGCCGCGTGACCACCCGCTGGCCGCCATTGAGGCATTGCGCCTCGAAGATTTGGCCGAACACCCGCTCATGACCTACACCCCCGCCTACACCGGACGGCACCGCATTGACATGGCGTTTGCCACGCGCCGCATCAAGCCCAACGTGGTGCTGGAGGCAATAGACTCAGACGTGCTTAAAACCTACGCCGAGCTCGGCATGGGCGTGGGCATTGTGGCCGAGATGGCGACCCGGGCCGAGTCGCTCAACCCCAAGCTGGTGGCTTTGCCCGCGGGGCATTTGTTTGGGCGCAACGTGGCGCGGGTGGCATTCAAGCGCGGAGCCTATTTGCGCCATTACGTGCTGCGTTTGGCCGAGGGCATCAGCGACCGACTAAACACCACCCTGATTCTTAAGGCGCTGCAAGGCCACGGCGAGCACTTCGACCTATAACCGCACCGCAGCGGCGGGTTGGCCCTATCATGTGGTCAGTTGTTTGTCTTTTGGTTTGATTGCGTGCCCTGCCATGTCATCTGTATTTAACTTCACCTTTGTGCCGTGGTTCCGCTCGGTGGCACCGTACATTCACATGCACCGGGGCAAAACCTTGGTGGTGGGCGTGGCGGGCGAGGCCATTGCACACGGCAAGCTGCCGGCGTTGGCACAAGATTTGGCGTTGCTGCAAAGCATGGGGCTGCGCATTGTGTTGGTCTACGGTTTTAGGCCACAGGTGACCGAGCAGTTGCAAGCCAAGGGGCACCAGTCCAAGTTCTCGCACGGCATGCGGATCACCGATTCCGTCACCCTAGACTGCGCCCAAGAAGCCGCCGGTCAGCTGCGCTACGAAATCGAGGCGGCCTTTAGCCAAGCTTTGCCCAACACCCCCATGGCCGGGGCCACGGTGCGGGTGTTGTCGGGCAACTTCATCACGGCCTCACCCGTGGGCTTGCTTGACGGTGTGGACTTCATGCACTCGGGCTTGGTGCGCAAGGTCGACAGTGTCGGCATTACCCGGGCACTTGATATGGGTGCGCTGGTGCTGATCTCACCGTTTGGCTTTTCACCCACGGGCGAGGCGTTCAACCTCACCATGGAAGACGTGGCGGTTTCTACCGCCGCGGCGCTGCAAGCCAACAAGCTGATGTTCCTAACAGAAATTCCGGGTATTGCAAGCAACCCCGAGCAGCCCGACTCACCCATCGCCACCGAATTGGCGCTTACCCAAGCCAAGCGGCTGCTGCAGGCCATGCCGGCGCCACAAGCGCCGTCGGATACCGCGTTTTATTTGGGACATTGCATACGTGCCTGCGAAGCCGGGGTGGAGCGCAGCCACATTTTGCCGTTCGCCGTAGACGGCGCGCCGCTGCTAGAAATTTACACCCACGACGGCATAGGCACCATGGTGGTCGACGAAAAGCTGGAGCACATGCGCGAGGCCACGGTGGACGACGTGAGTGCAATTTTGTCGTTGATTGAACCGTACGAGCAAGACGGCAGCTTGGTTAAACGCGACCGCAACGCGATTGAGCGTGACATTGCCAACTACACGCTGATTGAACACGATGGGGTGGTGTTTGGCTGTGCCGCCCTGTACGCCTACCCCGAGAACCGCACCGGTGAAATGGCCGCGCTCACAGTAAGCCAACAATCGCAAGGCCAGGGCGACGGCGAACGTTTGCTCAAGCGCATTGAGCAACGGGCCCGCGCACAGGGCTTGAACAGCATTTTTGTGCTTACCACGCGCACCACGCACTGGTTTTTGCGGCGTGGCTTTATGGAAGTCACCCCCGCCGATTTACCCGCCGCCAAACAAGCGTTGTACAACGCGGGGCGCAAAAGCAAGGTGTTGGTTAAACAGCTGTAGCGCGTGCTAGCTGGCAAACAGTCTGCGGTGGCGGGTATGCCAAAAAACGCCCAGCAGCAACAACGCCAGCGCCACAAAATGCACAAAGCTCCAGTTGGCAATGGTCAGGCCCGCAAACGTCCAGTCCACCGCGCTGCAATCGCCGCTGCCACGCAGCACCATGGGCAACACGCGTTGCAGCGGAAAGGCCTCGATCATGCCAAACAGATCACGGCCGCAGGAAAGTATGGTGGGTGGATACCACTGCAACCAGCTTTGCCGCCCGGCTGTAAGCGCACCCAACACCGCCCACAACACCGCCAGCAACAGCAGTGGCCGTCTGGCACCCGTCCACACCGCCGCCACGGCGGCCGTGAGCAGCACAAGCAACCACAGATAGCGTTGCACAATACACATGGGGCAAGGCTCTAACCCCACCACGTGTTGCAAATAAAGCCCGCCGAGCAACAACCCCACAACCCACAGCACCACGCCAACCAGCAGCCAACGCACCCACGCCGACTTGGCGTCAAGTTGGCTGCCTCTCACCGCGCGCTTCCAATCCCGCGCCGAAAAAACCACGGCGCCAAGGGTTTGGCTTGGCTCCATAAGCCCAGGTTGTCTTGCCTTGCGCTAAGTTCGGCCCGCGCATAAGCCAGCCGGTCTTCCTGCGATTGATCACCCTCGTACTGGCGGTAATGCCAAGCCATGCCGTTGGTGATCAGCATAAGGTTAACGTCTTGCCCATTCAGCAACAACTTGGCAAGCGAACGATCGTAGCGGTCAAGCTTGGTGATCACCAGCTTCACCTCTTTGTCTTGCACCAGCTTTTTAAGTGCATCGCGGGCGGGCGGTCCAAAGGGCTGCTTAAGCTCCGGGGCATCAATGGCCAACAACCGCACTTTGATGCGTTGCCCGTCTTCAGCCACCACGGTAACCGTGTCGCCATCGGCGACCGAGGTAACTTTGCCAAAAACAATATCCACACCGGCATGGGCCGCACCCACACCGAACCAAACCAACAGACTTACACCAACCGTTTGAAAGGCCGTGCGCCATCCCGCTGCCATGCGTTTACCTCCAACCTACCTTGTTTTGCCTTGCGGCCTCACCGCACTAGTGATTGAGCTTTTGTGCGAGCTCTTGGGTCGCTTGCGCCATGATACGCTGGCGGCGTTGTGACAAATCCAAACGGGCTTGCTCAAGCGCGTTGGCTTGTTCAATAAGATGCAAAACTTGCTCTTTGCGTTTGGCAATACGCGCCTCAAGTTGCGGCAGCAAGGCCAACATTTCGTCTCGGGTGCGAATGTCGTCGCTGAGCTCGGCGATTTGACGCGCCACCTCTTGCCAGTCGGCCACGTCCGCGCCTGCGGTGTAGGCGTCCACCGCATCCACCAACTCAGGCAGCCGCTCGCCCACAGCGCCAAGCGAGGCGTCGCGCAAATCGTTGAGACCAAAACTTGGTTTAGACCCCACCTGGGGGTTGTCACTGGCTGGCTGGGCATCGGCTGGCTGCCCGCCCGCCAAGGGCCGCACCTTGGCCGGCTCAGCCGGCTCATCGGACAGGGGTGACCACCCTTTATCGGGGCGGTATTCAAACATGCGGCCATCAGACATGCTTAAATCATACGCAACTTTTCAATATCCGCCAACCCATGAGGCAAAAAAGTCTTATAAATGATGATGTTGTGGCCCTTTTTTGAATAAAAACTTGGATTCAACCCCCCTGCCATGGCTGGAGCCAGACGACCCGTTTCCCAGCACGGCGTCGGCGCTGCACGACGCCGGCGAACTCAACGGTTTGCTGGCCGCAAGTGCAGCCGTCTCGGCCAAACAACTGATGCAAGCCTACCCACGCGGTTGCTTTCCGTGGTACAGCCCCGGCCAGCCGGTGTTGTGGTGGGCCCCCGATCCGCGCACGGTGTTGCCGGTGTCGGGTTATCGCCTGTCGCACAGCACCCGTAAGTGGCTTAAGCAACTGGTACGCGATCGGCGGCTGGACATACAAATCAACGTCAACTTTGCCCAAACCATGCAGCGTTGCGCGGATGCACCCAACCGTCGTGCGCTTGGCACCTGGATTACCCCACACATGGTGGCGGCCTACACCGAGCTGCACCAGCAGGGCTTGGCCCACGCCATTGAAGCCTGGGTTGACGGCGCCCTTGCCGGTGGTCTGTATTGCGTGGCCATGGGCCACATGGTTTTTGGCGAATCCATGTTTATGCAGCAGGCAGGCGGCGCCAAACTGGCCTTGGCGGCCTTGGTGGCGTTATGCCGAGCCCATGGGTTGCCCTTGATTGACTGCCAGCAAGACACCCCTTTACTGCGTACCCATGGAGCGGTGGCCACCCCCCGACTGACATTTGAGGCACAAGTGGCTACACTGGTGACACGGCCCGCCGTGTCGTGGCGTTTTAACGCACCCGCCATGTGGCCGCTTGTTTTACAACCCCATGACGCGCCCTAACGAACTCCCTCTTGAGGCCGTGCAGTTTTATGCTACGGCACCCTACCCTTGCAGCTACCTGCCCGAGCGCACGGCGCGCTCGCAGGTGGCCACACCCAGCCACTTAATTCACACCGAGGCCTACTCTGAGTTGATTGCGCAGGGCTTTCGGCGCAGTGGTGTATTTACCTATCGCCCCCATTGCGACCATTGCCAAGCGTGTATTCCGGTGCGGGTGCTGACGCACGAATTTCAGCCCACGCGATCGCAGCGGCGCGCCCAGCGACAACACCAAACGCTGCACACACGCATTCTGGAGCCTACGTTTTCTAAAGACCATTACGCGCTGTACAACCGCTACCAAACCACGCGCCACAACGGCGGCGGCATGGACCACGACAGCGTGGACCAGTACCAACAGTTTTTGTTGCATAGCCGGGTCAACACCCGACTGGTGGAATTTTGGCTCACCTAACCGAACACAGCCACACCGGTACTTAAGATGGTGTCGGTGCTTGATGTGGTAAACGACGGCCTATCGGCGGTGTACACGTTTTTTGAACCCGAGCCGCACACCAGCTACGGCACCTACGCCATTCTTTGGCAAATCGCCCAGGCACGCCAACTGGGGCTGCCCTACTTGTATTTGGGTTACTGGATCGATGCCAGCCCCAAGATGCGTTACAAACGCGAATACTCGCCGCAGCAACATTGGCGCGATGAGCAGTGGATGACCGTGCGCTGACGCACTGATAAAATCGCACCACAAAAAACGGTGCCCCCCATCGCCCTGACATGACGCCCAAGCCCAACATCCAAGTTTTGGAGCGCGCTTTTTTGCTGCTCGAAGTGCTGGCCGAGCGCGAGGAGCCGATGTCGCTTAAGTCGATTGCCAGTCGTGCTGAGCTGCACCCTTCCACCACCCACCGCATTCTCAATGATCTGGCGTTGGGGCGGTTTGTCGATCGCTTGGAGCCCGGCAGCTACCGCCTCGGACTGCGTTTGCTGGAGCTGGGCAATTTGGTCAAGGCCAGGCTTAGTGTGCGCGAAGCGGCGCTGGCGCCGATGCGCGAGCTGCATCGCCAAGTGCAACAGCCGGTTAACCTTAGCGTGCGCCAAGGCGACGAGATTGTTTACATCGAGCGCAGCTACGGCGAGCGCTCGGGCATGCAGGTGGTGCGTGCCATTGGTGGGCGCGCGCCTTTGCATTTAACCTCGGTGGGTAAATTGTTTCTTGCGCACGAAGAACCAAGCCGCGTGCGCGCCTACGCCAACCGTACCGGGTTGCCTGGCACCACGCGCAACAGCCTCACGCAGCTGCCACAGCTTGAGCGCGATTTACAAATGGTCAAGCAACACGCCATGGCGCGCGACAACGAAGAGCTTGAATTGGGTGTGCGCTGCATGGCTGCAGGCATTTACGACGACCAAAACCGGTTGGTGGCTGGGCTTTCTATTTCTGCACCCGCAGGTCGTTTGGACGAAAACTGGACAGACCGACTGGCCGAAACCGCCAAGCAAATCTCACGCGCCCTTGGGCACCGCGCCCCCTAAATCGCTGCCCCCAATTGGATCAGCTGGTTACACCTGGCGTGGGCGGGTTGGCCGCCGTGGTCTCGCGCTCAAGCCAACGGCGCACACGTGCGGCGTCGCCCAAGCGGCTGAGCTTGCCCACCGAGTCTAAAAACACCATGATCACATCACGCCCAGCCACATGGGTTTGCATCAGCAAACAACGGCCAGCTTCGCGTATGTACCCGGTTTTTTGCAGGCCAATTTCCCAGCCGTCGTTGCGCACCAAGGCATTGGTGTTGCGGTATTGCAGCGTACGCCGCCCCACACGCACGGCGTAGCTCTCGTCGGTGGAAAGGTCGCGAATCAGGGAGCGGTCGTAGGCCACGCGCGCCAGGCGTGCCAAATCATGCGCACTGGAGCGGTTGGCACTGGACAGCCCGGTGGGATCGGCGTAATGGGTATCTTGCATGCCGAGCAACATGGCCTTGGCGTTCATGTTGGCAACAAACGCCTTGATGCCACCGGGGAAGGTGCGCCCCAACGCATGAGCGGCCCGGTTCTCACTGGACATCAAGGCCAAATGCAAAAGTTGGCGTCGCGACAAGCGCACGCCCACCGACAGCCTTGAACGGCTGCCCTTGACGCGGTCAATGTCGGCGCGGGTGATACGAATTTTTCGGTCAAGGTCTACGCCGCTGTCAACCAGCACCAAGGCGGTCATAAGCTTGGTGATGGAGGCAATCGGCAACACCGCCTCGGCGTTTTTGTCGTACAACACCTCGTCGGTGTCTTGATCCACCACCAACGCCACACTGGAGCGCAACTTAAGCGGATCGCGCACGCGATTAAGGCCCAGCCGGCGCGCCTCTGACACCCGCCGCTGTTTACCCGCCACGGTGATAAGCTCGGCCGAGGCATTGTTGGCACCCAAACCAGCGCGCACCACCTGCGCTTGCGCCGGTGCAAACCAGGTCCAGGCAGCCAGTAGCAAGGCTGTAGCCAGCAGCAACAGCCGGGCCGGTGCAACGAATACGCGGTTCAAGCTCATCCGCGCAGTGTAACGGATTCTGAAAAGGCCAGCAAAGTCAAAAACTTAGGGTCTAAACCTATATAGGATTTGACTTGGCTGCAGCCCCCTTATCCCTGAGCGGCCACCCTCACCTCATCACTGGCCAATTTATTTAAGGCGCTCAGATACGCTTTGGCCGAGGCAACCACGATGTCCGGATCAGAACCCACCCCATTCACCACCCGCCCACCGCGCTGCAAACGCACCGTGACCTCACCCTGGCTTTCAGTGGAACCCGAGGTAATGGCATTAACGGAGTACAGCAGCATCTCGCTGCCACTTTGCACCCGGCTCTCAATGGCCTTGAGCGACGCGTCAACCGGGCCGTTGCCGTCGCTGGTGGCCCGGTGTTCGTTGCCGTCTACACGCAACACCACCGTAGCCTGCGGCCGCTCACCCATTTCCGACTGCTGCGCCAGCGACACCAAGGCGTAGTGCTCAAGCGCTGGGGTGCGGCTTTCGTCGTTGATCAAAGCCAATATGTCTTCGTCAAAGATCTCGGCTTTGCGGTCGGCCAATTCTTTGAACCGCGCAAACGCCTGGTTGATGTCAGCCTCGGATTCAAGCTCAATACCGAGTTCTTGCAGCCGTTGTTTAAAGGCGTTGCGCCCTGACAATTTGCCCAACACGATTTTGTTGGTGCTCCAGCCCACGTCCTCGGCACGCATGATTTCGTAGGTGTCGCGCGCCTTCAGCACCCCGTCTTGGTGAATGCCTGAGGCATGGGCAAAAGCGTTGGCTCCCACCACCGCCTTGTTGGGCTGCACCACAAAACCCGTGGTTTGGCTCACCATGCGCGAGGTCGGCACGATTTGTGTGGCGTCCACGCCCACTTCCAAACCAAAAAAGTCGCGCCGCGTGCGCACCGCCATGACCACTTCTTCAAGTGAGCAATTGCCTGCGCGCTCGCCCAAACCATTCACCGTGCACTCAATTTGGCGGGCACCGCCCACCACCACGCCAGCCAAAGAATTGGCCACGGCCATGCCAAGGTCGTTATGGCAATGCACGCTCCACACCGCCTTGTCTGAGTTGGGAATGCGCTCACGCAAATTCTTAATAAAGGCGCCAAACAGTTCGGGCACCGCGTAACCCACGGTGTCGGGAATGTTGATGGTGGAGGCGCCTTCATTGATCACCGCCTCAAGCACACGGCACAAAAAGTCGGGGTCGCTGCGGTAGCCGTCTTCGGGGCTGAACTCCACGTCTTGCACATGCTGCCGGGCAAACCGCACCGAGCGGCGCGCTTGCTCGTACACCTCATCGGGTGTCATGCGCAGCTTTTTTTCCATGTGCAGTGCGCTGGTGGCAATAAACGTGTGCACCCGCGCCGACGCGGCACCCTTTAGCGCTTCAACCGCGCGCGAAATGTCACGGTCGTTGGCGCGCGCCAAGGAGCATACGGTGGACTCTTTAACAGCATCGGCGATGGCCCGCACCGCCTCAAAGTCGCCATTGGAGCTGGCAGCAAAGCCAGCCTCGATCACGTCCACCCGCAAACGCTCGAGTTGGCGCGCAATACGCAGCTTTTCATCTCGC
>Ga0181580_10001819_pt1 | contig 17161 bp, 15 predicted proteins | sample 071ome_23_FD_132413 | JGI IMG/M metagenome (GOLD analysis project Ga0181580, IMG submission 132413) | Coastal salt marsh microbial communities from the Groves Creek Marsh, Skidaway Island, Georgia - 071403BT metaG (megahit assembly) | ecosystem: Environmental > Aquatic > Marine > Intertidal... | reverse complement strand
TTCTTAAGTACGGTCATTATAAGAATAGTACTTTAGAAAAACTTGCAAAAAATTGTTCATTTGGAATTATTCTTGATAAAACAGAAAGCCAAGGGTTTGCAATACAGAATTTGATGTCTTTAAATTTACCCTTACTCGTGTGGGACTACAACATCAATATATATGAAAATATTATGCTTGAGGGCACCACTGTTCCATTTTGGGATTCAAATTGTGGAATAAAATTTAAAAATAAAGCCGAGTTGATAAGTGTTTTACCTATATTTTTGAAGAATATTCACAATTACTCACCAAGAATTTTTATTAAAGAAAACTTAACTTATGAAATATTTCGACAGAATTTAAACAAATGTCTAAATGATACTTCGAACTGGCCTACTTAAAAATAAATTGTTTCTTTTGTAAATTTTTTTGGATTAAGAATATATTTTAAGTAATCTTTTGGACCATGACCATAAGCTCTTACGCTAAGAAATGGATATTTATACTGTATATCTTTTCTTGTTCGAAATTCAGTCTCATTGGGTATAACTTCTGATCCATTAATTTTACTTAGGAGACTAAAAATACTTTGATCATGTCTATTTTCAATAAACGAATCTATTTGATTTTTATTATTTAATGAATCTGTAATTAATTCAATATTTTCATCTAGAATTTTTCTATATTGATTGAAGTAATCTTCTGAGTCATTATTTTTTTTAAAAAACATATGACCTGCCTGTAATTGTAACGAATTTCCAAATTGTGAATCAGTATAGATATTAAAATAATCGAACAATTCTTTATATGTATAATTTTTTTCTATAAAACCTTCTTCACATTGCATTCTTAAGTTTGAAAATTGTGAATCCTTCAAAAGTTTTATGTAATCATCAAATCTTTTTTTTGCATGATCTGACAAATTGATACTAGCTCCAGCATCACAGTAAACAACTACGTCTCCTTCACTAATTTTGTCTAAAAGATTAGAAATAATATGATGTTTCCATATCCAAAATCCTCCTCCTCTCTGTTGTAGGAAGATATTGCTATATTTATTTCTAAATTCTACATCTAGATCTTTAGGGCCCATATCGATAACATAATCGAAATAATTACTTTTTTTAGCAAGAGAAATAATATGTTTTTTTGATAAATAAAATTTATTATCACCATAAGTTAAAAAATAGATTTTCATTTTAAATAAATAATATCAAGAAATACTTTATTTTTATTTATATTTTTTAAATATAATACTTTCTATAGATGGATAATTTACCTAAAGTATCAGTTATCATACCTTCATTTAATAGATTTGAATTCTTACTTGAAGCAATAAATAGCGTACAAAGACAAGATTATTCAAATTTTGAGATAATTATTATAAACGATGGTTCTACAGAAAAAGAATATTATAACTATAGTTTTCCAGATAATGTCTCTTTGATTAATTTAGAAAAAAATCAAAAAGAGATTCATGGATTTGGTCCTGGATCTATTAGAAATTTTGGAGTTGCAAAAGCTACTGGAGAGTATTTAGCTTTTCTAGATGATGATGATATCTGGCTTAAAGATAAATTAAAAATACAAATTAGTGAAATGGTAGAAAAAAATTTTTTGCTTTCATCAACTGAAGGATTTTATGGTGAGGGAAGGTATTTAGAAAATAAAGAATATTTACTATACAATAAAGAAAAATATATAAAAGATTATAAATATCTATATAAAAATACTGACTTCATAAAAGAAAATACACTTCCTCAAGTCTGGACTAAAGAGTTTACAAATATTTGGAATTGCTTCATTACTTCGAGTGTTGTGGTACAGAAAAAATTATTTGATAACCTTGGTGGATTTAGAAATCTACCTATGTGGGCTGACTATGACTGTTGGAAAGGTCTACAACAACTTACTGATAGTCTATACATAGACATTCCCCTGTTTTATTTTGATGGCCTGCATGGATACGGTAGAAATTATGAAAAATAATATTCCAAAAGTTTTATTTTTTTACCAAAGTGGTAGAAAAGAAAGATTGTCAAATAAACAAGAATATGCAAAAGAAATGTTTTATGGCTATCACTTTTTTAATGATAAAAATTATAAAACAGATATTGTTGAATTTAATTCACATAAAACTATTTTTGGTAAATATTTTTTTTTAATTTTTGAAAAAAGGCTACGAAACTATTTAAAATTACCTCTTTATTGGTCATTTTTAAACAACAAAAATAATTTACGAAAAATTTTTGAATACGATTACGCTATATTTTCTAATAATCGAATGGGGTGTTCAGCATTACCAATGCTGCTTATTGCAAAAATTTTTAATAAAAAAATTACATCTTTATGTTTTGTCATGGGTCTTTTTTCAAGAACTCCCAAATACAAGTTACTTCAATTTATTCAAAAAGTTTATATAAAAATATTTCTAAATGAACTTAATTATTTAGTATTTTTGAGTGAAGGCGAATTTAATTTTGCGGAAAAAAACTTCCCAAAATACAAAAATAAATATTCCTTTATTCCATTTGCAGTCGATTTGACCCTTTGGAAAAGTAATTTTGCTCAAGAACAAGAAAAAAAATATATATTATTTGTTGGCAATGACGGAAATAGGGATTACAGACTTGCAGAAAATATTTCTAAAAAATTATCAAATGAAAAATTTCTTTATGTAAGCGAACTAATTGATAAAAATAATATTGATTCTAATTCTCAACTAATTTCTGGAAGCTGGGGAAGTCCTGCGATTGATGATTTGGAATTAAGGAATATTTACCAGAATGCAAAATTAACAATTATCCCACTAAAAGATTCTCTTCAACCTTCAGGTCAAAGTGTTGCCTTACAATCAATTGCATGTGGAACCCCCGTAATAATAACTTACACAAGTGGGTTTTGGGATAAAAAAAACTTTAAAAATAAAAAAAATATATTTTTTGCTGAAAATAATAAAATAGAAACTTGGATTGAAATTATAAATAGCATTTTAAACATGGAAAAGAACGACTTAGTAAAGTTGACTGAAAACGGTATAGATGTTGTTTTAAATAACTATGATTTAAAAGTTTTTAATGAAAAAATTGAATTTCTAATAACTAAGGAAACATGAAAGTATCTATATTTACTACATATACAAATCCTGATAAAAGAAACGATCCTTGGAAAGAAGCTCTTAAGTGTTATGAAGATTTTGCTGACGAAATTATTGTTAAAGGTCAAGATTGGCCATATGATTTCAGTTGGGATTTAATAGGTAAAACTTTTCAAAGTGGTTTTGATGAAGCAAGGGGTGATTGGGCTATTAGGATGGATATTGATTATTTTTTTCATGAAAAGCATATAAAGACTTTACCTAAAGTTTTAAGAAAATATGACAATTTTCCAGGGATTGTATTTCCACAATTTCAATTTTTTACCCCCAATAGATTTCAAGTTAAAACAAGGCTGTGTATTGCATTAAATAAAAAGAGGTTTCCAAATATAAAATTGAATGGTGGTGGTGATTTGTGCCTTGCAACATTAAATGACGAGTTGCTGCCTATAAGCCGTCTTCCAAATGTTAATATTCCAATCTATCAGTATGATTCTATGTTTAGAACTAAAGAAATTATTTCTGAAGATAGGGCTCGTTTTGCTAAAGCGTGGAAAAATTATTTTAATGATTTTGGAAATAGAGGTGGTGAAAATCCTGATAAAGCGTTTGAATCTTGGTACAAAGATATTGAAATTAAATACAAAAAACATACAAATAGACTGAACCTTGAAAAGCACCCGAAATATATTCAAAATAAAATTGAAAACTTATCAGATAATCAGTTTGGATATAGTGCTTTTGGATTAAAAGAAAATACAAAGAGATCATTAGAGGATTTTTTAAAAGGCAAAAAAGAACTTCACCTAGATAAATTTAAAAATAATATTAATTTAAATAGAACTGTTTTTAAATAGACCTACTTGCCGATGCTTTGAAACTTTAATTAATTTAAAATCATGCGTGTATAAAAAATCAACTATCTCTGGACTGGTAGATTCACTATTTACGCCTCTTTCTGGCCCATAGTCAACTGATATATATTCAACGTTACTTAATGTATCAACTGAGCCTTGTAGAACCTCTAATTCAGCTCCTTCAGCCTCAATTTTTAACAATTTAATTTGTGGATATTTAAAACTATCTAGTGCTTTAGTATTGACTTCCACTGAAGAATCTGAGCCAAAATATACTAACGAACTATCTGCTCCTTCAGGGTTTAAAAAAAATTCACTTGTTCCTTCTGTGTTTGAAAGAGCTAGTTCAAATGTTTCTAATTCATATTGTTTCAAGTTTCGAGATAGTGCTGAGTAAGAGATAGGGTCTGGTTCAAAAGCTACATACTTACAACTTTTTTCTTTCAATAACAAAGACATATACAGCTCTCCAACATTTGCCCCACAGTCTATTATTAAATCCTCAGAATTAAAGTTAATTTCATCCAAACAATATGTTTCAAATAAAAAATTAAAGTGCGCTTTATGATCAACAATAATCCTGTCAATCCTTTTGTTGGGATAAAAAAATAGTGAATCATTCCAAAGCTTTTTAAAATAGAATTCGCCACTGTAATTAATTTTTCCGTCTCTAGGAAAAAACAAATTTATGATTGAACAAAATAATTTTCCTGAAGTTTTTTTATATATAAATCCAATGAACAGGCCAAAAATTGTAAGATATAGTTTTGAAAATCGTGAATAAATTCTTTTTTGGTTACTAAACATAAAGTCTGGTAAATCAAGTATGCTTGCCATTTACATATACTAGTTCACGAAATAATATTTGAAAACAAAGCAAATAATTCCATATGTAAATTTGCAAGAGCTTATTAACATAGCCTTATGAACGTTCTTGTAGTATTTACTTACAATTATTCACTTAAGACTTGGGCTGAATCTGGAACATTACTCAAAGAATTAGAAACTTATAAAAGACTCTCTACAAAAGGGATAAACTTTACATTTTTGACATTTGAAAAAAGTGAAGAGAATATTGATGACTTAATTGACTGTAACCTTAAGGTAATACCAATATATAGTAAATTAAAAAAATCAAAATTTAAACTGATTAACTATCTTAAGTCTTTTTTTATACCTTTTTATTTTAAAAGCCAATTGCATCATATAGATGTTATTAAACAAAATCAATTAAATGGTTCTTGGATATCAATAATTTTGAAATATATTTTAAAAAAACCACTTTTTATCAGAACTGGATATGATATGTATGAATTTAGCATTAAAGAAAATAAAAATTTAATTATAAAAACTTTGTATCGCCTTCTTACAATTTTGTCTATTAGGTTTTCTGATTTGTACACAATCAGTAGCAAATCTGACTTAAAGTTCCTAGAGTCTAAATTTAACATAAGTAAATCAAACATTAAAGTAAGGCCTAACTGGGTAAATAGTATAGATTATAAAAAGCTAGCAACAAGAGAAGAGAAGAAAATTCTTTTTGTCGGTAGATTAGAAAAGCAAAAAAATATTGATTTTATAGTTAAGTCATTTTCAAATACAGAATATCAAATAGACATTGTTGGAGATGGTAGCTTAAGAAAATCAATAGAAAAATTGAGTGAGTCTAAAAATACTAAGCTAAACTTTCTTGGTCAGATCGAAAACGAAAAGTTGATTGAAATTTATACCAAATATAAATTTTATATTTCCAGCTCTTTATTTGAAGGTAACCCAAAAAGCACTTTGGAAGCACTTTCTGCAGGTTGTATTGTGTTTGCTTCAGACATACCGAACCACAGAGAAATTATCAAAAATACAGTTAACGGTTTCCTTTTTTCTCTAAGTACTACTGATTTTATAAGTGTATTTAACTCAGCAATAGACAATCATGACTTAGACAAGGTTTCTTATAATGCTATAAAGAGAGTGCTAGAAAATAACTCCATAGATGACTTAGTTAATTTAGAATCTCAAGATCTTAAAGAACTAAGTGTTTGACTCTATATATTTTGAAATAATAAATATTTTCCAAAGTCTTAATCCGTTAATTCTTGATTTAAATTGGAAAAGTGTGTTTAATTTTTTATAACTGAAATATCCAAAAATATTATTATCTAAAATTGTGTTAATGATTACTTTTTTATTACTATAAACCCAATCTTCTACATTAAAAACAAATCCTTGCTTAGGACGATGTAAAAATTCAAAATCAAAATCTTCAACAAGATAATTTTTAAACAATTTTTTGGGATTTTCCAAATCAAAGTATTCAGGTTTAGATGAAAGAATATATTCAACCAACCTATGATCTACAAATGGAGACCTAACTTCTAAAGAGTTTGCCATGGAAGTTCGATCAACTTTTAACATCATCATTTCAGATAAATAAAATGAGTACTCTGTTGTTAAAAGAGTTTTGAAAGGTGATTCTAACTTTTGAAAATAACTATTTTCAAAAGTTAAATTATCATTAATTTTAAAAAATTTTAATAAATTTTTGTCAGAAAAATATGAAGCTGTTGCTTCTTCAAGAAATTTAGAATTTTTTAAAAATTTATTTCCTGTTCCTAAAAAATTTGGATATATTGTGTTTACATATTTAATAATATGATTAAATAAGTTTTTATTTTTTAGTAAGGATTGTGTCCTTGTGTAGCCACTTAGAAGTTCATCTCCGCCATCTCCAGATATAGCAGCTTTATAATTGTCTGACATCTGTTTGCTAATAACATAAGAAGGTACGGTAGACGGGTCTGCATATGGTTCATCAAAGCAATCCATAGAATTATTTAGATAACTTTCAAAATCTTGAAGGCTTATTTCTTGCTCTGTATGGTTTGTTGAGTATTCTTTTACAACTTTTTGGGACCAGACTCGTTCATCATACTTCTTGTCTTGAAGAACCACTGAAAAACTGTTTATATTTTTTTTTCTTTCATGCATATTTTTGATTATGAGAGTTGAGTCTATTCCTCCAGATAGAAAATTTGCTAAAGGAACATCTGCTTGTTCGCGAATAGTGATTGCGTCGGTAAGCATTTCATGAAACTTATTTTCATCAAAGTTTCTTTCATTTATAAATGTTTTTGGATCCCAATATTTTTCTTTGTGAATACTTATTCCATCCATTTTGTATTCAAAAGAGACTATCTCTCCAGGATTTACTTTAAACACATCCTTAAAGATTGTGTTAGGTGACGGGACTACCCCATAGTTAACATAGTCTTCATATGATTCCTTATTTATTTCATTTCTTTTTAATTCCTTAGAAACAGAAATTAAATTTGATCCAAACACTACTTCTGATTTATCATTACCATAAAATAGTGGTTTTTGACCAAGCCTGTCTCTTACTAAAATAATTTTTTTGGGAATGCTTTCGTAAAACATTATAGAAAATTGTCCAATCATTCTTTCAACAAATGAAACCCCATAATAAGTTAGACCGTTGAGCACTACTTCTGAATCTGAATGATCACTATAAAATTTAATTCCGTCTCTCTCAAGTTCTTTTCTTAAACTAACATGATTAAAGATTTCGCCATTAAACATTAAGACTGTATTTTTTTCTTTATTTACCATCGGTTGTGAAGAATTTTGTCCAAGATCAACTATTGCTAACCTATTAAAAATAAAGTTAAAGTAAAGCTCATCATTGTTGTTAAATAAATTAAAAAATTGATTTTTAAACTTTATGGTTTCGTCAGGGCCTCTACAAATTATTCTTTTATTATTATCTTCAATAGTTAAATTATCTGTAGGTTTTGAAGAAATTTTTCCTATATATCCACACACAATATAATTTTAAATTAAAGATTTTGATATACAGCTAGTAATTAATCAAATATACTTCAATTTAATTTCAATTATTTTCAGATGTTAAACTGATATGAAATGAAAAATAAAGAAGTTGTGATTTTATGTGGAGACTATCCAGAAAATCACATAACTCCTGATATAGGCAATGATCCAAATTTTGTATTTCAGAATGATCCCGACTTTCTACAGGTAAGACTTTTTGATAGTGATGGAAATACTGTGTTAGTTAATTCATTTATTGAGTGTGAGCACTATGTAAATGGAACCTGGAACTATTATCCTGGTAAAGATGAGATAATTTATTTAGGATGGATAAATTCAATTTTATTTTTTTCAATTTTTTCTATCATAGTTTTTAATTTTGTATTTAAAAGAAAAAGAGTTTAATTTGAACTTTTTATTAAGTAACAAGAACTATATAAAACTATTGTTTCTTTTTTTACTGATTATCCTTCCTTGGTTTATTCTTGGAGTTAATTCAGACATCCAGCCGGAAAAGATAACATCTGATTTAAGATTTTATGAAATTAATACATGCGAGATTTCTATTATTGATTTTTTATTTGAAAATCCTAATGTAATTTATCAAGATCACTATAAATTAAGGTACAATAATTATTCTTCAATTAAGTGTTTCGGACTGATAACAGGTATAGACCAAATTAATCATGTTTTTTATATCTCTATTGGTACAAATACATTTTTAAACATTGTAATACAATCATTATTTTGGATATTTTTAATCTCATTTATTAAGAAAAAAGAGTCTTACATATTTTCTTTTAAAATTGCTATATCTATTTTAGTTGTCTCTTGCTTGGCGGTCTCTACAATTTACATTGAAGAACGATTTTATTTAAAAAGTCTATATTTTTTTGACTTTGAAAGTTTTGAATACTTTTTACAGCTTTGGTTACTATTGTTATTTCTCTGTTCTGTAAGTAGCTATTTTTTGTTAACCAGAAAAACTTTATTGACTAAATTTTTGCCGTTTATGTACATACTTATGGGTGTGTTTAGTGGTTTGAACTTTAATTTTTTTACTATTGGTATATCCGTTCTTGGTTTGTTTAGAATTTTAAAAAACAAAAAGTTTTGGATAAATAAGTATTATTTATTCTTCTTATTATTTATATGGTTAAATAATGCATATACAAAAGAATTTTTTGTTGACCCTGATAAGTTAAGGGGTTTTACAAGTTCTATTTTTACATCAGCTTCAGTTTTAATTTACGGAGTAATTTTTAGTTTTTTAATTAATGGTCTTATTTATATATTTGATAATGTAAATAAACTTTATCTTGAAGATTACCTAAAAAATTCAATGATTTGTGGTTTGTTAATTATGTTATTTGGTTATCTAGGTTCTTCAATGCCTTTATTTAATTTTTTAAATTATTATTTCTTAGGTTTAAATAAATATGGAATTAATAGATCTAGTATTTTTGAATTAAACCAATGGGGCGAGAGAGTGGCTTGGAGAGGAAATTTTCCAAGCGCTGAAACTATAGGTGAGTTTTTTGCATTGAATATTCTTATATTTTCGATACTTTATTTTAAGAAAAAAATAAATTTCAATTTACTTTATTTATTTCTTTTGTTAGTTTCTTTAATTGGCCTATTAAGCTCAAATAACAGGGCCGCACTCTTATCGCTATTTATCTGCTTATTTATAGCTGCTTTAAAAGAAAATTATAATTTTAAATATCTGAAATATTTTATGAGTATATTTTTGATAGTAATTTTTGTTTTGCTAATTGGGTTGAATAACTTCACATATTCATTATCTTATTTGCAAGATAGTTTGGTTAGCGATGGTTTGATATATTCATCTGGAGAGGATATCTCTTCTTCTCTTGAGTTTGTAAACTTTCAAAAAGAAAATGGAAGTCTGGCCTACTTTTTTGTAGGACTTATTAGTATTTTTGGTTTTTTTGTCAATAGGTCTGAATTGTGGGGTATATTTTTAGCTAGATATAATCCTAATCTCCAGGAGTTACTTTTTGGGTCTGGAGTAAACAACTTTGGACAATTTTATGGAGATATGTATATTAATCCTACATACAGCTTTCTTCTTCCTCACTCAAGCTTACTGAGCTACTTAATCTTCTTTGGGATTGTGAATATTACACTATTAATATGTTTTCTTTTTATTAAGAATTTATACAAATTAAGAAGAGACTCATACTTATTCTTGTACCTTATGCTATTCGTCTTCTTAAATATTTTAAAGAGTGACTCCATGCTTTACTTTCCCTCCTTTGTTAATTATTTATTTATTATCTACTTTGCAAATAAAAAAAACATGAGTCTAGTGTGAATTTATAACATTAGGATAGGTTTAATTATGAAGTTATTAGTTTTTGGAAGTAACGGGCTTGTAGGAAGTTCTTTAAGAAGGATATTTGACAAAAATAATTTCTTCAAAAATGTTTACTATTCTACTCGTAAAGATACAAATTTATTTAATTATGAAGAAACATCAAGTATTATTTCAGATTTTCGCCCTGATTTTATTATAAACGCAGCTGCAAAAGTTGGTGGAATTCATGCCAACAATACTGAACGCTCAGAGTTTTTATTAGAAAATATAAAAATAAATATTAACATTTTAGAATCAATTTTACCTTTTAATAAAATCAAGCTAATAAATCTTGGTAGTAGTTGTATATACCCTTTAAATGCTCCAAATCCAATTTCAGAAAATAGTTTTATGACTGGATTATTAGAACCAACTAATTCTCCATATGCTATGGCTAAACTTACCGCAATAGAATTGGGCAATTCACTTCGCCAACAATATGGGCACTCTGTAGTTAATTTAATGCCTACAAACTTATATGGTCCAAAAGATAACTTCTCCGATGAATCTAGTCATGTAATACCAGGTTTAATTAAGAGAATGCATGATGCAAAAATTGCTCAATCTGATACCTTTGCTATTTGGGGGTCAGGTAAGCCCTTGAGAGAATTTCTACATGTAGACGATCTTGCGCTTTCAATTAGATTTATTATTGAGAATAAAATAGAAGATACTTTGATAAATATTGGAAGTGGTGAAGAAGTTAGTATTTTTCAGTTGGCAAAAAAAATAAAAAAAATTGTTGAATTTAAAGGAGAATTAGTTTTTGATGATACGAAACCAGATGGAAATCCTAGAAAGTTGTTAGACAGTACTCTCATAAAAAGCCACGGATGGATGCCCACAATTGAACTAGGGGAAGGACTTAATTCTACTTACCAATGGTATCTTGAAAACAGATAAACTTACGAGTTTTCCCAAGTAGGTTTAATCAATTTTTTATCAAGTAGAACTTTTTCTCTTTCAGCCAATAGTAAGTCACTCTCGACCATTATTTTTACTAATTCTTCAAAACTTGTTTCAGGTTTCCACTTTAAAATATTATTTGCTTTTGTTGGATCACCCAACAAATGGTGAACTTCATTCGGTCTTTCATATTTTTTATCCGTAGTAACAAATTCTTCCCAATCAAGATCAACCACACTAAATGCCTCTTTTGCAAAATCTTTTACACTGTAAGCTTTTCCAGTAGCTATTACCCAATCATCAGCTTCATCATGTTGTAATATCATCCACATTGCTTTGACATAGTCTCCTGCAAATCCCCAGTCTCTAACAGCATCTAGATTTCCTAATGTAACTTTATTTTGGATTTTATGATAAATCCTTCCAACAGCTCTTGATATTTTTCTTGTAACAAAAGTTTCGCCTCTAAATGGAGACTCATGATTGAACAAAATACCATTTGAACAAAACATATCATATGACTCTCTGTAAACTCTTGTAATATTATGTGCAAAAAGCTTTCCAGCTGCATATGGACTTTTTGGAATAAATAAAGATTCTTCACTTAGAGGTTTATTATCAACCCCTCCAAACATTTCAGAAGATGATGCTTGATAATACTTTATTGATTTATCAAGGTTTTTTACAGCATCTAATAAGGTCACTGATCCTGAAGTGCTTGTAGATGTCGAAAAATGTGGATTTTTAAAAGATACTGCAACGTGTGACTGAGCAGCCAAATTATAAACTTCATCAGGTTCAATTTTTTGAATAAGTGAGTTGATTGAAGAAGAATCTAGTAAGTCGGAGTAATAAAGTTTGAAATTTTCAGTATTTTTATTTTCTGAAATTAGTGAATCAATTCGAGAAGTATTAAAAGTGGATGACCTTCTAATAGTTCCATGAACTTGATATCCTTTTTCAAGTAGTAGTTTACTCAAATAGTATCCGTCTTGACCTGTGACACCGGTTACAAAAGCTTTTTTCATTAATGATGATTCTAAACTTAAAATTTCTTTTAGTTGTGTTTATTACTAAAAAATAAATTTCCTAAAAAATAATAAAAAATAATTGGAAAATGTGCGTTTTCCATAGAACTATCAAATAAAGAAACCCACAATATAGGTATAGCAAAAAACAAAATATCTTTCTTTGCAGTGTTTATATAATATATACGAAATATATAAAAATATAAGGCGATAAACATTAAAAGATGCAGAAGGCCGCCTCTGCTTAATATTTGTACAAAATAATTGTGAATATTTTCATTAGTTTTATCTAATCCTGTACGGTCATTTCCATATCCAGTGTTATCAACTGAAAAAACAAAAAGTTTATCTTTATAGCCAGATCCATAGTAGATTAATTTTTCATTATTCATATATTCAATCTGATCTTGCCACATAGCTAATCGCCAATTTAAATTCCCATCTCCTGAATAAACTCTTCCATTTTCAAGGTATAAAATTGGGTAATCTTCTTGATAGTGTTGAAGCCTGTACTCTCCCAATGATGCATATGAGTTTGAGATAACTTCAGCTGATATCTCTTCTGGAAAATCTTTAACTTGGGAGACAAGAGTAGAATATGTAGCTATCGTAAAAAATAAAATTAGTAAAGGTACAGTTTTTTTTGAAATCAAAATTTTGTTTTTCAAAAAAATATTTAATTGGTAAACAACAAAAATCATAACACCTATAAATGCTCCTCTACTTCTATAAAGAATTAAAGGAAGAAAAAAACCTAAATTTACAATAAAGATATTTAAGGATGTTCTGTTATGCCTAAAGAAATTATTAATTAATAAATTGGTTAAAAGGAAAAAGATTGCTAAGTCAGAACCTTTGTGGGGTTCGTACTTATCTGAATAATTTGTAAAAAATTGAATCAAAGAATTTGGAAAATCATAAATAGAAGTAAAAAATATCGATAAAAGAATGACTTCAATTAGTACTAGTAACTTTAAATTAAGTCTTAATTTTTTGGAATATGCCCCAAGGAAAAATAAAGAAAATGTCCATACATATGTACTAGTTTTATAAGTGTAGGTTGAGTAAAAATTTGAATCTGAAACATATGCAACAATTAAAAAACTTAAAAAAATGAAGAAGTTGATTAATCTGAATTTTTGATCAAAATATATTAACTGTGTATTTTTAGAATTAAAAAATATAACGTATAAAAATAAGATAAATGATAAACCAATAAAAAATTCTCCTATTCGAACATTGAAAATATAAATACCAACAAATGATCTTGAAAATATAAATGCAAAAAACATATAAAGAATAAATAAAGCAGATAGTATTTTAAGAGAGATTTTTTCTAATTTAATATAGTTACTTATCATGGCTTAATAATTCTAAAATTAGTGTCTAGGCTATCATTAGCATCAAGTACCATCATAAGTCCCCAAACACACAGCAATGTTCCGTGAATGTCTGGTTCGTTAATGCCATATGAAATTGGAACTCCGTAATAATGAGTTTGCGACATGTTTTTAAAATATGAAAATCCGCCGTAGTTACTATGATATAGATCACTAATTTTTTCAACAGCTTTATCCATAGTATTTAAAACCTCTTGCTTTCTATGGTTAGACTGTTTTGTGCATTTATAAAGTACATAAATGAAATCAACAACATCACACCCCTCTGTTACAGGTGAATTTGATAAACAGTAATCTATTAATTTTTTAGGGTAGTGAATGTCTAAGTCTATCCAATCGAAGCCAGAAATCATCTTCATGGCACCATTAATAATTTCCCTAGAATGATTAGGAGTTCCTTTGAAATATGAACCTGTTTCGCTATCAACTAACTGATCCGCAAACTTCATTAAGGTTTCGACATTACTTAATGAGTCTATTTTAGAATATACACACAAAGAGGCATATTGAGCGCCAGATGTCCAAGGCGTTTCCCAGTTTAAAGAATGTAAATAATTTGCAATATTTTCGGGAGTGTTGAATTCAGAATCATATTTTTTTAAATTTTTTTCTTCAACCTGATGAAGTGAAGAAATTGCTTGTTTTGTCTCAGCATTAACAGCTTTTTGAAATTTTATCTTATTGGTGTCTAAATTATATTTTGATGAAATATTTGCAATTTTTTTAATGATGTCTTTAGCTACTTGCTTAGGGCTTGATTTTCTATAAAAATCAAAAACTACTTCATCTACATACGAATTTTTTGGTAAGCCTACTTTATTTTTTTGGAATGAATTAATAAATTTAATCCATTCTAGCTTTTTCTCAGAAGGCATGCCTTTCCATTCACCTTGCATGTAATACATTTTTAAACCAAAAGTACTAAATCCAAGAGATAATTTTTCTCCATATTCGGTAGCTCCTTTTTTGACTGGAGAAAAAGAGTATTGATCGTTTTTATGTAATTTTTTATAAAATTCCAAAGATGAGTAGATCATTTCTTTAGTTAAATTAATATTTTTCAACTTCTTATCTTTCGTAAAATATTAATTAAAAATGCTTGAACTGTAGTTAAAATGTTTCTTCTAATTTTATTGATAATTTTATTTCTTAATAAAAGTATGTTGCCGACCATCCCTCTCTTAAAAGTCTTTGAGTTAAGTTTCTTTTTTTCAATTAAAATCTCGAAAAGATTATAAAATTCATCACACATTTTGTCAGAATTAAAAGGGTATAGTTTTAGTTTCTCTTTATAATTTTCATAATTTGTAATTAAAAAATCTAGCTTAATCTCAAAATCATTTACAAAACCAACCCCATACTCTTTACAATACTCTGGTATTCCACCGCTTTCTTTGTATAAAATAGGCAATCCACATTGAGCTGCTTCGATATGATGATTTCCTGAAGGTTCGTTTACTGAAGCTGTTACGTATAAATGATGTTTTTTAAGTTCCTTTGAAAGCGATAATCCTGCTAAAGGTTTTACATATTTTGTATTTTTAAATTTATAGTCATCGTTTAAATTACCAATATAAGTAAATTCAATTTTATTTTTCCACTTATCATTACTTAACATATTGTCGATTTGCTGATATATTTCGAAACCTTTATTCAAATGAGAACTCCAATGATGGGTAACAATTTTTATTGGAGTTTCTTTATTCCAATGACTTGATTTAAAACTATTAAAAATTTTTTTATTTGCACCTGCTAAAATCACAGATGTTTTGTCTTTGTCCATTCCAATACTTGTATAAATGTTTCTTAGCCAAGAGCTTACAAAAACTACATGATCAGCGGATTCACTTGCATCTAGATAAAATTTATTAATATTCGTGGTATTTTTTCTTTCATCACATTCATTAATTCTTTGAACAACAGCAACGTTTGGGTTAACATATTTTTTATATTTTTCTATTTCAATATGGTTGAAAGTAGAAGAAGACTCAGACCTGCTTCGAGGATCCGTTAACAAAATTAAATCTATGTCGGGATGCGACAAATCGTAAGTAACACTATGACCATTAGATTTTAAATAGTTGGAAAGGTTGATTGCAAACAAATTTCCTCCACCCCACGGTCCTTGAACTATTTTTGATCCAATACTAATTTTCATAAAATTTCTCAAACATGTTTCTAAATAAATTCATACCATTTGGAATGATGTATTGTTGAGCTTTATTATATGCGTATTCAACATCTGTTTTTGCGTTTATAAAATTACTAACTTTATATATAGATTTTTTGTTTAAAATCTCACTCGCAACTCCGACATCAGTTGAAAGTATAGGAGTTTTAGTGATTGAACTTTCAAGTATCGCTTGTGGGCCTCCTTCAATTCGAGAAGAAACTATATATAAATCGAGTATATTGTAAAGTTTATTTAGTTTTTTACCATCAACCATTTCAAAGTATTTAAATGGTATATCATTTTCTTTTAGTTTAGAGATTAAATAATCTCTTCTTTTTCCAGCTAAAACTATTTTTATTTTTTTATTTTGTTCATACATTTGTGTTACTAATTTAAAAAAAATATCGGGTCCTTTTATCAGTTTAGGTTGGGATAAGTTACTTCCTTCAGAATCTCTCTGAAAACTACCAATTAAATATTCTGCGTTTTCAAAACCATATTCTTTTCTAATAGCTTCTTTATTTTCAATCTCAAAGAATAAATTTTGATTTATCCAAAATGGTATAGAGGTAATTTTTTTGTCGGTAAGTCTTCTTAATTGGTCTTTAGTTTTGTTACTTATAACATGGTATTCATCTACATATGAATCTAAAGAATAAAAATCATTTTTATCAAAATTATCAAAGTCAAAATGATAATGAGAACAAATAACTTTTTTATTCTTAAGTAAGTTTTTTGGTATTTTTGACCATAACCATGGAGATATTATCCAAATTACATCTGCTTTTTTGATAAATTTTGTTGATATGTCTTTATTATTTTCGTACCACTCTTTTCTTACCCTGTCTATAATCCAGGATTCATTTATCTTACTTAAATATATTTTCATAAAACTTTTTTCTAAATTTATACCCAAAAGCTAATAATATTCGCTTACTAGTATTAACTAGATGCAAAATATTTTAATAACAGGAATTACTGGTCAAGATGGTTTGTTTTTAACATCAAAAATATTAAATCAAGATGAAAAAATTAATATTTACGGCACATCCAGGTTTTCTAAAAATGATATTTTTTTTAAAAAACTTAGTACGCTAAATAAAAAAAATTTTTCGAATATAAAAATAATTAAGTTAGATCTGAATGAATACAATCCTTTAAATAATTTAATCAAAGATATTCAACCAAAACAAATATATAATCTTACTGGTCCAAGCTCAGTTTATAAATCAATTAATGATTCTGGAAAAACATTTAACCAAATTACCAATATCTTTGACCATTTAATTAAATCGGTAAACGAAAATTCACTTTCTACAAAGTTTTTCCAAGCATCTTCCTCAGAAATGTTTGAAAAAAATAAACTTGGTATCTACAACGAAAAGTCTTCTTTTAACCCAAGAACTCCTTATTCAGAAGCTAAATTAATCAACCATAAAAAAGTTTTGGAATTGTCAGAAAGAGGTGAAGTAAATATCAAGTCTGGAATAATGTT
>Ga0181580_10001816_pt1 | contig 17168 bp, 15 predicted proteins | sample 071ome_23_FD_132413 | JGI IMG/M metagenome (GOLD analysis project Ga0181580, IMG submission 132413) | Coastal salt marsh microbial communities from the Groves Creek Marsh, Skidaway Island, Georgia - 071403BT metaG (megahit assembly) | ecosystem: Environmental > Aquatic > Marine > Intertidal... | reverse complement strand
ACTCCAGTGGGCCTTGGGCTGGTTCGTCAAGTTCGTGCTCTACAGCCTGCCCTGCCATTTTTCTGCATCGGAGGTATCAACCGCACCAACCTTGCCCAAGTTCGTGCTGCGGGAGCCCAAGGTGTGGTTGCCGTCTCCGACGTTCTGGAAGATTCCGAGACCGCAGCAGCCGTCAGGGCATACTGTTCAATGTGATTTGAGCCATTCCCCTGCTGCAGAGGCAATTTTCAGGACTTCTCCTTATTCCTTGGAGTTTCCTGAGAGGGTAGCGGGGACTCCGTCTCCAGAAGGTTCTGGGTGGGCAAAAACTCTGTATCCGGCCGGAAACCTGAAACGGTGAACTCAATATTTCCGATTTGATCCTGCCCAAGGTGCGTCTTCAGCGTCTCCTGAATGCGTTGCTTCAAGCCAGTCTGGATATCCTTCAGGTTGGCATTCCCTCCAAGGGAAAAATGAACATGCGGACAAATGCGGTTCTCCTGATCAATTTGGATGCTTGTCCGGGTGCAGTGTACATTGGGGTAGGTTGAGCACGCCATGGAGAGTAATTCCTGCAATCCACTGCGGGAGATGAAAATCGTTAGGCTCTCGTCGCTCGTGTTGACGCTTAAGGATTTGGTGCGAAGACGGTAGATCCAGATCCCCAGAGCAATGGCCAGAAAAACAACGGCCAAAATAATGTATAGAGGCTTAATCTGGTCTGCAAACGCTGCAAAATCTGCCATGAATGGATACATCTGCTGAAACTGCCTTTCTTCCAGAACTTGCTTAATCAGTAACCGGCGGTGAGGACGACGACCAGTCGGAATCCGACTCTTTGGCTTTGTCCATAGCAATTCCCTCAATGATTACGTCAATCTTACTGACGGGTTTGCCCGTCATCACTTCTACCTGATTGCTCACACGGGATTGAATTTCCTGAGCGGTACGGGCCATTTCTACCCCAAACTTCATCACCACTCTTACTTTCAGGACATAGGTTTCATTCTCATCTTCCTGAACTTTCACCCCCTTACTTCCCATCAGATCTGAAAAGGCAAAACCACCGCCCACTGCATGGACTCCCGGCACCTCCTGGCAACACAGCTGCACAATCTGAGCAATGACGGCATTGTTGATTTCAATCGTGCCGATTGGGTTGGCTTCTTGAGAAACAATTGGAATCGTGGTTGGGGGTTCTTCTTTCATGACAGTGTCTGGGAATTGTTTCTTAGTAGTTGGGATGGAAAAGTTCTTTCGGCGTGCGACTTAGCAAGTCTTCGGCATATCGAGTCGTTGCATTTCCTTCGCGGAATACCGGATCTTTGATGATGACCTGGCAGAAAGGAATGTTGGTCCGGATGTGTTTCCCTTTCACGATGTACTCCCCGAGGGCTCTTTCCATGCGGCTCAGTGCCAGTTGGCGATTCCGGCCATAACTGATCAGCTTACTAATCATGCTATCGTAGAATGGCGGGATCGTATAGCCGGAATACACATGAGAATCTACACGGATTCCGTGTCCTCCTGGAGCATAGTACAGGTCGATGTCACCCGGAGTCGGCAGGAAATTATTGGCAGGGTCCTCTGCACAGATTCGGCACTCGATGGAGTGACGCTGGAACTTGACGGAACGTTGGTCGAAGCTGAGTTTTTCTCCGTTGGCGATCGCCAGTTGCTCTTTTACCAAGTCGATGCCAGTCACTTCTTCGGTCACACCATGCTCCACCTGGATACGGGTATTCATCTCGATGAAGTAGAAGTTCTTGTGCTTATCGACAAGGAATTCCACTGTTCCTGCATTCTGATAATCTGCGGCTTGGGCTGCCTTGATCGCCGCTTTACCCATCACTTTTCTCATTTCCGGCGAAAGGAAGGGAGAGGGGGCCTCTTCTATAATTTTCTGGTGACGGCGTTGTACGGAGCAATCCCGTTCTCCCAAGTGCACAATCTTGCCATGTTCGTCGGCCATGATCTGAAACTCGATGTGCCTTGGAGCTTCGATGAATTTCTCAATGTACAGAAGCCCACTGCCGAATGCTTTTTCTGCTTCGGCTTTGGCTGTTTCAAATTCCTTGCCAAAGGAGACGGCATTATGAGCAACCCGCATGCCTCGGCCACCACCGCCTGCTACGGCTTTGATGATGACGGGAAATCCAACCTCCTTGGCACACTTCAGAGCTTCGCTTTCATTTTCTACGGGCCCATCACTGCCAGGAACGGTCGGAACTTTGAATTTGCTGACCGTATCCCTGGCGACCGCTTTGTCTCCCATTTGCTGAATGGTCGTCGATTTTGGGCCGATAAACTTGATGTTGCAGCGTTCACATTGCTCGGCGAAGAGTGCATTCTCAGAAAGGAAGCCGTACCCAGGGTGAATGGCATCCACATTGGCAATCTGGGCGGCAGACAAAATGCGATCTGCCTTCAGGTAACTATCCTGGCTGGGGGACGGGCCAATACAAATGGCTTCGTCCGCAAGCTGAACATGCAGGGAGTTTTCATCCGCGTCCGAATAGACGGCCACGGACTTGATTCCAAGTTCGCTACAGGCTCGTATTATTCGAAGAGCGATTTCCCCGCGATTGGCGATAAGGACTTTGCGAATCATGCGCTGTAAACCTTACTTACGGGCTACCTTGAAGAGAGGCTGACCATACTCCACACCATTCCCATTTTCGACAAGCACATCGACAATCGTTCCAGTGCAATCAGCAGGCAACTCGTTCATCACTTTCATGGCTTCGATGATGCAAACGGTTGTTTTCTCCTGCACTTTCTGGCCGATATCCACAAATACGTCAGAATCTGGAGTGGGGGAACGGTAAAAAGTTCCTACCATGGGTGATTTGATGAAGAAATGGTCTTTGTCATCCTCGGTCGAGGGAGAAGAGGAGCCTCCTGCCGGATTCGAAGCTGCCGGGGCTGCTTGCATAGGTGCGGCCATGGCCACGGGTGCTGGGCAGTTTTTGGAGAGCCGCAGTAGAAAATCTCCTTGGCTCACTTCAATTTCGCCCAACTCGGAATCCTCAAAAATCTGCATGAGGTATTGGACCAGCTTCAGGTCTACTTCAGAATCCTCAGGTTCCGGGAGGCGGCCTGTTGCAGATTCCTTTTCCTGTGTGTCGGAATCCGCAACTGCAGCATTCTCCTCGACTTTTTCTTCCGTAGCTTTTGACTGAGTGGTTTCCTTGTCGGCAGGAACATCAGGCAGTTGTTCTTGTTGCGATTCTTCACCAGTGTCAGGTTCCGATGGTTCTGGAATCGATGGAGTTGGCGTTTTTTCTTCTTTTTTGGCCATTGTTATAAAAGTTAGTGATATGAATTTATGTTTTGGATGGCGGTCATCCGGGAAACAGGAGCACGGGTCATGTGCTAAAGCTTGAAACAATGTTTGATTTTCGAAAGGAATCAAGACAGGAGTTTGAATGTGGAAAATCGAGATAATCAAGCCATGAGAGGATTGGCATATTTGAAGAGTTTAATCATCTTGGCAGGCATGTTCCTGTTTTGCGGATGGGTGGAATTGCCTGCGACCGAAAGCTTGGCCGAGATCCCGGGTGCATATTGGAATTGGATGCAGGAGATAGCAGAGGAACAAGCCATGTATTTGCTGGTGGCCATTGTGATTTTGCCGGGTTTGGGTTTCCCGGTGAGCCCGTTGCTCGTTCTCTGTGGTGCCTTGAGTGCCAAGACGGGCTCGACGGCCATGGCCTGGTTGCTGACTTCACTGGCAATGTGGGCCAATGCGGCATGGACTTACATGTTTGCGATCGGTGCAGGGCGTAAACTGGCTCAAAAGTTTCTGGATCGGGTACTCAAGAAAGGCGTGGAAATTCCCCAGGCCAAGGGCTATCAGTTGGCTATTCTTATGCGGGCTACACCAGGAGTGCCTTTACCTTTTCAAAATTATTTTTTGGGCGTCAGTGGAGTGCCTCCAAAGATTTACTGGGTTGTGACGATCCCGGTACAGGGCTTGTGGGCATTGGGCTTTGTAATTTTTGGAGATGGTTTATTGCAGGGAAATAGCAAAACATTGATCTTTGGGCTCGGTATGTTGGTGGCGATCTCCATTGCCGCCCGGATGGTGAGCGTTCGTTTTCGCAAGCAGAATGAAAAGGTAGCCTCCAAAACATGAGCCAGGACTCCGCACCCGTATGGTCTGTGGCTCAGGTGACCCGTTGGATCAAGCAACTACTCGAAGCCCAAAGCTGGCAATTCTGGATCAAAGGTGAAATCTCCAACCTTCGTGGATCGGCAAGGGGGCATCACTATTTTACCCTGAAGGATGAGCAGGCGCAGCTTTCCTGTGTCGCCTTCGGGGGAAATGCTTCAAACTTTGCAGGCTGTATACAGGAAGGGCGACAAGTGCTGGCCTGGGGAGAAATCTCGGTCTATGAACAGCGGGGGAATTATCAACTCATTGTCCGACATATGATGGATGATGGGGTGGGGCGAATTCAGCAAGAATTTGAACGCCTTCGCAAGCAACTCACCGAAGAAGGTCTGTTTGACGTGGAGCGAAAGAAACCCCTACCCAGAGTTCCGCAGACCGTTGGTTTTTTAACATCCGAGACCGGAGCCGTCATACAGGACTTTATCAGTAACCTCCATGGCCGGGGGTGGAATGGTAAGATCCTGCTGATCCCTGCTGTAGTTCAGGGGCAAGAAGCACCGGGCAGCTTGCGGGCTGGCCTGAAAATCGCACAAGAAATTCCCGACTTGGAGCTGTTGGTGATCGGCAGAGGAGGAGGAAGCCTGGAAGACCTCTCCTGTTTCAACGAGGAGCAATTGGTGCGGGATGTCGCCGCCTTTCCCCTCCCCATCATTTCTGCAGTCGGGCATGAGACGGATACCGTACTCACCGACTTTGCCGCGGATGTTCGGGCGGAAACTCCAACCGCAGCAGCAGCTCTGATTCTCAGCGACTTTCTTGATTTTCAACAACGTACTCAGCAAGTTACGCAGTCCCTCCACCAATGGATGGAGTATTTCACTGAACAGCAGAACACGCACCTTCATCATCTGCGACAAAGGTTGAACGCATTTCGTCCCGCTAAAGTCTTGGAAGAAAGGGAGCAATACGTGGACGATTTGTCAGACAGACTCTCATTGGCCGTGGCCAGAAATCTTCAGGATGCCTCCACACGCTTACGAGATGCCTCTCAACAACTGACCTTTGCTGCGACACATACCCAGATCCCCACTCGAAAAAGCCAATACCTCCACACCTTTGATAAAGTTCAAACTCTCGTACAAAACCATTTCAAAAATTTACAAGACCGGGTTGCCGAGGCGTCCGAGCGTCTTAACTCCGCCAGCCTCCCCCAAACTTTGGCCCGAGGCTATTCCATTACAACCAATGCCAAAGGCGACGTCATACGCAGTGCCCAAAGCCTGAAAGCCGGTGACTTCCTGCACAGTCGATTTGCGGATGGTTCCGTGGATTCCAAAGTTCAATAAATGGGGAACAGCTCCCCTCATTCTGAAAAACAGTAAAAACAACATACTCACTGCTTGACAAAGGTCCCAAAGCACCATTTTTCCATCCCCTTTCAAATTGGCAACCGAAGGATTCCTCTTCCGATTGCTTTTCTATTTTACCTTCCCCAAATTCACGAAGTTATCATGGCGCCAAGGAAATCTGACTCTAAAAAACCCACTTCAAGAAAATCCACCAAATCTAAAGCTGGCGCATCCGCGAAAAAGCAAAGTTCTGAAGGAGGAGTTAAGACTATTCCCAATCTAAAAGACCAACTCTCCCGGTTGACCTCCAGGCAGAGAATTGCCTCCAAAAGTCCCTTTAAGAAAGGTCAGCTCCTTGTTTTTACTGTAGAAGAAGCCCGGGAGGAGTTGGAACGAATTCGTAAAGTCAAAGCTGAAAAGCTTAAAGAGCAGCAAGCTCTGCAGTCGGTCAAGCCTGCCAAATCCACCGCAACTCAAGCGAAGCCACAAGCTCCCAAGAAACCACAAGTCGTTGAAGCCGCGTCCCTCATGGATATCCTGGGTTTCGATCCCTCCGCAGCCTCTTCCGCCGAGAGCATTGAGGCCAATGAACGAGAAAAAGTGCCGGAAAAGTGGTTGGAATTTTATGACTCTCTGGTCGATCTCCGTAAACACTTTAAAGAAGAACTCGAAGTTCATACCAAAGATTCCCTTGCCTTGGATGGTAGCGAAGAATCCTCCAAATATTCTGGTTATGGACAGGAGCAAACCGACTCGGATTCGGGTCAGTTTGACCGGGAAATCGCACTCAACATGTTGGCACATGAACAGGATGCCCTGTTTGAAGTGGAAGAAGCCATTGTCCGCATTATGAAAGACCAGTACGGTGTCTGCGAAATCACTGGAAAGGCGATTAAGAAAACCAGACTTCGTGCCGTTCCTTTCACAAGATACTCCTACGAAGGCCAACAGGAACTCGAACTCCGTTCTCGCCCTGGCTACCGAAACCAGAATACCTTCATGGAGCGGGATGAAGATGCCCCGAAAATGATGGCATCTGATGATGACGACGAATAATCGTCACCCCCAACCATCTTATATTTTCATCAAGAATTCCTGCTTGCCGGGAGAAAGATCTGCACATGAGACGATTATTACCTTACCAGTTATTCTGGCTGGTTCTCATCGTCACCTTTGCCTCGGATCAGATCACCAAACACTGGATTCACACTCGGCTCGACCTTATTGAGCGAATCACTGTCATTGATGGCTTTTTCTGGATCGTCCATGTTCACAACCCCGGTGCCGCCTGGGGAATTCTATCCGGCCATGGCTGGCTTCTCTCTACACTGGCCCTTTGTGCTTTGGTGGCCATCTTCCTCTATCGGGAAGCCCTTGAAATCAAAACCACCTACATGCAGGTCGTCTTTGGGCTCATTTGCTCAGGAATTCTCGGTAACCTCATTGACCGCCTCCGCTTCGGCTACGTCATCGATTTCCTCGATTTCCTCTTCGGTACCTACCATTGGCCCGCCTTCAACATCGCCGACTCCTGCATCTTCTGCGGCGTCGCCCTTCACCTCTGGCATACCTTCCGCCACTCCTCCTCCGAGGCCAAATCCGAGTAAAGTACCCGCATCCTATTGTGTGAAGCACTTTGTGCTGCGGTCAGGCTCTGCCTCTGAGCGTGAGGCACGCCAGTTTTATTTACTGTAAAAACCTCGTGCTCATTTCCTTGAGGGGGGGAGCGAATTTCGTCAGTTCAATGCCTTCAACGGCTTCCTTGTATTCCTCAATGGTTGGAATGCGGCCGAGGATGGCGGAAAGGACGACGACGGGTGTCGAGGCGAGGAGGGATTCTCCTTTTTTGCGTTCGGAATCTTCCACGACTCTTCCTTGGAAGAGGCGGGTGGAGGTGGCCAGAACTGTGTCGCCTTTGGCAGCTTTTTCCTGATTGCCCATGCAGAGGTTACAGCCGGGTCTTTCCAGATACATCATGTTTTCGTATTCCGTACGAGCGGTGCTTTTGGGAGCATCGTCATCGAATTCGAAACCGGAGTATTTTTGTAAAGTATTCCAGTCGCCTTCTTCCTTGAGTTCATCGATGATGTTGTAGGTGGGGGCGGCCACGACCAGAGGTGCTTTGAATTCCACCTTGCCTTGTTCCTTTTCGAGGTTTCGCAGCATCTTGGAAGTGATCTTGAGGTCACCCTTGTGAACCATGCACGAACCGACAAAGCCAAGGTCTACATCCTTCACTCCTCCATAGTAAGTGAGGTCACGGATGGTGTCGTGCGTGTAGCGTTTGGAAACCTCTTCATTGTTTACATCTGGATCTGCGATCATGGGCTCCACGATTTGATCGAGATCGACGGTGAACTCCGCAAAGTATTGGGCATTGGCATCTGGAGTTAAGGCGGGCTTTTCTCCAGATTTGATTTCGGAAATTCTCTGCTCGGCTCTGTCGACCAAGCCTTGCAGAACCTTTTTGTCGTTGTCCATTCCCTTGTCGATCATGATCTGAATCCGGCTCTTGGCGATTTCCAGAGACTCAATCAAGGTCTCATCCTGAGAGATACAGATGGAGGCCTTGGCCTTCATTTCGGCGGTCCAGTCCGTGAAGGTGAATGCCTGGTCGGCAGGAAGGGTTCCGATGTGAACTTCAATGACTCTGCCCTGGAAGACATTGTCTCCGAATTTCTTCAACATCTGGGCCTGAGTTGCATGAACCACGTCGCGAAAATCCATGTGATCCTTCAAGTCTCCCTTGAAGGTCACTTTTACAGATTCGGGGATCGGCATGGTGGCCTCACCTGTGGCGAGAGCCAGGGCAACGGTTCCGGAGTCTGCACCAAAAGCGACACCTTTGGACATGCGGGTATGAGAGTCGCCACCAATGATGATGGCCCATTCGTCGACCGTGAGATCATTCAGGACCTTGTGGATCACATCCGTCATGGCATGATATTCGCCCTTGGGGTCCCGAGCGGTAATCAGACCAAACTTATGCATGAATTTCATAAGCCTGGGGATGTTGGCCTGTGCTTTCTTGTCCCAGACAGAGGCCGTGTGGCAGCCGGATTGGTAGGCACCGTCCACTGTCGGTGAAATGATGGTTGCGGCCATCGCTTCCAGCTCCTGTGAAGTCATGAGACCTGTTGTATCCTGAGAGCCGACAATGTTCACTTTCACACGCACATCCGATCCTGCGTGTAAGTTGGATCCGCCAATGACTCCAACCGCATTCTTGTTGAAGATTTTTTCAACTGCGGTGAGACCTTGTCCTTCGTGGGAAATCTCCTTGGAGGGAGCAAACACAGGTTGTAATTCCACTCCGAGGACTGTGGCTGCTAACGTCTGGAGTTTTTTCCCAAATACAACCGCATAGGAGCCTCCAGCTTTGATAAATTCAACTTTCTGGGGAGTGAGTGCTGAAGAAATATCCACCAACTCCTGGTCTCCATTGTACAATTTCTTCTCCCTGGTATTGATGGTGAGGACGGTTCCCGTATCTACAGAGTACGCTTGTTCCAATATCGGGTCTCCATTCGCGTCCAGAATTGGATTTCCTTCTGCATCCAGCTTCTTTACCCAGTTTTTGAGGTCGATTCCGATTCCTCCAGTTACGCTTACCGTGGTCAAAAAGATGGGAGAAATACCATTGGTTCCTGCCACAACAGGAGCAATATTAACAAAGGGGACGTAGGGACTGGCTGGCTTACCTGTCCAGAGAGCTACGTTGTTGACCCCTGACATTCTGGAGGATCCCACGCCCATCGTACCTTTCTCGGCAATCAACATCACCCGTTTGCCGGGGTGAGCTTTTTGAAGGGCCTGGATTTCCGCTTGTGCCGCCTCAGAGATCATGCACTTCCCGTGGAGTTCACGGTCGGAACGGGAGTGTGCCTGGTTCCCTGGGGAAAGTAAATCGGTCGAGATGTCGCCTTCCCCCGCGATGTAGGTGACGACTTCAATTTCTTCTTCGACGTCCGGGAGTTTGGTGAAGAATTCGGCTTTGGCGTAACTTTCGAGAATGTCCTTCGCAATGGCATTTCCCTCTTTGTAGGCGGCCTCCAGCCTGTCTGTGTCTGCCTCATAAAGAAACACTTGTGTCTTCAATACTTCTGCGGCGTCCTTGGCAATGGCTGCATCCTGGCCCAAGGCTAGATCCAGGAGAACCTCCAGCGAGGGGCCACCTTTCATGTGAGACAACAGCTCCAAGGCAAATGCCGTGGATATCTCTTCGACGACAGACTCACCAAGAATAATCTCCTTCAGGAATTTGGCTTTCACTCCAGCCGCACTCGTCGTGCCCGGCAATGTATTGTAGATAAAGAAATGGAGAGAATCTTTCCTGTGTTCGCAGTTCGGATCTTTGATTTGCTCAATCATTTCGGCCAGTAGTTCACCACTGTCGATGGGCTTCGGGTTCAACCCTTGATCTTTGCGTTCTTCGATCTCGTTGAGGTAGTCTGAATATAATGTCATGAGGTTTTTTTGTGAAATGTCTGTTGTCGCCTGATTATTTCAAGAAGATTTTGGTTCTTTGTGCCTTTGTTTGAAACCCTACTCTATATTTAAAGCCTGTTCCCGGAGTTTTTCGACTTCGGCTTTGGCTTCGAGGACGGATTGGATGAGCTGAAGATTGGAGGATTTGTTGCCCAAGGTGTTGAATTCGCGGAAAATTTCCTGGAGGAGAAACTCGATTTTCCGTCCGATGGTGCCTTCTTCATTGAGGGTTTTCTCCATTTGGGCGATGTGGCTCTGGAGACGGGTGAGCTCTTCGGCGACGTCGCACTTTTCCGCATAGAGTGCGATTTCCCGGAGCACTCGGTCGTCATCGACATCGATTTCGAGGCCGGCTTCCTTGAGGCGTTTGAGGAGTGTTTTGCGATAAGTGGGAGCTTGTTCCGGGACGATGGGCCGGATGTCCTCAATCAATTGGGTAAGGCTGTGTAGCCGGGATACCATGTCTTTGTGCATGGCCTCACCTTCGAGCTTTCTCATGTTGAGAAAGTTTTCGGCGGCCGCCTCGACGGCATCTTCAAGGGCCTGTGTGTGGGGCTCCCACTCGGGGAGTGAGCTTTCCCCTTGTTCATTGAGAATGCGGTAGAGGAGCGTGGCGTCCGGCTCGAAGGGGATGTTGTTATGTTCAGCAATGTTACGTAAATTCTGTAAGGACGCAGAGATGGCTGGCAGGTTGAAGTCGGGCTGAATGTTGGGGTCCTGACTGGGTGAGACTTTCAAGGTGCCGCTAATTCGGCCTCGCAGAATCTTCTTTCGGAGCCGTTGCTGGATGTGCGGTTCGAGGTCGAGCCAGTCTTTGGGCACGGTGAGAAAGATGTCCAGGTTCCGTTTGTTGACAGAGGAGATCTCAAATTGAGCTTCATGGGTGCCGAGATTGGCAGTAGCCCGTCCATAGCCGGTCATGCTATTCATAGTATTTTTATTTGTGGGAGGTTACTGGAGTTTCTCCAGAAGTCGCTGGGCTTCGATCATGTCTTTGTCACCTCGGCCACTGAGGTTGACGCAGAGGATGTCGTCTTTGGACATCTCAGAAGCTCGTTTGAGGGCGTAGGCGACGCCGTGTGAGCTTTCGAGGGCGGGAATGATGCCTTCGAGCCTGGAGAGCGTTTCAAAGGCGCTGAGGGCTTCTGGATCGGTGGCATGGGCAAAGCGGATGCGATCCAGGTCTCGATAGTAGGCATGTTCCGGGCCGATGGCTGCGTAGTCGAGACCGGCGGAGACGGAGTGGGTCAGTTCAATCTGGCCTTCGGGATCCTGCAGTATCCAGGTTTTACAGCCTTGGAGGATGCCGAGTTTGCCGCCTTCAAACCGGGCGGCATGTTGTCCGCGGGTGATTCCATGTCCGCCGGCTTCAATTCCGGTCAGCACGGTGTCGGTATCGGCGAGGAAATCAAAAAAGAAGCCGATGGCATTACTGCCTCCCCCGACACAGGCAACCAGTTCATCGGGCAGTCGGCCTTCTTTCTCAAGGATTTGCTGGCGGGCTTCTTTGCCGATGATGCGGTGAAAATCCCGGACCATCATGGGGTAGGGGTGAGAGCCAAGAGCGGAGCCGAGGACGTAGTATGTGCTGCGAACATTGGTGACCCAGTCCCGCATGGCTTCGTTGATCGCTTCCTTGAGGGTTTTCTGGCCGGCTTCGACCCCTTTGACTTCGGCACCACAGAGTCGCATGCGATAAACGTTGAGGGATTGCCTGCGCATGTCTTCGGCTCCCATGTAGATGGTGCAGTCCAGCCCAAATCTGGCACAGGCCGCGGCGGTGGCGATTCCATGTTGGCCAGCTCCGGTTTCGGCGATGATGCGTTGTTTGCCCATTCTGCGAGCCAAGAGGACTTGGCCGAGGACGTTGTTGATTTTGTGGGCTCCGGTGTGAAGGAGGTCTTCGCGTTTGAGATAGATTCTTGCACCGCCGAGGTGTTCGGTCAGGCGTTCTGCGTAGTAAAGTTCGGTGGGCCGACCGGCATATACTTTGAGCTGGTGGGCCAGTTCCTGCTGGAAGGCGGGATCCTGTCGGGCTTCCTTGTAGGCGTCGATCAGGTCATAGAGCGGAGCCATGAGGGTTTCGGGGACGTACATGCCGCCGTAGGGGCCAAAGTGGCCTTTGGCGTCCGGGAGAGTTTCAGGTTGTATGGATTGTGTGGTACTCATGGGGAAACGTACTCGGAAATGGGTGTTTTGTGATGTATGGTAAGCAGGGTTATGTCGTCGGGAGTGGATTCCACTCCTTCGCTGAATTCCTGTAATTTGGAAACGATGGTTAGGTTGAGTTTTTCGGGTGATTGGGAATCAGTATGATTGAGAATGTCAATGAGTTGCTTTGTGGAAAATTCCTCTCCTTTGAGATTTGTGGTTTCGGTGGCACCGTCGGTATAGAGATGAAGGGTATCTCCGGGAGAGAAGGGGAGCGTACGTTCTTCAATGCTTTCGTCAAAGATTTCACTGGGTACCATGCACAATGCCATGCCTTCGGTCTGGATGGGTTGGGTGGTGTAGGGGGGAGCGTCGGCGGTGATTTCTGAACTTTCGGCGATCAATAAAGGGAGTTCATGTCCGGCCCTGGCCAGGGTCAGGGTGTGTTTCGCTTCGTCGAAAATGCCGTAGGTCAGGGTGATGAACATGTTCTGGCGTATGTCCTGGCACAGTTGAGTGTTGAGAGCTTTCAGTACTTCTGCGGGTGATGACAGGGTGTGGGCAAAATGGCGCAGGCTGGTGTGGCAGATGGCCATGAGTAGGGAGGCCGGGATGCCTTTGCCCGAAACATCCGCGATGGCAAAGGCCGTCCGTTGATTGGGCAGGTGAATGATGTCGTAAAAATCACCGCTGACTTTTCGGGCCGGTTGGTAGAGGGCGTGTATGCGAAGACTGGAGGTTTCGCAATTTTGGGCGGGCAAAAGCATTTGCTGGACATCCCGGGCCAGGGAGAGGTCCATCTCCATTTGCTTCTGGTCCAGGCGTTTGAGGAGGTTGTCCAGATGCTGGAGGGCGATGGAGGCTTGTTTGCCGAGGGATTCGACCAGATGGAGGTCGGTTTCATCAAAGAACCTCTCTCCTTCAGGATTCACGACGGCCAGGATTCCCAGGAGTTCATTTTCGAAATCGAGGGGCACAACGATCATGGAGCGGATGTGGAGGGAAGGTTCCTTGTGCTGAATGATGCGGTGGTCTTGTTCCACATCTTTGATGAGGAGACTTTTGCGGGACTGGGCAATTTCTCCGATGAGGCCTTTGCCGATTTCAATTTCCTCTGAACGAAGGACTTGCTCGATCAACTTGGAGCGGGTGTCCGGGTTTTCCAGTTGTTTTTTGGAGAACTCCTGGAGTGGCGGAAAGAGGCCTTCAATGGCGATTCCCTTGAGGTGGGTATCAGAAACTTTCAGGTAGATGCAGGCACTGAGGGCTCCAGCCCCATTGATCACGTCATGGATGATCTGGCTCAGCAGTTTCTCGGTGGTTGGGTCTTTGGCGATGGAGTCGGCCAGGTTATGCATGAAATGCAGAGCGACGTCCTTTTCCTGCTCCGTTCGCAGGATTTGCTCTTCGAGTTGGTGTACCTGATTTTTCTTAAACCACCATATCCAAAATGCCGTGAGGAGCCCAAATAACAGACCTGAAAGAAAATAGTGCATGCGTGGGGCATGGATGAAACTTGAATCAGTCTCCTTGTTCTTCTTTCAGGAAAGCAACTACATCTTGGAATTTGGCTCGATTGCTGTCGTCAATACCCGAGAGGGTTTCATGGGCCTCCAACATGGTCGCCCGGTTCACGGGATTTTGCCCTTCCAGTGCTTCGAGGTCGAAGGGGGGATGGGTGGCCGTGGTTTCTGTGTCGATATCTGCGAGGCGATGGAGGCCCAGATTTCTGACCAATTCAAGATTCCGGGGGCTCAGGCAGGTGATGGTCAAGGAGCCTTGCGAGGTATGCTTGCGAGTGGCAATGGCTGCTCCGGCGATGATGCCGAGGAAGGTGCTGTCCATCGTGGTACATTGCGAAAAGTCCAAGGTAAACCGTGGACGGTCACTTGCCATCATTTTCTGGAAGAACGTACTGAGCGGGGCCGAGTTTTGATAACTGGCTCTTCCACAGATCCGGATGAGGACTGGGTCTGAGTCGGGATCTACCAGGTAGACTGGGCTATTTGCGTCACCTGCCATTGTGGGGATTGGGAATCAATTCGTAAGATGTTGAGGAGTTGGAGTTGTGTCTGTTGTGATGAAAATCTAGCGGATACACCACGGTTTTACTGGTGCACCTTTATTTATCTAGCGACGACAAGCCAAGAATTTGTCTTATGCTAGAGCGGCTTTAATTTCGTCAAAAGGAGGGAGTTGGCCAGGATCATCGCTGGACCAGCTGTAGGTGATTTTACCGTCAGCATCGACCACGAAGGCGGAACGTTTGGATACGCCCTGAAAGCCGAGTTTGCCGGGGAGAAATTCTTCGTAAAGTGCGTCGTAGTCCTTGGAGGTCTGCTTATTGAAGTCGCTGAGGAGCTTGAAGTTGATGTTTTCCTGTTTGGCCATCACTTCGAGTGTGAAGGGGCTGTCGACGCTGATGCCGTAAACGGTGGCCCCAAGACCTTCGTAATCCGCAAGGGTGTCTCGAATGGTGCACATTTCCGACATACAAACGCCGGTAAAGGCCAGTGGGAAAAAGAGCAGAACTGTGGGTTTCCCGGATTCGAGGGAGACGTCATCAAGTCCGTCTGCGTGTTTATGTTTCAGCGTAAAGGCAGGAGCCTGTGAACCAATTTGGAGTGCCATGGTTTATTTTGTATAATGAGGTGGTTGAGCTGTTGATTTGAAAGTTGAGTTTGGTTGTTGGCAAGCCGCTTATTCAAAAAATGCAAAGTTCGGATAAGATAAGGAGGGAAATGGGCTTGCAGTCGTTGCGGCTTCTTACATCTATCCCCCGCCATGAATTTTCTCAAGGAAGTCATAAGTGGTACCGAGCATTTCATCGGTGAAGAAGATTTGGAGAAGCGGTTGAAGGAAGAAAAACCGCTTCGTGTAAAGCTTGGTGTGGATCCAACCCGGCCGGATTTGACTTTTGGCCACATGGTGGTTTTCAACAAACTTCGGCAATTTCAGGAAGCGGGCCACCAGGCTGTGCTCATCATTGGTGACTATACCGCCATGATCGGAGACCCCAGTGGACGCTCTTCGACCCGGCCGGTTCTGACTCAGGAGGAGGTCGAGGAAAACGCCAAAACCTATCTGGATCAGGCCTTCAAGATTCTCGATAAGGAGAAGACGGAGATCCGTTTCAACAGTGAATGGTTCAGCAAAATGTCCTTTGGGGATACCTTGGCCCTGGCTCGGAGAATGACGGTGGCACGGATGCTGGAGCGGGATGACTTTGCCAAACGCTACAAAAACCAGGAGCCGATCTCCATCGTTGAGTTCTTGTATCCGTTGGTGCAGGGGTATGACTCCGTTGTACTGGAATCCGACATCGAACTCGGCGGCAGCGACCAGCTTTTCAACATGTTGGTAGGCCGTTCTCTACAGAAGGAAGAAGGTAAACTCGGGCAAGCCGTGGCGACATTGCCCTTGCTGGTCGGCCTTGATGGAGTTCGCAAAATGTCCAAGAGCTACGACAACTACATCTCCTTCATGGATCCCCCCAAGGAAATGTTCGGGAAAATCATGTCCATCAACGACGACGTGATGTGGGACTACTACCAGCTTCTCCTGCTCGAATCCGACCAAAAGATCGCTGAGTTGAAGCAAATTCACCCGATGGAGGCCAAGAAACAACTCGCCTCCCGCCTGACCTCCAAATTCCATGGCGAAGAAGCCGGGAAACGGGAACGAGAACAATTTGAAGCCGTTTTCGCCAAAAAGGAAAACCCGGACGACATGCACGAAATCGTCTGGTCCGAACAAGATGGTGACGATTCAGAAAAATCCCTCGTCGACCTCCTCGGAGCCACCAATCAATTCGGCTCCAAAGGTGAGATCCGTCGCCTCATCAAACAAGGCGGGGTCAAAGTCGACGGCAAGGTCTTCAATGACCCCCAAGGCAAACTCCCCAAACCCGACGGCGAAGTCGTCGTCCAAAGCGGAAAACGCAAGTTTTTCAAGGTCTTGGGGTAGGGGCTAAATTTCTTCCTTTCTTATCCGCTTGCAGGAAATACCCTCCTTTATTCTGCTTTACTTGCAGAAAATAGGGGGGTATTTTCTGCATGAATGAAGCGAAGGTATCTCAATGATCTTAAAAAATGGCTAACTAAACCGAATCGTAAGCCGTTGTTGATTCGTGGAGCCCGGCAAGTAGGAAAGTCAACTTTAGTCCGGCAGTTGGCGGAGTCTGAAGGCTTGAACTTGTATGAAGTGAATCTGGAGCAGCATACGGAATTGGCGGCTGCGGTAGAGACTCTGGATTTGGAAAACATTTTACTGGAAATCGAGTACCTTTGTAACCGTGGAAGCATTCAGCCGGAGGACTCCTTGATTTTTCTGGATGAGATTCAGGGGATGCCGCGTATGCTCCAGTGTCTTCGCTATTTCTATGAGCAACGCCCGGACCTCGTCGTGATTGCGGCAGGTTCCTTGTTGGAATTTGCATTAGCTGACAATCCGTTCCCGATGCCGGTTGGAAGAATTGAGTATTTTTTTATGGGTCCGGTTTCGTGGGAGGAGTTTCTCCATGCAAAGGAAGAGCCGCAATTATGCGACCTTCTCGCAAATTATGAACTGGGTAAACCGTTCCCCCAGGCCGGTCATCAGCGTTTGGTGCATCTGTTGAGAGAGTATTTTCTAACAGGTGGGATGCCGGAAGCCGTGCAGCTTCATCTTAATGGTGAAGATTGGGAAGTCGTTTTTGATGCACAGAATTCAGTTTACCAGACATATCGGGATGATTTTTCCAAGTATGCCCAAGGTGCGGCACTGGTGAGATTGCAGAAGATTCTGGATTATTTGGGGCAGGGGACGGGGCGAAAAGTCAAATATGTTCAGATCGACTCGACTTCTCAGGCCCGTGACATCAAGCAGGCCTTGGACATGATCTGGAAAGCAGGTTTGGTACTACAGGTTCAGCATAGTCATGGTGATGGTGTGCCGCTGGCTTCGCAGATTGATCCCAAAGTGTTCAAGTTGTACAGCCTGGATATTGGGATTCTGAATCGCATCTGCCGCCTGGATCACCTAAACATCCAGCGCTTTCAGGAAGACAGTTTTGTCAATGAGAGCATTTTGGCAGAACAGTTTGT
>Ga0181580_10001814_pt1 | contig 17172 bp, 6 predicted proteins | sample 071ome_23_FD_132413 | JGI IMG/M metagenome (GOLD analysis project Ga0181580, IMG submission 132413) | Coastal salt marsh microbial communities from the Groves Creek Marsh, Skidaway Island, Georgia - 071403BT metaG (megahit assembly) | ecosystem: Environmental > Aquatic > Marine > Intertidal zone... | reverse complement strand
TTAATTACCCTAACAAAACTGTTTGTAACTGCTGCTGTATAGTATGCAAATGGATTTTGACTTTTAGATTCGTCAAATTGTAACCCAATCTGAGCTAACTGTAGTATTGCTTGTCCTCTCATTTCATCATTGTAAGTATAACCTCTTACGTTACCACGTGTAGCATATCTTTCACATAATTTCATCCACATCAATGCAAGTTTATCGGTAGCAATACCGTGGTCAAGTGAAAAAGATCCACTAGACACATCTCCTTTCCAATGACTTTTTCCAACACAGATTAATTCATTGTTATCATTAAATTTCCAATGTTGGAATGGAGGAAAATTTAATTTTACTTTTGTATCGGCTATTGTCTTAGGATTTTTTTTCCTGCCAGGTTGGTCTGGAATATGATCGTATGACATAATTCGAAATATCAAATCAGTTTTTAAGATATGATCAATAGAGATAGTCTCTCTTTTACTTTTATTTTTTTTAGCTTCATCAATAGAAGAATTGTTTATATTATGTAATGAATTTAAAATTATATCAAATTGATGATATTCTTTAAGAATAAAACTACAAAATGAACTTTTACTTTTGTGTATTTCAGATAATATGTCTTTATTATTAAGATAATTTGTTTTTTTCATTAAAACTCCGTTTTAAATAATTATAATATACATGGGAAAAAAAGTCAATAAATACTTTGAAAGGATTACATATGGACCTATCAGATTTAGGAAATTCTCCAACAACGAAAATTCCTGTCGGTGAAGAGGCAGTTAAGAAAGGTCTATCTCCAACTAATGGTCCTGGTTCCAACCCATTAGATTCTATAAAAGCATGGTTAGGAACAAAAGATGCAGGAGCAGGAGGTGCGTCAGGCGGTTTAAGTGGATTTTTAAAAGGTGGTGCATCTGGATTTGGAGCCTCACTTAGGAAACAGTTCGGTTTGCCAGCTGGCGGAGAACCGTCTAACACAGAAGGCAAAGGTGCAACTTGGGCAAATAAACCAGGGGTTGACAATGATTGGAGAGTAAGATTAAGTCTTGCTCCAGGATACGACAAATTAATAACAACTCCATTACAAGAATCAGATAATAATCTAATTTTTCCGTTAACTCCTACTATTATGATAAATCATTCGGCATCATATACACCTATAAAACCTATACACAGTAATTATCCTTTTTACGCTTATCAAAATTCTGCTATAGAAAATATTCAGATAACAGGTGAATTTCCAGTAGAAAACGAAGAAGATGGAAAATATTGGGTTGCTGCAGTTCATTATTTAAGAGCAGTATCTAAAATGGCATATGGTGAAACAGAACATGTAGGAGCACCTCCTCCTGTTATAAAATTAAATGGATACGGTGATTATATTTTTAAAGATGTTCCTGTGGTTGTAAGTAATTTTAATTATGAACTTGGATCAGAAATTGATTATATTTACGTTCAAGGAGTTCAAGGAGGAAGAGATGGAACTTGGGTACCGTCAAAAAGCACACTTTCTGTAACTTTAATTCCTATGTATAGTAGAAGACAGATTAGAAAATTTAGCTTGCAAAAATTTGTTGCCGGGAATTATATAAATGGTAGGATGAAAGGAATGTTATGAAAAAAGCTAGTAGTCCATGGAAAAATACTAGGGTGATAGATAAATTATATTTGGATATTTTGAATATTAGATCAATTCCTTATGAAGATGATGATGTTTTATACACAGTTACACCAATATATACTCATAGACCTGACTTATTAGCAAATGATTTGTATGGAGATCCTGGATTATGGTGGGTATTTGCACAAAGGAATATGGATATAATACAAGATCCTATATATGATTTGGTAGCAGGTATCGAAATACGATTACCTAAAGGTCATAATTTAAGTAAATTGCTAGGGTAATTATGCCAAAAGGAACTACCCAAGTAAAAGTTGAAACTACCACAGATGTTGGGTCAGATCAACTAAACAACGAAAATACAGCAACTAAAAGTGTTAATAACACAGATAGTCCTTTTCCTATTATTAATCCATTATCTAATTATGTAAGTTATAATTATGTTTTTACATTTAGTTGTTTAACAAAAGACGAATGTGCTGCTCCTGAAACAACTTATAGGGTAAAAGATCCGAGTATTTTGATAATAAGATCAGGTGGAGGTGTCGACGGAGTAACTACAGAGCCTGAATCTCTTGGAACAGTAGAATATTTTATAGATAATGTTCAAGTTGGTAGTATAATTTCTCCAAATAAAAAAACTAAACAGACAAATGCTACGAGTATTTCTTTCCAAGTTACTGAACCGTATAGTATGGGGATTTTTTTGCAAGAATTAAAAGTTGCAGCCATAACAGCAGGGTATAGTAATTATCTTGAAGCTCCTTTTTTACTTACAGTAGAATTCAAAGGATGGGGAGATGAAGGCGAATATTTTGAAGATACTACATTGAGAAGATTGTGGCCAATGAAATTAGTAAATGTAAATTTTAGTGTGACAGAAGGAGGTAGTAATTATGAAGTTGAAGCTATTCCTTGGGGTGAACAAGCTTCTACTGATCAAGTACAAGGAATTAAAACAGATGTTAAATTAGTAGGATCAACAGTTAAAGAAATATTACAGACAGGTTTATATAGTTTATCAACTATTTTAAATTCAAGAGAACAAGAAAAAAGGCGAAATAAACAAGTTAAAACACCAGATGAATTTATAATTGCATTTCCTAAAGATCCTAGAGAAAAAATATTTGATGAAATGAACTTAATGGCAAATTTTGGAGCGGGTAGAGTTATAAGCTTGCGTAATAAGTTAGCAGTGAGTAAAAGTGATCTATGGAAACAGTCGATTAATTCAAATACTGCAGATCCTGGATGGTATAGCGAAGAATTAGATGATATTGATAAGACTGTGCTAGGTATTATGGTTAGACGCAGTTATTTAGGAGAAATTGCAAGAAATTTTGCAGATGCTAAGGGAAACAATAATGATATAGGCAGATCTAAGTTAATAGCGGATTCTAATGATGGAACAAAAAAACCATTTAGTCGTCCGAGATTTGTTGAATTAAATGACAAAGATGGTATCTTTGAACGTAGACAGATTTCAATTAGTGACAATCTTACTACTTTAACATTTAAGGCCGGAACTACAATTCAAGATATTATAGAAGAAGTAATTTTACAAAGTGATTATGGAAGAAAAATTGGAACAGAAACACCTGATGCAAATGGATTTTTACCTTGGTTTAGAATTGATACAGAAGTTTATGATTTAGATGATCCAGAGGCTGAATTGCAAATGGGAAAACCGCCTAGAATATACGTTTTTAGGGTAGTTCCTTTTCTAACTCATATGAGTAGATACAATGTAATTAGTAAATCAAATGCTACAAAAATATTGAAAAGTCAATGTGTGAAAGAATACAATTACATTTATACTGGTAAAAATGACGATATTATAGATTTTGATATTACTTTTAATAGAGCATTTATGCAAGCTTATACACCTTTTTCAGGAAAAGATAAAGGAGGAGCAAAAGATGCAAACGCAAGTAGAAGAGCAGGAACAGAATCTGTTCCAAAAGCATTGCCAGCAGACGGAGTAAAAACAAACTCAAAAAGTGGTTATACTACTGCAGAAGAAAGTCATAAACCAGGAACAGGTTCAATAGGAGGAGGACAAGCAGATAAAATTGCTACATCTGTAGCAAGAGATTTTAACGATGCGATATTGAATAGTAATGCAGATTTAATGCAAGCTAAACTTACTATCTGGGGAGATCCGTATTATATTATTGATAGTGGATTTGGAAATTATTTTGCTAAACCAGTTACAATTAATTTGAATGAAGACGGGTCAATGAATTATCAAGATGGAGAAGTCCATATTAAAATTAATTTTCGAACTCCATTAGATTATCCACATGATGTCAACAATGGACAGCAAGATCCAAGCGGGTTTATGAATTTTTATGCAGATGGCTCATATAGTCCAAATGCTTTTGGAGGAATTTATCAAGTTTGTGAAGTTATTAATAATTTTTCAGAAGGAAAATTTACACAAGATTTAAAAATGATTAGAATAAGAAATCAAGAAGATAGTGACACTGACACACCTGCTGATACTACAGCAGGCATATCTAGATCCACTATATCAAATGATGATCTAAACCGGGCTGCAGGTAATGCAGGTGGAGGAGTATAATGGCGTCAGCTGATCCTAGAGGAAATTTTTCAAGAGGACAGAAACCTACGTGGATGACAGGCGTAGGACCTTATATAGGAAGAGTAGCAAATCATTTAGATACTGAATTTATGGGAACTATAGAAGTTGAAATTTTAAAAACAACAGAATCTGGAAATCCCGGCGATTCCAGTGGATATTATATTCCTTGTACATATGTAAGTCCTTTTTTAGGACAAACACCAAGAAAGGGAGTACAATATACTGATAAGTTCGATTACACACAAAAAAGTTATGGATTTTGGGGTATACCTCCAGATATAGATACTAAAGTTTTAGTCTTAATGGCGGAAAATAATTTTGGTTATGGATTTTGGATAGGATGTATTCAAGATAAATTTATGAATTTTATGATGCCTGGAAATGCATCTACCTCTTTTAGTAGTCAACCGGGCGGAGGAAAAGGCGGCGGAGGAGGAAAATATGCAAGTAAAATTGTTCCTGTTGGTGAATATAATAAGGTGCTTGCAACAGGTACAGGAAGCGATCCTACCCAGTACTATAAACCGGTAGATACTGATCATGCTGATATGTTAGAAAAACAAGGATTGACTAAATGGTCAGAAAATATAGTAGATCAAACAAGAGGTACTACAACGTCGAGTGCTCGTAGAGAAGTTCCTAGTGCAGTTGTAGGGTTGAGCAGTCCAGGTCATGTAGATCGTAGGCCAGGTAAACCTACTGTGGAATACGGAGAAAAATTTGGGCAAACTTTAGTGCCTTTTAGTAGACTCGGTGGCACCAGTTTTGTAATGGACGACGGAGATGAAAAAATATTAAGAAAAAAATCAGCAAATATAGAACCTCCTAATTACGCTTATATAGAAAAAGATCAAAAAGATGGCGATGTTACGTTGCCGCATAATGAGTTAACTAGATGGAGAACACGTACTGGTCATCAAATATTAATGCATAATACAGAAGATTTAATTTATATAATTAATGCCCAAGGTAATGCATGGATAGAATTAACAAGTAATGGAAAAATTGACATTTATACAGATGATAGTGTTAGTATTCATTCAGAAACAGATTTTAATTTAAAGGCAAATCGTGATATTAACTTAGAAGCTTCTGGTAATGTTAATATTAAAGCTAGAGAACAAATGCGTTTAGAATCTGGTAATGCTACGCATTGGAAAGTAGGAACAGCAGAAGTTAAAAAAGATCCTGCATTAAGACCGGAATTAGGTATTAAAAATGATGACGGAACGTGGAAGTGGGATAGTTTTGAAGATTTGCCTACTGTTGCACAACCAGGAGATAATTTGTACATTGATGTAAGCAGAGATGTATATTGGAAAGTTGGAACACATCCTAAACTAGGAGATTTTAAACTAGAAGTTTCGCAAGATGGTCATGCTACATTTGATAGAGATTTTTTCTTGCTGGCAAAACGGAATATTCATCAACATTCTAATGAATGGACATATCATTTAGCCGATACAAATTTTGATCAAAAAGCAGGTAAAGAATTTAGGCAACAATCTGGAGAAAATATGCATATCAAAGCTGATAAACATTTACGAATATATGCAAATATTAGTTCTACAGTAAAATCAAAAAATAATTTTTTTACTGCAATGAACGCTAATCATGTAAAAGCAGCGAATAAAAATTTTGTAACAGCAGGTGCAAGTAATGAATATAACGCTCCTGTAAACAATATGAGTGAAATACAATATTTTGGTAGCGGGTCTGCAAAAGGTTCAAACGGGCAAACTGCACTAAATGCAAGGATAGCAGAAGATGCAAAATTACCTGATTGTGCTCATCATGCGTTTATACCTGTTAGGATACCTATGCACGAACCATACTTTAGCCATGAAAATTTAGAACCAAAAACTTTTTATCCAGACAAAACAGATAGCACAAATTCTATAAATGATGCATGTGATTTTGCAATCAAGTACCAGCAAAAAGAAATTAAAACACCGCTTATTTTTAAAGGAGGAGCGCAAGATGACACATTTAGGAAAGGGTCATGATGTTTAGAAAAAAACCAGTATACGAAGATTTAGTTGTCAACTCCGTCAATAAAAACAAAAATTTTAAATCAAATTCTAGAGTATATAGAGGAATAAGCACAGTAGATCCGCAAAGAACGAATGTGGTACTATATGATATAGAACTAATTAAACAGGATTTACTCAATCATTTTCATGTAAGGCAAGGTGAACTGTTGTCTGATCCAAACTTTGGAACAATAATTTGGGACATCATACACGAGCCAATGACTCCAACACTACGTAATTTAATTATTGATAATGTTAATGATATAATACAAAATGATCCAAGAATTACGATAGATAATGTCGTTGTCGATGAGTATGAATCTGGAATTCAAATTGAATGTAATTTATTATACTTACCTTATAATATTCAAGAAAGTATGCAATTAAATTTTGATAAAAATGCAGGATTTCTGTCAGAATAAAAGTAATAGCTATGGTTTATATTAAAATAAATATAAAGAAAAGGAAAATATATGTCTTCTAATGATAGACAAAACAGATTATTAGTTGCTGAAGATTGGAAAAGAATCTATCAAACATATCAGAAAGCTGATTTTCAAAGTTATGATTTTGAAAGTTTAAGAAGGGTAATGATATCTTATATTAGAGAAAATTATCCTGAAGATTTTAATGATTATATTTCTAGTTCTGAATATATAGCATTAATAGATTTAATTGCATATTTTGGTCAAAATTTATCTTTTAGAGTTGATTTAAATGCAAGAGAAAATTTTATTGAATTAGCAGAACGTAGAGAAAGTATTTTACGTTTAGCAAGATTATTGAGTTATAATCCTAAAAGAAATATAGCTGCCAAAGGTTTATTAAAAATTACCAGTGTAAAGACTACAGAATCAACATTTGATTCTAATAATACTAGTTTACAAAATCAAAATATTGTATGGAATGATCCAAGTAATCCAAATTGGTATGAACATTTTATAAAAGTATTGAATAATGCATTTAGTTCTAATAAAAAATTTGGAACGCCGGTAAAAAAAGCTGTAGTAAATGGTATTTCTACAGAAAAATATGAATTAAGTTCTATAAACACCGACGTTCCAGTGTATAGTTTTTCGAAAACTATCGACGGATCTAATGCTACATTTGAAATTGTTGCAGCAGACATAGATGAAGAAATTGTTGAAGAAGTACCAACAGAAGGAGGATTGTTCTCAATAGTTTATAGAGAAGACGGGTTAGGACCAGCAAGTAATAATACAGGTTTTTTTGCTTATTTTAAACAAGGAGTTTTAGATTATGGTGATTTTACAATAACAAATCCTAGTCAAAATCAAATAGTAACAATTGATGCAATTAACATTAATAATGATGATGTATGGTTATTTGAAATAGGAGAAGATGGTAGCCCGATTGAGCAATGGACAAAGATAGATGCAATTGAAGGTAATAACATAATTTATAATGATGTTATAAAGAATAACAGGAAAGTTTACAGTGTCTTAAGCAAGATTAATGATAGAATTAGTTTGATATTTGCTGATGGTACATTCGGAGATTTACCAAGAGGAAATTTTAGAATTTACTACAGGAGTAGTAGGAATCAGAATCTAGTTATAACACCAAGAGATATGCTTGGTATTTCGATTGATATAGAATATCAAAGTGTGTCTAATAAAATTGAAGTTTTAAGCATGATATTCGAATTACAATACACTGTAGCAAATGCTAGTACTGCTGAAAGCAATGAATCTATTCGAAAATTAGCGCCTATGAACTATTATACTCAAAATAGATTAATTACTGCAGAAGATTATCAAATTGGACCATTATTAGCAAGTACAAATATTGTAAAAACCAAAAGTGTAAATAGAATTTCAAGTGGTATATCTAGATATTTTGATTTAATAGATTCGACGGGCAAATATAGTACAACAAATTTATTTGGTACAGATGGTGTGTTATATAAAGAAAAATATAAAGATTATATAAATTTTTCTTTCAGTAATTTAAATGATATAGAAAATTGGGTTCTCAACACAATTGAACCATTGTTAAAGTCTAGTAAGATTAAAAATTTCTTTTATCAAAATATAACTCCTATACCTTATGTAGACCAAGGCTTGAAATGGATTTCAATAACTGAAGCTCAAAATTTAAATACAGGATATTTAGAAAATGCTAATGGTATAAAACAAGTTGTTGGAACTGCAACGACATCAATATTACAATACATTAAAACAAATACATTAATTAGATTTGAGGCTCCTCCAGGATATCATTTTGACAAAAAAAGGAAAATTGTTGCAGGAGAGGCATCAAGTGTAGGAGATGTAACGTATTTTTGGACAAAGGTAGTAAAAGTTAGCAACGATGGAACCGAAATTACTGAAAATGATGAAGGTCCTATTGTTTTTAACGACATAATTCCTACTGGAGCGTTACTTTCTGTTATTAGACCTTTTTTATCAAAAAATCTAGAAGATTCAGTAAGAAGTGATATAATAGATAAGATTGCTGCTTACAAAACATTTGGACTTAGATATGATAGGATTGCAGATAGATGGAGTATCGTCGAATATGAAAATTTAAATTTAGTAGCAGATTTTTCAATTGGTAAAACAGGAGATGTAACAGAACAAAAGTTAGATAGTAGTTGGTTGCTTGTATTTGAATATAAACAAGAACAATACGAAGTACAGTATCGAGCTGCTAGATTTATTTTTGAAAGTCCAAAAGAAGTAGCATTTTATTTTGACGAATCAGACAAGATTTTTGATGTTGTTACCGGAAGAATAATCCGAGATAAAATTACAGTTCTTTCAAGTAATTTAAAACCTAACAGTATTTATCCTTTTACTGTAGATTATGATTGGGCAATTACGAATAATTATAGAGATGAACTAGGTTATATAACAAATAAAAAAATAGAAATAGATTTTTTTGATAGTGATGACGATGGAGTTCCAGATGACGAAAACTTGTTTGAAGAGATTGTTAATGAAAATTTACTCCAACCTCCTTACACACTGATTTTCCAGAAAAAAACATTATCTATAAATGGTGTAGAAATTTTTCAGTATATAGATAACGATATTGAAAATATTCTTATCTTACAGTCTGTTGTTAATCTAGGACCACTAAGTCAATATGTAGATAAGCAAATTATTTATTTTATTAGAGAAAATATTTTTAAGATATATCAAAAGGCCACATCTAAATTTATATTAACAAATGATTACAAAGCTTATGTTGGGCGGGATAAAATTAAATTTAAATATTTACATGCTGCAGATAATCAACACAGAATAGATCCGAGTGTATCTAATATTATCGACACTTATATTTTAACAAAAGATTATGATACTGAGTTTAGAAATTATTTAAATGGTGTTACAGATACTAAACCCTTGCCTATGTCGTCAGATGCTTTATCTTTAAATTTTAGTTCATCGATTAATAAGATAAAATCAGTTACCGATGAAATAGTTTACCATCCTGCAAAATACAAAATTTTGTTTGGAGCCACAGCAGATTCATATTTACAAGCTACTTTTAAATTGATAAAAAATAGCAGTATTTCTTTAAATGATAACCAAATTAAATCTGATGTAGTATTTTATATTAACCAATTTTTTAGTTTAGAGAATTGGGATTTTGGAGAAACATTTTATATGAGTGAATTAGAAACATATGTAATAGATAAGATGGCTCCTAATATTGTTTCCTTGGTATTAGTTTCAAAAGATGCATCGCAAAGTTTTGGTAGTTTATATGAAATTAGGTGTGAAGATGACGAAATATTTATTAATGGAGCAACTGTTGCTAACATAGAAATTGTCGAAGAATTAAACGCTACTAAATTACGATCTAATGGTGTAGTAGTTAATAGTACAATTGTAACAACAGGAATCCAATCAAAGAGTTTATAAAAGGAATTATAATGGCTTTTGATGATAATCAAACAGATCCAACTTTACCTGCCGGTAATAAATCGTATAGAAGAGAATCAGTAAATCACTTACCTAAATATTATCGAAGTGAGTTTAATAAAAAGTTTTTACATGCTACATTGGATCAAATGATACAGCCTGGTAGTGTTGAAAAAATTAGTGGGTTTTACGGTAGAAAAACAGCAAAGGCATTTAATCATAAAACTGATATATATGTTGGAGATATTTCTGATGATAGAGAGAATTATCAATTAGAGCCTGCTTTAGTTATAAAAGATGATTTAGGTAATGTAAATTTTTATGCAGATTATATTGATTTTGTAAATGCGGTAAAAATTCAAAATGCACCTACTTCAAAACAAAATTTATTAAATTCAGCTGAAAGCTATGCTTGGGACCCACACATAGACTGGGATAAATTTGTAAATTTTAGAAATTATTATTGGTTACCAAATGGGCCAGAAACTATTACAGTCTATGGACAATCTAAAGAAATAAAAAGTCAAATAAAAATAGAATTATCAAACAACGTTGATAATTTTACTTACATTTTTACACCTGATGGATTAACAAATAATCCTACTCTTACATTATTTAGAGGACAAACATATAGGTTTTTAGTTAATGCTCCAAATTATCCGATTGCGTTTGTATCAAAAATTACGTTTACACCTGGTAGAGAGTACACAGATCCAACTGATAATACTTCGTTAATTTATAAAAATGGTATTACAAATTTTGATGAAGATGGTAACGTAATCCGAGATAATTTTATAGAAAATGGTTTTATAGAATTTACAGTCCCACAAACTGCTCCTGATAATTTATATTATATTTCAAAAGAAGATCCTAATCTTTCAGGTATGATAAAAATTTATGATTTAATTGAAAATACTGAAATAAATGTAGAAAAAGAAATTTTAGGAAAAGCATTTTACACTACTAGTCAAGGTTGGGATTTATCAAATGGTATGAAACTAAATTTTGTTGGAGACGTAACACCAGCAAAATACAGTAATGGAGAGTGGTATGTAGAAGGTGTTGGAGATGAAATAATATTGATAAACTCAGAAGATTTAGAGTTAAACAGTTTATTTGTATCAAATTTAGATGTGCAATTTGACAATAAAGGATTTGACCAGCTACCATACGATGAAGCAATAGGATATGCTAAAAATAAAGATTATATTGTAATTAATCGTAGTAGTAATGATGGAAATCTTTGGAGTAAGTATAATAGATGGTTTCATATAGATGTGATTGAAAAATCTTTAGAATTAAATCAGCAAGAAAAAAATGTTGATCAGTTAAGCAGAGCGTTTCGACCTATTATAGAGTTTGAGGCTAACATTAAATTATTTCAATTTGGAACAAAAAGTAAAAAAAACGTAAATTTAGTTGATACCGTAACTAAAGATGTTTTTTCAACTATAGAAGGATCTTTAGGGTATAACATCGATGGCGTAAATCTAACAGAAGGTATGAGGATACTTTTTTTAGCTGATACTGATGTACTGGTTAAAAATAGAATTTTTGAAGTTAAATTTATAGTTGTAAATAGCAATACACAAATTACTTTAATAGAAACAAATGATTCTATTCCTTTGATAAACGAAAGTGTTTTGATTATATCTGGAACAGAATATAAAGGAAAATATTTTTATTATGACGGTAATGATTGGGTTTTATCTCAAGCTAAAACATCTATAAATCAAGCGCCTCTTTTTGATCTTTTTGATAAAAATGATGTATGGTTAAAGGATCCTATAATTTATGAATATAGTCAGTTTTCTGGCAATAAATTGTTTTCTTATCAGACAGGAGATGGTGCTGTTGATAATGAGCTAGGATTTCCATTGTTGTATCAAAATATAACAAATAGTGGCGATATTTTATTTTATTTTGATTTAATAAACGATAGTTTTACATATTTTAAATCAAATTCAGTTGTTGAGTATAAAACAGATATATCATTTTTACGAAAGTACACGTCTAAGGATAATTATGAAGTTATAAATGGTTGGACAAAAAGTAGCAAAGATAATCAACCGGTAATTAAACAATATGTTGCAACAACAAGTAAAACTTACCCATTAGATATGTATGAAGATGTAGATTTTACATCTATTTGGTTAAAAGTTTATGTTAATAATAAAATACAAAATTTAGCTACCGATTATGTCATTGAAAGAGACATTAATAATTTTTATTTTATAAGATTTTTTAAATTAAACGTAAATGACAATATAATAATAAAATCAAAAGCAAAAAGTAGTAAAACTGATAGTGGATATTTCTCAATTCCGAATAATTTAGAGAAAAATCCGTTGAATGATAATTTAAATTCTTTTACATTGGGTGAAGTTATAGATCATGTTGCATCTATTGTAGAAAATGATTCTAGATTTGTAGGAGAATTTCCAGGAAAAGGAAATTTGCGAGATTTACAAAATCTATCTCAATATGGGTCTAAATTTTATAAACACTCAAGTCCATTTAATTTATATGCATATCATTTGCTAGATAAAAGTAGTAATATTATAGATGCTATAGATTATGTAAAAATTGAATATGGTAAATTTAAAAGGCAATTTTTAGAAATTGCTACTAATCTCGGATTTACTGGACCCATTAAAACTCATGTGGATAAAATTTTACAAAAATTTATTGAAGATAAAAAGGAAAATTTTCCTTTTTATCTTTCAGATATGGTTCCAATCGGAGGAAAAATTGTAAATTCTGATATTGTAATTGATAGTGATCAAATGTATTGGAATTTATCTAAACCATTTCAATTAAATGAATTAAGTTATAATGCAGTAGGCGTTTATAAGAACCAAAAACAATTATTATATGGTTTAGATTATGATTTTAGTGAAGATGGATTTGTCAAAATATTTGGAAATAAAAATGTAGATGATACTATTGAAATAATTGAGTATGACAGTACAGTTGGATGTTTTGTTCCTCCTAGTCCAACAAAGTTAGGTCTTTATCCCAAATTTCAACCTGATTTAAAGATAAATGAAGTTATAAACAAGGACGAACTAGTAGATGGAACAGGGCCATTTAAAGCATATGGAAAAGAAATTATTGATGGTAAAGATGATTTAATTGGTTGGTTCTATCCAGTTTATGTAGATTTTCAATCAGCAAAACAAGCAGATATTGATAACGGAGGATTAGGGGATGTTAATATCCATATTTTAAATGGTAGTACAACATCCTTTTACATTCCAAAAACTTTGGAAAATAGCGGTGCTGAAGATAGTTTAGCATACGAAGAATTAAATCTTGGAGTACTATTACTTATAGGGCATGACGGAAGCAGAACTGTTGCATATAAAGATTATAGAGATGCGTTGATTTTGGAATTAGAATATAGGATATTTAATAATATTAAAATTGAATATGATCCTTCTTTATTAGATATCCATGAAGTTATGCCAGGTTATGGTAGGGATACCGGCTTTTCTTTATATGAATTTAATAAGGCATTATTGACTGATTTTATAACTTATACAAAATTTGTAAATGTTGAATACACTGATAATGTTTATTATAACAGATTAAATCCTTTAACATATAATTATAATAAAGCTAGTTTTTCTAATGGTGAGAAGGTTCCTGGTTACTGGCCTGGTATATATCAATATTTGTATGATACTGATTTGCCGCATACTAATCCATGGGAAATGCTAGGTTTTAAAATTAAACCTAGCTGGTGGGACAACCAATACGGATCTCCGCCATACACATCTAATAATTTACTTTTGTGGGAAGATTTGTCCAAAGGTATAATTAGAAAGCCTACGTATACTGTTAACAAAAAATATATTAGACCATATTTGTTAGAAAACATACCGGTTGATGAAAAGGGAGTTTTAAAATCACCAAATTTATTGAATATAATAAAAAATAAAAATTCATCAACATACACAGACGAGTTTCTCTTTGGTGATAGTTCTCCTGTAGAAATGGCTTGGAAAAGATCTAGCGACTATCCTTTTTCTATAATTAAAGCTTGTATTTTACTTAGACCTGCCTACATGTTTTCAACTGGGTTTGATAGATATAATCAGATTCGCGATTTATCAGGACAACTTGTTTATAGAAGTACCAAAAACCATATACAATTAAAAAATATTAATTTTCCAGATAATTCAACATCAACAGTCAATCAAATAACTAGTGGATTAATTAATTTTGTTGTAGAATATCAAAATACAATATTTTTAAATAAATTCGATCAATACAAAAAAAATGTTGCATTAATTACTAATCAAATAAGTTTTAAAGTTGGAGGATTTACAGATAAAAATAAATTTAATTTAATATTGGATAGTAGAACACCATTAAATGAAGGTAATATTTTTATTCCAACAGAAAATTATACAATATTTAAGAATACATGTTTTCCTATAGATGAAATTTCTTATAGTGGAGTTATTATAGAAAGATCAATTAAAGGTTTTATTATAAAAGGGTATGATAATAAAACTGCAGAATTTAAGTATATACGTGTGCGTAAAAGAGATGCTGATGTTTACTTCAACGTAGGAGGAATCACTGAAACATTTTTAGACTGGCAAACTGGAAAAAATTATGAAATAGGAAGCATTGTACGAGTAGGAACAAATTCTTTTTATAGAACAAAAGTAACTCATGTTGCTGGAGAACTATTTGACAGCACAAAATTTGTTAAAATTCCTAGCTTGCCTGTAACAGGCGGAGTGGATGCAAAATACAGGCAATATTTTGAGTCGGATATTGAAGTATTAAATTATGGAACAGTTCTAAAAACAATTCAAGATGTAGTCGACTTTTTGTTTGGTTATGGAAAGTACCTTGAATCTGTTGGTTTTGTTTTTGATACATTTATTGCTGACACTTCTAATTTGGCAGATTGGTTCCATTCTATAAAACAATTTATGTTTTGGACCACACAGACTTGGACAGACGATGCTGTAATTACACTAAGTCCTGCAGCTTATGCTTTAAAATTTTCAAGTGAATTTGCCATTGTAGGAAATACGCAAGATACTAGTTTAGGCTACAGTATTTTACAAGCAAGCGGGGATCCTATTAAAAGTAACAATCTAAAATTTTATAGAGATAAATTTAATAAATTTGAAATAAAACCAGTTAATACTTTTGCAGGGATTTACTTTGTTAGACTACCATTAGTTTTAAAAGAGCACGTAGTAATTATTGATAATAAAACTGTATTCAATGATATTATCTATGACCTTCAGCCTGGGTATAGGCAGGAAAGAATTTTAGTTTTTGGATACAGGACTGCTAATTGGACAGGCGGATTTGATATACCGGGTTTTTTCTATGACGATGCTAATATCCAAAATTTTGTTCCATGGACAGATTATCAAACAGGAGATATTGTAAAATTTAAGGAATATTATTATCTAGCAAATGATAGAATTTTAGGAACAGCTGATTTTGATTTTAGTAAATGGAAAAGATTACCATCAAAACCAGTACAGCAATTATTTTCTAATTTTGATTACAAAGTTGCCCAATTTAAAGATTTTTATGATTTAGATAGTGATAATTTAGATATTGAACAGCAAAAGATAGCACAGCATTTAATTGGTTATCAAAAAAGAGATTATTTAAAAAATATTATTCCTAATGATATTAGCCAATACAAATTTTATCAAGGATTTATACAAGATAAAGGGACAAAAAATTCCCTAATAAAGTTGTTTGATGTATTGTCTAATACTGATAAGGATAGTTTAGAATTCTTTGAGGAATGGGCAATTAGAGTAGGTTTATATGGTGGAGTAGATATTTTTTCGGAATATAGTTACATCTTACCAGAAAAAGACTTTAGGCTAAATCCACAACCCGTGCTTATTACGGATAACACAGTTGTTGACGAGATTGACTTAATTTTGCGCCTATCTAAATCAAATGCATATGTTAAACCTGATACTAATAACAACTATAACCTTTTGCCGACCTTTCACATTGGAGCTGAAGATTTTAAATTTAGAACAGCAGGCTACGTAGATCCAGATAATGTTAATCATACTCTTGTAATTATAGATGAATTATTAGAGAAAAATATAGATGATTTGTTGTTTGATGATTATTTATGGGTAGGTAACTATAAAAAAAGTTGGACAGTTTTTCAATATAAAAAAAGCAATGTTAAAATTAAAAGTGTTAAAATAACAGGCAGTTTAATTACTTTAGATTTAGAAAAATTTGTAGATTTTATTGCTGTCGGAGATATTATTGGGATATACGAAATTAATTTACCTAATTTCAATACTGGAGACTCTTCGGTTATAAGCCTAAACATTACATCTCCATTAAGAGGCTTTTTTGAAGTTGTCAATGTGTATCAGTCAAAAATTGATATAAATGCTCCACAAGCATTTTTTGCCATTAATTATGATGACTATGAAAATTGTAACGGGGTGTTAACATATTTTCAATCAATGCGAGCCAAAGATATTGATGAATTAGAAACTATTTCTATAAAAAACCTGTCAGATAATACAAAATTTTGGTTAGATAATAACGGAAAAAATGAATGGAATGTGATACAGCGCAATAATAAGTTTCAATTCAATTTGTCAATAGATAATTTAGATGATAAGGATTTGTCTAATTTTGGTACTTCAATAGCAGTTGATGACAGAAATTTACATTTAGCAGTAGGCGCTCCTGACACAAACGATGGCAAAGTGTATGTCTATAGTAGACCTACAAGAAATTCTCAATGGCAGTTAATAAGTTTATTAGAACCAAATACTAGTAATAGTGTACAAAAGAAGTTTGGCCAAAGTATTGCAATGTCAGGAGATAGTAGATATATTATTGTAGGAGCACCTAATGATTCTTATATTCCTACAAGATTTTTAGGAAATTATGTAGAAAATATAGCATATACACAAGGAGATATTGTTTTATACAATGACAGGCTGTGGGAAGCACTAATAGATATTTTTCCTAGTGTAGATGCACAACTTTTTTCTA
>Ga0181580_10001812_pt1 | contig 17181 bp, 15 predicted proteins | sample 071ome_23_FD_132413 | JGI IMG/M metagenome (GOLD analysis project Ga0181580, IMG submission 132413) | Coastal salt marsh microbial communities from the Groves Creek Marsh, Skidaway Island, Georgia - 071403BT metaG (megahit assembly) | ecosystem: Environmental > Aquatic > Marine > Intertidal... | reverse complement strand
TGTTGAAAAAGAACAAATGACACTTCATGGATTTAGACACACCGCAAGTACAATGTTGAATGAGATGGGGTTTGATGGCGATATTATTGAGAAACAATTATCACATACTGATAGAAACCAGGTACGAAGCACTTACAACAAGGCAGTTCGCCTTATGGAAAGAAAAGAGATGATGCAAAAATGGTCAGATAGAATTGATGAACTAGTAAATTCCTAGAAACCTAAGAATACTGTATACATCCTGAATGTTAACTAACGTGTATGAAATACCCATACCAAGGTATACAAAGGGATGATTAAGAGATAACTCCTCTTTTCTTACTATTGTCTCCTTATCATTTAATACGAAACCCAGTGATATAAAGTAATTTCTAATTTTCTTAATCATAAAAAAAAATGGCAGGAGTTAACCTGCCAAACTAAAAAATCGAAAGCAATGTTTTATTTAGGGTAGCCCCAAGAATTATTAAAAGGATTGTATTCAACATTGCTCCCCTTAGGAGCATAACCCCAATCATTACTAAATGCGTTATATTTAAGTTCAGAATTTGGAGATGTTGTCTCCCATGAATTATTGAAACTATTGTACTTTTGAACGGAACTAGGAGAGGCCATATCCCAACTGTTATTAAAAGCGTTATATGTGGGTTGCGCATTTTTCGCTGAGTAACCCCAATCATTACTAAACGGATTATATTTGAGAGTTGAATCAGAGGTAGTGGTTTCCCAGTTTCCAGAATGTGGATTATATTTCGATACTGCAACAGCACTTGTTGCAATGAATATAGAAACTAGTGAAATAAGTGTTTTTGTCATAATTTTTCCTTTTTTATCATCTTAACATGTTTGTATCAACAAGAGATACATGTTCTAAATTAAAAGATTTAATTCAGTTTTGATTTACCTTGTGAGACTATTTCCAAAATCGGCAAAATAGACTTGTTGCGATCAGATAATTGAAGAAGAGGAGCAATAATTTCTTGAGGATGGTCGCTTGTTCTGGTAACGATTTCAATTAGATCATTGATATTTTCATCAGTAAGAAGATTAAAAGGGTGTCTATAGGTAAAGTTGTCTATACCTCTTTTTAAGGCATATTTTTTATCCCCATTTTTATCCATCCAAGCCATATATATGGCCAGAAAGTTATGAGCAACACTCATTCTAGTAGCATATAAATACAATAGTACAACTATTAATGCTAAAACAATTATTGAAATCACTAACCAACTCATAAGTTTAATTTTAAACTAACTATATTTAGACTCATGGCAACAAAAAAAAATAACAGGATCGCTTAGATTCTAATTAATTTTTGAAGAAAGAAGGAATATGATGCGGAACTGTTTCGACTATATCGCAAAATCAGTATTGGGTTAATTCAGATATGCCAAAAAAAATAACGACTCAAAGTTTTATAAACAGAGCAAAAGAGATACATGGTGATAGATATGATTACTCAAAGGTAATTTATGAAAAAGCAATCAAGAAAGTCATAATAACATGCCCAGTTCATGGAGATTTCAGACAAACTCCAGCAAACCATACTATAGGGCATGGATGCCATGAATGCGGTGGTAATAAACCATTAACTTTGGATAATTTCAAAAAAAGAGCCATTAAAAAACACAACAATAAATATGATTATTCTCAAGTGATATTTAGCAATGTTGAACAGAAGATTGACATAATTTGCCCAATCCACGGCATTTTCCAGCAAAGAGTCATGTCTCATCTAAGAGGTTTTGGGTGTGATAAGTGTGGAAGGAAAAATGTTGCAAAAAAACTATCTGACTCGACAGAGGATTTTATTCAAAAAGCGCAAATTGTTCATGACAATAAATATGATTACAGCAAGGTCAAATATGTCAATGCATTATCAAAAGTAATAATTATTTGCCCTATACATGGAGAGTTTTATCAACCTCCTAGTCCACACATCAATGGAGTCGGTTGTCCCGAATGTGGAACTGACTCAAGAGCAGAGAAAAGAACAAAGTCTCTAAAGAATTTTGTCAAAGATGCAGAGGCAATTCATGGCGATAAGTATGATTATTCCAAAGTTAAATATCAAAAATCGACAGAGAAAGTTGAAATTGTTTGTCCTGAACATGGGCCTTTTTGGCAGTTACCTTTAAACCATATCAAAAGTTCCCACTCTTCAGGGTGCCCTGGTTGTGCGTTGTCGGGTTTTGATCAAACCAAACCTGGAATTTTGTACTATCTTGCAGTTAAGACCAAAAACAATGAAACGCTTTATAAGATTGGTATTACAAATCTAACAATCAAGCAAAGATTTCCTAATGAAGATTTGAAAAGAATTAGAGTCGTAAAGATATGGAATTTCGAAGATGGTAAAGATGCGGCCAACAAGGAAAGAGAAATACTTAAAAAATACTCAAGGTTTCGTTACAATGGGGAAAATGTGCTTGTAGGGGCGGGTAATACAGAGTTATTTTCTACAGATGTGCTTAATTTGGATTACTATTTTTTGAACACATAATGAGTAGAAAAGTGAGTAGAGTTGATTCTTAGATTTACTAAAAAGTAGTAGAAATAAGATAAAAACCAGAATCGTTATGATTCTATTCTCTCCACCAAATTAATTATAAAAACATAATAATTTGTCATATAAGCTAAATATATAGGAGATTTTGAGATTTTGACAACCCCATTAAATACTTTGAATGTCTAGATGGAGAAATACTTAGGTTTTTGGTTATTTCTTTTGAGTGATTTCTTAAAGATGGGGGGAACTTAATCTCCATAATGATATTTCTATGATGATAATTGAAAGCGCTATTTTGATATTTGAGCTTATTGGGTTCGAAGAAGCTAATATCTCTGTCGATTGTTAATCTTAATCCCATGTGATCTTCATAATAATCTCTTGAGTAAGTAACCCCGATTGATGGAACTATATATTTATCTAAATCACCTCTCAGAATTAATTTTTTTATAGAATTTTCTAGAAAAAAAATATTACTTTCAAAATTGTCTAATTTCGTAGATATTTTATAATTTAATCTATTTTTTTTTATTTTCCTTTCAAAAGTTAAGCCATTAACTTGACTGGTTAAGTCTCCATACCACCTAAAACGATATTTCTCTCTGATAGGCATCCCAATTATGTTATCGCGTGCTGCCTCAAAAAATATATCATCAAAATATATACTATTAACTTTTCTAGTCTTATATTTCTTTTTTAAACTTGTACTTAAATACAACCAATTCATGCATTGGGAGTATGTATTTTCATTAAGGATATATTTAATCTCGTATCTAGCCTGATTCATCTTTTTTTGTTCATAAAGGAATTTTTATAGAGATCATCAATATCAATTTTTGTTGATTGAACATCATTATTATTAACTAGCATAGAAGTGCCATCTTGCTTTGAAAATGAATTAACACTGGAATTTAGAATAGTCATAACTGGCGGTTCATAAAAATTCTTTTTTTGATATGTCATAACATCATAAAGTTTATTATCTGAGAAATTACAGTTTTGAATGTTTACGATACTTCCATCTTTTGAAGCAACACCCACTCCACTTTTTAGAATATTGCATGAATCAAGATCTAAAAAACTTTTTTCACCAACAGATATTGATTTGTCATATACATTCTTTGAACTAAAGTCCTTAATGCTAACAATAGATCCAGAGGTATCTATCCCATCACCACCGACAAATTCAACTCTAGTATTAATAATTTTGCCATGAGAAAAATCACTATCAAATGCATCGGAATAGGCATTTGTAAAGATTACATTACTAATATTAAATTTAGAATCGACTATATTAAGCATATCCTCACCAAAAGAGTGACTAAAAACAGAATTAACAATATCAACATCTGACCTGTAGAAATTAACACCACCTGTGAGTTTTACTATTCCATCTTCAAATATTTCTGTGCCACTAATTTCCAAATTATCCAGTATGGACTTCTCTCCAGCATTAAATACAAAAATACCTTTCCAAGAATTATTATTTGCAGAAAAAGATATTTTTTCTTTATCCGTCCCTCTGGCAAAAATTGCGCCATTAATGGCAATATAGGATTTGTCACTAAATGATAGTTTTGTTCCAGGCTGAATAATTAAATTTGATTTAAGAAATATTGGTTTATCAATCAACCATGATCCTTTTTTAATAGTCCATGAATCTTTATTTTTCTGAAGAAAACTATAATCATGGGTTTGTTCACTAATTAAAGGGTTATCAACATTTGGAACAAGACTTATACCTGTATTGTGATATCTAATTTCATCTTCGAATTTTGTAATTATTTCAATTCGGTTATCTAAAAAACCTTCTAAATTAGTGTCTATTTTATGAAATTGATAACTCATGTTATGGGCTTCAATTTCTGAATTAACTTCAATGACTTTGCTCTTGTCGAGTCTAACTCCAATAATTTCGACACTTGCTGGAAGGAGGTTATAAATTCTTATTTCACCATTTGAATAGTGAAAAGGCTTAATATGTGAAATAAGAGTATTTTCCATAAGTGAAAATTCCTCTTTATTGTTTATTTGCTTAAATTCTGGAAAAATAATTTTTTTAATGTTTGCTTTTAATTGAGGAATATCTAAGTTACTATTTAAGATATCCATTTTGTACTTTAAGTCCATCGGGAAAAACTTTTGTTCATCCTTGTAAAGATCCTCTATTAACTCAAAGGATTTCACTACTTCATAGAAATTTTTATCAAAATTAGATGCAAAGTCTTTATTATTTATAACTGATTCGTAAGTATTCTTTGAAAGGAATGCATAGCCACTTTGGCAAACTGAAAATAAATTATTAAATGAATCTTTATCAGAGGGATTAATTTTTTTTGGATGAAACTGATCTGAACTTATCGGCTCTAATTTGAGAGTATATGGATTAAAATAGTGCTTTAAATTATTCTCATATAAAGAGTGAAGATCTCCCCATATATTTGAAAGAATTAGAAGTTTTGTATAGCTATCTACATCAAACAAATTCGGATTTCTATTGATTCTTTGCTCGATTATGTAGCTATAAATTTTTCTTTTATGTAAATCAAATTTTTTTTTCGGAGAATAATTTTTTGAAAAAAGAAGTGGGTCAGATAATAAATAATTTGTTTTGATTGCATCAGGTGTCTTCATTTTATAATACCAACCATCTTCATCAGAAAATCTAACAACAATTGAATCCTTTTTTCTATTACGTTCAAGATATTCTGAAGAAACAAAGCTTTCAAGATTCATAGCCCCCCAATTCTCTCCATTAACTACTACGTTTACATAATTATGCTCTGTAGATAAAATTTTGTTTTTAGAGGCTATTTTTTGGAACACAGCATCATGAGGGTAGCTTCTGGTCCTAGGTTTTTGGATACTAAATTTATTTAATCCAAAGATTGTTGATTTCCCCTTGAGATTAACTCTTAAGCTTAACCTTTTTTTTGCTAACCAATGATCAGAAAAGTCACCTTTAAGTCTTATTTTTGCCTTAAATTTATTTCCCTGAAAGGTTATAGTTGCAGGGACCTGTATTGGATTTATTAAAATGCGATTTTCTATGGCATTTTTTCTATCATTAAGAATTGATTGATAGTTTTCGAATGAAATATCAATTTTCATCTCTTCTAGTTCATTTACCTCTTTTAATGTGAAGAATTTATTCCAAAGTGCCCTGCTAAAATTAATAAAAAGTGACTCATAAAGATCTATACCATTTTTTGAGTAATCAACAATATTATGCCATCTTGAAAATCCAGGCTCTAGAGTAAAAATTTCTTCTCTAATATCCTCATATAAGATATTAAAGTTAAAATTTTTTAAGAAAAAAGTAGATATAGATAAAACTAGAAGAAAGATGATAAGAAATTCATTTTTAAATGAAGTTTTATTTATTTTCACCAGTTAGACTTAGTTTCATAGAAAGAAATTTCAGTAGAAGAGTCAACACTTAAAATATTATTTGATAGTTCAGTTAGGTTACTAATATTATCAACACTAAGAAGAATAACAGCTGAACTGCGATTAGCACTTGATTCTATTCTAACAAGCTTAATATGGGATGAAATCTCTCGGATTAATGACTCAATCTTTTCATAACTTAGACTGGAGTCAGTCCAATTAATAACTAGATTGTATTCGTTTTTTTGTTTTGCAGAATTATTTGATAACCAAAAATAAGAAATTATTATTATTATTGTAAAAACAATTGTAGTGACAATTGTTTGTCCTGCCGCATAACCCAGACCAAGTGAAATAGCCAAGAACAAATATATCAGCTCTTCAGGCTCTTTAATTGGAGTTCTGAATCTAACAATAGATAAGGCCCCAACTAAACCAAGAGATAATGCGAGTGATGATTTGACTACCGATATTACAAGAAAAACAATTATTGCAAGTAAAGGAAGTATTGATCCAATGTGGTACTTTCCAGTAAGTGATATAGAATACTTAATGTAAAAACTCCTAAGTATAAATGACGTAACAATACATATCACTAAATTGTATATTAGAGCATAAATATCTGATTGTGAATTAAGATTATTATATATTAAGTCATTTAATGACACTGGATCTAGCATAGAGGTACTTCATTTTGTATTGTTGATTTAAGATCTTTTTTGATTAAATTTAAATATGAAAATATTTGAAAAGGAGTAAATAGCGTTTTTTAGGGTATATGTTCTAGTTTAAAACTTTAAATTATATCTGATGCATTAGCGCTAATAAAATAGGGCGCACCTCGAATTTTTTTATATACTACAATAAATTAAGTATAGATTCAATGAAGTTTTAAACAATTAACTTTTTGATAATGTTGTTTTTACCCCTCTAATATTAACTTATCTTTTAATGCTTATATATTTAAATAAATGATTAATATTCTTTATTCAAAAAAACTCAATAATTATTTATATATAGCATGGCTTCTGATGATCTTGTATGGAGTTCTTATAATTCCACCTAGAGTCGATGATGGAATATATCTTTTGCCAGCCATTAATGAACTTCTTGGTAAATCTCCGAGTATAGGTTTTTCTGGCATTTATGAACCAATTTTTTTTATTTTCCCAACTCAATCATATCTTCATGGCCAATTTTTAAAATTAGTGAATTTTTTTGGCATGGATCTTTCATTACAAACCTATAGAACATTTAATGGGATTTCTACTTTTATACTTCTACTATTGATAAAAAAATTATTTGACTTACGATATGATGAAAGCAGGAATGTCATTTTTAACACAAATTTAACTCTAATTACTTTAGGTTTTTTTAGTCAATTTTCATTTCAGTTTTTTATTAACCGACCAGAGATTATAGGATTGGTTTTTTATACAGCAGGGTTGATATACACCCTTAAGGCACTCAATAATAGAGCTTTAACTAATGATTCTAATTACGCAGGTATTTTTACTGGTTTAACATCTATAGTTCATCCTCATTTCTTTATTATAGCAGTACCTATTCAGTTATATCTATCTTGGCAATTAATGAATCAATATTCCAAAAAGAAATTTTATTTAAATTTGCTTTTTTACATAATTCCAATTTTATTTTACTTGTATTGGATTCTCTTAAATTTTGATTCTTTTCAAGATCAGGTATTACATAGAACCGGAGAAGTATTTATTGATGGGCTAGCATTATCTCTTAAGTATATTTGGCAAATAATTTCTGAAAATCTATCGGTCCAAACAATTTATCTAAAAATTTATATGTTGACTTTTGTAATTACAATACTGGGCAATATTTTTTTATTATTTTCAGTAGAACGAGTGAACACAAAAAATTCCCATTTCGAGAATATTTTTAAAATAACTACACTAAGTATGTTGTTTATTTTATTGATTATTCAGCCTTTTAGGCCTTATTTCATGATGATTTCTTTTTTATCTATCATATCACTGATTTCTTTGGGTTTAGGTATTTCTAAAATTAGTATAAGAGAAACCATTTTTGAAAATAATTTAAAAACAAAATTTATTTATCTTATTTTCATACTTATGTCGTTATCGATGATTTTCTCGAATGAAACCAAAAGATTTTTTGTCGATAATTTCGAAGATAAATTTTCAACTCAATACTTTGTTGAAACAGCCCTAATAAATGAAAAAAATATATTTATTACTAGTGGATTATTAATTCCATATTTCTCTGAAAGTATAGTTGCGAATAAAAAGAATATTATTTGGTTTTTTCCAACAGCAGTTCAACCAAGTGAAAAATTTAAAAAATATTTTTATAGAGAAATATTGAATTATAAGGACTTATATAAAGATTCGACCTGGGGCCTCTTATCCAAAGAAGTTATTCAAACTAATTATGGAGTATGCGCTAATTTAAAATTAAATGGAAAATATCTTAACCTAAAAAAACCAAAATTATTATTTTCAGATCGAATGACAGTTTTCCTTAAATCTATTAATGCTTCAATTGATAATAAATGCTTGAACTAGACTCAAAAATATTAAATGAATTAAAAAATTTATCTGAAAAAATTAGTTCTGATATTTATCTCAATCAGGGACCAGGTGGAAACTTATCATACAAAGATCAAGGTACTATGTGGATCAAATCCTCAGGGACATGGCTTAAAGATGCGATTTACCGCAATATTTTTATACCTGTAAAAATAAAAAATATTAAAGATGAATTATCTTTTGAATTATTCGATGAAGAAGATTTCTCATATAAAAACAGTAAGCCATCTATTGAAACTAAACTACACCTATGCTTCAAGGAGAAATTTGTATTACATACTCACTCTCTGAATACTCTATCTCATGCTGTAAGGGAAAAAGGAGAGACTGAGGTAAAGAAAAAACTAAAAAAATATAATGCTGCATGGATTCCTTATATTCAACCAGGTGAAAATTTAGCACTTAAAGTAAAAGAAATAATCAATGATAAAACTAATGTAGTAATTTTAGCTAATCATGGATTGTTAATAAGTGGAGATAAAGGTTCTGAAGTGTTTGAAATTTTGTTAGATATTGAAAATAAGTTAGCTTTAGAAGTTAAAAACATCAAAGTCAGAGATCAATATTCTGAGAATTCAATAAAAGAATACTATCCTTTCAGAAAATCTAAGTTCTTATGTGTCGATAAAATAGCTTTTTCTAAATTTTCTACGAAATCAATTAGTAAAGCAAATCTATTCCCTGATCAAGTAATTTTTTTACCAGCTCAGAAAATATTCGTTTGCGAGGAAATTTTCTTTCATAAAAATGAAAAATTTATTTCATCTCAGTATGAGGTGGTTGTCATAAGAGATAAAGCTGTTTTAGTCTCTAAAGATATTTCAGAAACCTCTGAGTTAATATTATTCTCATTGTCAATAGTTTTGCAAAATAATGAAAATAAAAAATTATCTTTTATCTCTTGCCTTGAGTCAGAAACTTTATCAAAATGGGATTCTGAAAAGCACAGAAAAAAAATAGCCAAGTAATTATGCAGATAGTAATACCAATGTCTGGAATCGGTAAAAGATTTTTAAATGCCGGTTTTAAGATGCCGAAACCTCTCATTTTGGTTGAGAATAAACCCATTATTCAGCATGTGGTTGAAATGTTTGATCCTGATGATGAATTCATCTTTATATGCAATAAAGATCACCTAAACTCTAAATCTTTTAATATGAGGGAGGTTTTAGAAAATATTTGCTTAAATAGCAAAATTATTGAAATAGATCCACACAAAAAAGGCCCTATTTATGCAGTTCTTATGGCTAAAAATGAAATTGATTTTTCAAAAGAAACGATAGTAAATTATTGTGATTTTTCATGTTATTGGGATTACTCAGATTTTAAAAATTTTATAAAGAAAAACGAATGTGATGGCGCTATACCTTGTTATAGAGGATTTCATCCTCATACACTATGGTCAAATTATTATGCTTATTTTCAAACAGAATCTAATCAAGATGTTATAAATATTCAAGAGAAGCAGCCATTTACTTCTAACCCAACCAGTGAGTTTGCCTCTTCGGGAACTTATTATTTTAAGACAGCAAAGCTAATGATTGATAGTTTTGAGGAAACTATCAATAACAACTTAAGTGTCGGCGGGGAGTACTATGTCAGCTTATCTTATATTCCACTATTGAAAAAAAATTATCGTATAAAGGTTTATCAAATTGATTACTTTATGCAATGGGGGACCCCAGAAGATTTAAGAGATTATAAATATTGGTCAAATATTTTTCACAATATTAATAAACACAAAAAAATTAATATGGGTGGAATATTACTAATGCCAATGGCTGGACTGAGTGAAAGATTTAAAAATGAGGGTTATGAAATTCCAAAACCACTAATTCAGGTTTCAGGAAAAAATATGGCGATTCAAGCAATCAATGATCTTCCTAAAACTGAACAAACTATAGTTGCGTATAGAAGAGATATGGATTTTGCAGTTGAATTGGTTAAACAAATTAAAAACTTCTACATTGATACAAAGTTTTATGAATTAAAGAATAATTCTGATGGTCAAGCAGATACTTGTTTAAAAGCACTAAATAGTGTGCAGTTAGATTTTAATTCTAGATTAACTATAAGTCCTTGTGATAATGGAATGATTTATGATTCCGATAAGCTTAAAGACAGTATTGCACAAGATTTTGATATCATTATCTGGACATCGAGAGGTTATCCAGGCGCAATTAGAAGTCCTCAAATGTATGGTTGGGTCAATGAAAAAGGTAACAATATAGATAAAGTCTCAGTTAAAAAGCCACTCCAAAATCCCGATATCGACCCAATTATCACCGGTACTTTCACTTTCAAAAGTGCTAAGTTATTTATAGAACTCGCTAACTTATTAATCCAAGAAAAACATAAAATTAACAATGAATATTATGTTGATTCAATAATAAATCTTGCAATAGATTTGGGATACTCCTGCAAGACATTTGAAATAGATCATTATATTTGTTGGGGTACTCCAAATGACTTAAAAACATTTGAATATTGGCAAAAATGTTTTGATAAATGGCAATCACATGATTATCAAATTTCCAAAGATAGATACTTTAACTAAATCAATTTTTAGAGGAAAAAATGAACTTAATAGATTTTTTGTTGTTGGATTATCAACTGTAATAATTGATTTCCTTCTATATACTTTATTAATCAGTCAAGAAGTAGATTATGATTTTGCTAAAACGTTAAGTTTTATTTGTGGAGCCTTTTTTTCTTTTTTCGCTAATAAAAAAATTACCTTTAAAATAGAAAAAACCGGCTTTAATAAATTTTTATTTTTCATTTTATTATATGTATTCTCAATGAAAGTGAATGTTAGTTTAAATAGTTTTATCCTAGGTTTGGGGGTTGTTGATCCTTTATTAATATTTTATGGTTTTATAATTTCTACATTTGTCTCAGCCCTCATAAATTTCTTAGGGATGAAATTTTTTATTTTTTCAAAATGAATGATAACCTTAAACTCTCTCTAGTCATTCCATGCTTTAATGAGTCTGAAAACTTGAGCACACTTCTTGACAAATGTTATCTACTTTCTAAAAAAATTAATCTTGAGCTAATAATAGTTAACAACGGATCTCAAGACAATTCCTCTGCGGTATTAAAAAGAATCCAAAATAAGAATAATTTTTTTAGGATTTTAGAAATAAAAAAAAATCTAGGATATGGCCATGGGATTTATTCAGGATTAAAACAAGCATCAGGTGATATTATTGGATGGACACATGCTGATCTTCAAACTTCGCCACTAGACTTGATTGAGGGGGTAAATCTATTTTCTTGCAATAAATCTCCCGAAAATTTATTTATTAAAGGTAATAGATTTGGTAGAAATTTTTTCGATAGTTTTTTTACTTTTGGAATGTCAATTTTTGAATCAATTCTTTTTAAAAGCTATGTGTATGATGTTAATGCCCAACCTACCATTTTTCATTCGAATTTCTTGAAATATTGGGACAATCCTCCAGAAGATTTTTCTTTAGATCTATATGCATATATCTTAGCCAAGAAAACAAATAAAAAGATCCATAGATTTCCTGTTTTGTTTGACAAAAGACTTCATGGTTTTTCGTCATGGAATCGAGGCTTAAAAGATAAGTTTAAATTTATCAAAAGAACAATTTCTTACAGCTTTAAACTTAAAATTAGAATTCATAATGAACATAATTCAACATAGAGTTAATTCATCAATTGAACTTAAAAATATATCATTAGAATATGGTGTTGAGATTGATATTAGATCTAATGATAAGGAACTTTATCTTCATCATGATCCTTTTAAGAATGGAGAAAAGTTAGAGGATTGGATGATAAATTATCGTCATAAACTTTTAGTTTTAAATGTCAAAGAGGAGGGGCTTGAGAACGAGGTTATTAAAATGCTGGATAATTTTAATGTCACTAATTTTTTCTTTTTAGATCAGTCTTTCCCTTTTCTATATAAAACATCGAAAGTAAACAATGAAGAACGATGCGCTATCAGGTTTTCTGATTTTGAATCAATTGATACTGTTAAGAAATTCTCCAGTTTTGTAAATTGGATTTGGGTTGATATGTTCGAAAACTTTCCTTTAAATGATAAGAAAATAAATGCATATCTATTAGAAACTGGATTGAACATATGTTTTGTTTCCCCTGAGCTACATGATGTACATTCAAGAAATTTGATTAAGGAATTTAGATCTAAAGTTGAAGCAATGGGCTTTGGTGATCATTATGTATGTACAAAATATCCTGAACTATGGATTTAGTTTTACAAAAAATTTTCTATCAAAAATTATTCATTTTTGGACTGATATTAAAATTATTTTTTTTAGTCTTCTTTATTCCTGAAATACAAAATAAATTATTTGTACCTTTTTTTGAAAATTTCTTTTTAGAGCTTCCTATCTCGCCATGGAGTTCTTTTGCCGCTGATCAAGAGGAATTAAATCCTTATCCTTATGGTTTAGTAATGTTTGTTATGCAATTACCATTTGTATATCTAGGTCACCTAATTGATGATTTTTTCCTTTTTGATTTCTTCACAAGGTTTTCAATTGGTTTATCTATTCTATTTTTTGACACATTATTACTTTTAACATTAATTCAACTCTCTTCAGCAAAATCCAACAAACTGCTATCTTTTTATTGGTTATCTCCTGTAGCGATATTGATTTGTTACTGGCATGGACAGATTGATGTCATACCTATTTTTTTGTTATTTTCGGGTTTATTAAAAATAACTACAGGGAAATTAAAACAATCTGCTTTATTAATCGCTTTGTCTATTTCAGCAAAATTCAGCATGCTTATAGTATTGCCTTTTATATTAATTTTCCTCTACAAGAGAGGATACAAGGCAAGAAATATAATCGAATTTCTTGCAATATTGTCGGTACTTAGCGCTTTATTCTATACACCGGTTATTTTTGATCAGGGTTTTTATCAGTTAGTATTTAATAATAAAGAAACGGATAGAATTTTTACATACTTTATTCAGGTCAGATCAAATGTAAATATTTACTTATTACCATTAATTTATTCTATTTTCTTGTATTACATCTACAAATTGAAAAATATAAACTTTGATTTATTTCTCGGAATTGTGGGTGTAACTTTTTCAATTTTTTTAATTTTCGCACCTGCTCCAGTTGGTTGGTTTTTTTGGTTTGTCCCTTTTCTTGCTTTGCATCTTAGTAGTGGCCATAGAAATACAATAATTATGGGGCAATTCTTCAGTTTTTATTTTTTGTTCTATCATGTATTTTTTTCTACAGGAGCAATATCTAGTTTCACCTCGGTAAATTTGTTAGAAGATATTCAGCATTTTATGCACCAATATGAATCATTGGTATTTACTATTTTTGTAGCTTTATTGATTTTAATAATCACTAAGTTTTTCATTGAGGAAATACAAAATAATATTTTTTTCACAATTGGCAAAAAACCTATTGTCTTCGAAATAAAAGGCGCCAGTACAAAATTAAACTGTGTGTTTCTAAAAATGTTCAGTAAACTTTTTACAGATAATGAAATATTTTATATTGGCAAGTCTGAACATGAAACATATAGAACTAAAGCTGTATATAAAAAGGTTAATAGAATAAATGAATTAAATATCAATGAAGTTTATCCAATCATTAGGCGAAAAAGAGTAGTTTCAATATGTTATCAAGACAAGGTTATCAACAATATACTAAATGAAATTCAAGACATTTCCTTTTTCATTGATTATGAAAGAAGTAAATCTTTAAATAGAGATAATAAGTCAAACATTGAGTTTTACCTACCAGATGATCTTAATCAAAATAATCATTCATCTTATATAAAAGTAATTTTAAATAGAAAATATTATTCTGAAGAAATTAGTAAAATTTTAGTTGGATTATGTGGTCTTCATGTTCAGTGGGAAGATAAAAATGATTTTGATAATAAAATAGAGTTAACAATACAAGGTCAAATATCTTCTGAGGACGTTAAATTTGCGATTAAAAGTGCTGTTCCATATCTCATGGAAATCATAGATATTAATTATTTGTTTCATAGCGGGGTATTGGGATTAATCGAATTGGTTACATTATTAGAAATTGATCAAGCCTTAAAAAAAAGACGTTTTTTTCATTTTGTTTAAAATAAATAATAAAAATTTAAAAATACCTAAAGCGGTTATTTTTGATACTGATAATACGATTCTTGATTCAATTACATCTGATAAGTTTGCACTTAAAAAAGTTCAGAAGAGAGCCGCCAAAAAACTTAATATCAGTGAAAAAAAATTTCAAAATGCATTCTTTAAATCTCGTAATGAAATTAAGGAACTATTAGGTTATAGTGCTAGTTCTCACAGTAGACTTTTGTATTTCCAAAGAACCATTGAACATTTAGGGTATGGTTCAAGTATTTTTTTATCACTTGATTTTGAACAAACTTATTGGAGAGAGTTTCTTTTAAATTCAGAACTTTATGAAAATATAGAAGATTTACTTGATTTTCTAAAAATCAAGAAAATTAAAACAGCAAACATTACTGATTTAACTGCACAAATTCAATTTAGAAAAATAGTTTATTTTGGTCTTGATAACTATTTTGATTTCGTTGTTACATCAGAGGAATCTGGTGAAGATAAGCCTTCAAAGAAAACCTTTGAGTTGGTTTTAGAAAAATTGTCTGTTGATCCAGAAGAAGTTTGGATGATTGGTGATGATTATGAGAAGGATATTTTAGGCGCAAAAAATGTTGGTTTAAAAACTTTGCATTATACAAATTCTGTTAATTCAAGACATATCGCAGCTGATATTCAATTTAATGAATATAAAAAATTGTTAGATTTTATGTCGAATTTATAGTTTTTTAATAAATTACTTAATTGCATGATTTTTTAAATACCCCTTAAATATTAAAGGTGTAAATATCTTTATTTTCTGTAAATTAAAATTATGTTTAAAAAATTTGTTTTCTTAATATTTTGTTACGCTAATTTCTCACATGCTTTTGATAATAGTATTGAAATGGCAGATGGTCTATCATCCTGTGCTGGAACTTACATGTTTGCTCAAGAGATATACAGAAATGCTAACAATGATGAACGTGTAAAAATATTTCAGGATTTATCATCACAATACTTATCAGCTGCCGAAGCCAGCTATTTCCTTCTTAAAGATGAGTCTATCTCACCTCGAAAGATTGCCGAAAATAACATGCAAAAAACATTCAACATATGGATTCCAAGATTTAAGCAACTTATGACAGAAGAGGGTAGACAAGACAAGGGGGCAAATAATACCCTGCTTAAAGATCTTCTTGAAGATATCAAACTTTGTGCAATTATTGATAAATCTGGAAAGAAACTTCTTAATGATTACAATAATTACTTGTCCAAAAATTAATTTGACTTAATAGTGTCACTTAGTCCTGATTTTTCCAAAAAAGATATAAATAAGAATATTGATCGATTGATTAATGAGGGCTATGTGATAGCTCGAAAAGCATCGGATGGAGATAGTTGGGAGTCTGTTATTTCTCTACTCGATGAGTTTGAATTTAGATTTGAAAGAGAGTGTAGCGTTAACTCTCATTTAAATTCTGTGATGTTTGATGAAAAATTTAATCGAGAATATGAAAAGACCCTTCCAAAAATTTCTAAGTTTTATTCCAATATATCCACCAATAAAGAACTCTTTAAGGCCTATAAAAGAGTTTTAAATACTAATCTTACAAAAGAACAAACTCATATCGTAAATGAAGCGATAAAAGGGTTTCAGTTATCAGGGATTGATTTAGTTCCTGATAAGCAAGAGGAATTCAAAAAAATTCAAGAGAGATTAACTGTTTTAAGTAATACATTCTCGAATAATTCGCTAAAGTCGACCAATGAGTGGAAAAAATCAGTCTCTAAGGCAGATTTACCGGGTTACACAGAAGATCAATTGTCAAAAATTAGAAAAAATGACGGTTCTTTAGAGATCAACCTTCAAATGCCTGTTTATTTGGATTTAATGACGTTTTGTGAAAATCAAACACTACGAGAAGAAGCATATAAGGCTTATATCTCTAGAGCCTCTGAAATTGGCCTTACGAGCATAAATTTTGATAATACTAAGGTTATGGATGAAATTCTTGAATTACGTCTTAAATTAGCTCATTTACTAGGTTTTAATAATTATGCTGAGTTATCGATTGCCTCTAAGATGGTTGAAAGTCCAAATCAGGTCATAGACTTTCTAGATATGTTAATTAATAAGAGTCGACCTCAAGCAATAGCAGAGTTTCAAGAATTGGAATCATTTGCGGGATGTAGAATCAATCCTTGGGACTTTGCGTTTTATTCTGAAAAATTAAAAGAAAAGAAGTATGGATTCAAAAAATCTGATTTAACCCCGTATTTTCCTGAGGAGTATGTTCTTAATGGCCTATTCAATCTGATAGAAGAGCTATATGAAATTTCACTAAAAGAGATTAAAGAAGATTCTTATCATCAAGATGTGAGAATCTTTGACTTAGTCAAAGATCATCAAATTATAGGTCGAGTATATATAGACCTTTACGCAAGAGAAAATAAAAGAGGTGGTGCATGGATGTCAGATTATCAACCACTCACAAAAAAAAATAAGCCTGTCGCTTTTGTTGTCTGTAATTTAAATAAGCCAACTCAAGATAAACCAGCAATGTTTGAATTTGATGAAATAGTCACCATATTTCATGAGTTCGGGCATGCCTTAC